>ERZ761602.3039-NODE-3039-length-24732-cov-5.150586_pt1 | contig 24732 bp, 20 predicted proteins | sample MGYA00512165_ERZ761602 | MGnify/ENA primary metagenome ERZ761602 (study PRJEB28899, sample SAMN02445085) | bioreactor sludge metagenome | biome: EBPR sludge; isolation source: Thorneside wastewater treatment plant | place: Australia: Brisbane, Thorneside...
GGTCTGCTCGCACTCCATGCAGCTCAAACACTCGCGTGGATCGATGGTGCCGTCGTCCGCGATCGCGCGCGGCTCGCAGCCCTTCTGGCAGATGCTGCAGCTCGAGCAGAAGTTGCGTCGTTTCGGTCCGGAGAGCCGGAAGCTGCCGAAGAGCGCGAGGCCCGCGCCCATCGGGCAGAGGTAACGACAGAAGGGTCGAAAGACGAAGAACGACGCGACCGCGAGGACGACCCACCACGCGACGAAGAACCACTCGCGCTTCCAGAAGGGCACGAGGAAGGTGCTCTTGAAGGGCTCGATCTCCGCCGCGCGCTCGCCGACGGTGGCGGACACGAGGAAACTCGCGAGGAGCGCGAAGAGCACGACGTAGCGCAGGTAGCGGAGCTTGCGGTGGATCCGATCGGGCAGCTCGAAGCGCCGGATCTTCAGGAGATCGGCGAGCTTCCGGATCAGCTCGCTCATCGCGCCGTAGGGGCAGACCCAGCCGCAGAAGACGCCGCGGCCCCAGACGACCGAGACGATCGCGATGAAGATCCAGGACACGAAGAGCAGCGGCTCGACGAGGAAGAGGGTCGGATCGCCGCCCCGCGCGACCACCTCGACGAGCGTGAGCATCTGCGTGACCGAGGGCTGCGCGCCGAGGTAGACACCGACGAAGACGAAGCTCACCGCCATGCTCGTGACGTGCAGCCCTGCGAGCACCTTGGCGCTCGTGAAGGTCCAGCGACGCAGCGCGAACACCGCCATCACGAGGAAGAGCCAGATCGCGAGCGCGATCACGTCGACGAAGCGGCGATGCCACGCCTCTTCCCAGATCGTGCGCTCCTCGGGTGGGTTCTCGACGAAGTAGACGCTCGCCGGGAGCTGGTGGGTGGCAGGGAAGGAGCGGAACTCGCGCGTGAAGGCGCCGCGCGAGTCGTGGTGGCTGCCGAGAAAGACGAGGTCGAAGGGGCGCCCCGGATCGAGCGCGCCGCCGCGGGTGAGGAAGACCGCGCCTTCGCGGAAGCGCGGGGCGTCGGGCGCGGCGACGCGGCCGAGGTTCTGGTAGTCGGTGTCGCGGAACTGCACCTCCTCGAGACCCTGTTGGACGCGGACCCGGTCGAAGATTCCGCCGCGCACGAAGGCCGAACCCTTGAAGGAGTTGGTGCCGCGCCCGAGCACCACGAGCAGGTGCTGGCCGGGCTCGAGCTGGGCGACGAGGTGATCGTAGTCGCCCGTCGCCAAGAGTCCGCGGCCGATCGCGGGCGCATCGGCGATCGTGAACCAGAGATCGACGAAGGGCTCCGTGCGCGGCGGCAGGCCCATGTCTTCTTGGGTGACGGTGAGACGGCCGAAGACGCCCTCGGCCTCCATGCGCGCCCACGACCACGGCTCCCCGTCCGCGACGAAGCGCCCACGCAACGCGGCCTCGGCTTCGAGGATTCCGACCTCGCGACCCACGCGGCGCGCGGCGTCCAAGATCGTGCGGTTGGCGGCGAGGGCGGTCACCGTCGCGCCGCTGATCACGTCCACCGCGGCGAAGACCTGCGGCTGCGGCTCACCGTCGACCTCGCGCGTGACGGTGACCGCGCCGCCGCGTCGCGTGGCCTGACCGACGCTGATCGACTCGTCCGCCCGGTGACCGACGTACCAGGCGACGAAGCCGGTGAGCTGCGTCTCCGGGATGCCTGCGAGCAAGATCGGCTCGGCGTGATGGACCACGCGCGCGCCGGTGATGGTGGCGGACTCGTCGAGCCCGAAGAGCACCACCACCGGCTTGCCGGAGTAGGCTGGCACGTCGACGAGCTCGTTGGAGAGCGCGACCCAACCGACGCGCGATCCGTCGGCCGCGTAGCCGACCGCGTAGCCGACGTCGGTCGCTCCTTCGGACCGATTCGCTGCGCCGCTCGGACGCTCCCGCTCGAAGCGCACCGCGCCCGGCAGCACCTCCGCGCAGGGCATGCGCGCGCAGTCCATACGCGTCGGCGCGGTGCCGTGCTGCGCCCGCGCGGAGGCGGCGAGCACGAGCACGCTCGCGACGACCAGTACGACCCGACCACTCATGCGACTTCTCCGAGGTGGGGGTGCGCCGCGGCCCGAACGAGCGGTCTATAGTGATGCAGCTGGCACCGAGACGGGCCAGTGCTCAACGCGGCTCGACGAGCAGTCGGCCGCGCATCTCGAGGTGCATCGCGTGGCAGAACCAGGGGCAGTAGTACCAATAGACGCCGGGCGGACCGGCGGTGAACGTCGCGCTGTTGGTGTCGTTCGCGTTCACCAAGAACTGCACGTCGTGCTTGGTCACCGTCAAACCGTGTGACAAGTCCTCGACCTGATCCTGGTTCGTGACGATGACGTGCACCTCGTCACCGGTCTTCACCGCGATTTCCGTCAACGCGAAGTTCGGCGCGCGGCTCGTCATGTAGACGCGTACCGACCGCGGCCCCTTTCGGATCACCCGGCTCTCTCGCAGAAGATCGACGCCGTCCTCGCGGGCCCACTCCTCGTACATGCGGAAGCGGGGCGCCTCCCGGTTCTGGATGCTGGTGGGGTGGATGAGGTCGGCCCTCACGATCACCGCGTCGTGCGGCTCGGGATAGGTCGGACCGTCGTGGACGAGCTGCATCGACTCCCCGGAGATGTCGATGAGCTGGTCGTTCTCGGGCTTGAGCGGACCGACGTTGAGGAAGCGGTCCTTGGAGAACTTGCAGAGCGCGATCAGCCACTTGCCGTCGGCCTCCCGCGTTTCGCTCATGCTCGCGTTGATGTGACCGACCTGATAGTGGACGTCGAGACGCTCGAGGATCGGATCGACCTGTGCGCCGCCGTACGCCTCGATCGCCTTGGCGATGTTCCACTTCGTCACGATCGAGTCGATGAAGATCGAGGTGTAGGCGTTCCCACGTCCGTCGAAGGCGGTGTGGAGCGGCCCGAGCCCGACCTCCGGTTCCGCGACGACACAGTCGCGCGGCTCGATGCGGCCCGCGAAGGCGTCCGCGATCTTCTCGATGTCGACCACCGAGACGGTGGGCGAGAGCTTGCCCGAGCAGATGGCGTAGCGACCGGTCGGGTCGACGTTCACGCCGTGGGGGCTCTTCGGGATCGGGATGCGCAGGACGAACTGACCATTCTCCCCGCGTGCGTCGATCACGGGCACCGGCGAGCTCCCGATGCGGATCGTCTGTCCGGCCTCCACCGCACGCGCGATGTTCTCGAGGTTGAAGACGTAGAGGAAGTCGCGCTCCCCCGACATCATCTGCTCGAGCGTCACGCCGCCTTCGGAGTTGTAGGCGGTCGCGAAGGAGTATTTTCCCTGATAGTCGGTGGCGCAGAGGTCCATGTTGCCCTCCACCATCACCTGCCAGCGCACCTCCATCGTCTCGCCGTCGATCGCGGTGTGAAGCGCGGCGTACTGCGTGGGATCCGTCATGTTGGATCCGTCGTTCGGCAGCGGCGTGCGGAACTCGGAGTTGCAGAGCACGAGACCGGTCCGGTGGCGCTGCGGGAAGATGCCGTGCGTGCCCTGCGCGTGCGGGATGTCCACCACCGCGTCGAGCTCCATCACGTCGCAGCGAACTCGCGCGAGGCGGCCGTTGCCCTTGTCGTTCACGTAGACGTAGCGGCCGTCGTAGGTGCCTCCGTCGTAGGAGAGGTGCACGTGGTGCGTGTCGCCGCTGCCGAACCCGCCGAGGACACGCTTGGTCCAGTCGGTGCGGGTGTGACCGGTGGCGGAGTCGTTGTTGAAGACCGGGATGCGCTTGAGCTCGCGCATCGAGGGGACGCCGAGGATGCGGATCTCGCCGGACTGACCGCCGCTCCAGAAGCCGTAGTAGGTGTCGAGCTCGCCCGGCGCGACGTGGGTCGCCGGCGGCGCGTGGCTGTCTGGGGTGGGCGTGGTGGGCGGGGTCTGAGTCGCCTCGCGGTCGTCACCACAGCCCACGATCGCGGCCGCGCCGATCACCGTGGAGGTCTTCAAGAAGAAGCGGCGCCCTTGGCGGATCCGTTCCGCCTGACCGTCCGTCCTCCCCGTCTCTTCCGTCTTCTCCTCCGGGCCCCGGAGCTCGTCGCGATCGTCCTTGCGCGGCATGATGGTCCTCCCGACGGGCCAGCGAGGTGCGGCCATTCGTCGCACCTACGCTTGTCGTGACCAGCGCGCGGGCTCCATGACCGATGTCAGATCGAGCGCGATCGGCACCGCGTGATTGCGGTCGATCAATCGGGTGCCGCGGCATGGCGCTGGACGACGCGGAGCGCGCGCGATAGCAGAGCGCCATGTCGAAGCGCCCGCCGAAGTTCTTTCGTCAGTTCGTCCAAGAGCAGCCCGAGGTCGCGAAGGCCTACGAAGCGCTCGGCGAGGCGGTGCGTCAGGGGCCGCTCTCGGAGCGGGAGGTCGCGTTGGTGAAGCTCGCGCTCAGCCTCGGCGCGCGCCTCGAAGGCGGCGCGCACGCACACGCGCGCAAGGCCTTGGCGGCGGGAGTGGAGCCGGCCGCGCTCGAGCAGGTCGCGCTCCTCGCGATCCCCACGCTCGGCTTCCCGTGCGCGATGGCGGGACGCGCGTGGATCCGCGAGACGATCGAGGAGCACGAGAAGGGCTGACGCTCCGCATCGCGCGACGAAGATCGCCCGCGGCCGAATCGTCGAGACGAGCGTAACCGCTCGTCCGCTCACCCGTCCGCTTGCCGCGCGGTGCTCCTGCGATCAGCACCAGCTCCGGCCGACCTCGCCGCCGTGCAAGAGCTCGCGCACGTTCGCCTCGAGCACGCGGTAGCCGACGTTGCCCTGCAGGCGCTCGCGTCCGTCGTCGAAGACGAAGGTCGGGCTGGCCTCGACCCCGTGACGACGTGCCGAGCGTTGCCCACGCGAGAGCTCGGCGTGTGCGCGACCCGAGCCGAGGATCGCCTCGAGCTCGTGCGACGGAAGCCCGACGCGCTCCGCCACCTCGAGTTGATGGCGACGCTGCGAGATGTCGAGGCCGTCCGCGAAGAACGCCTCGCGCAGGGCCCACGCGGTCGCGCGGAAGAGGCTCGGATCGAGCAGCTTCACGGCGGCGAGCAAGATGTGGCAGCCCATCGACGAGGTCGGCTGGCAGCGCGTCCACACGTCAGAGTGCAGCGTGACGTGGTCGAAGCGCTCGACCACGCCGCGGACGTGGGCGCCGTAGGCCTCGAGGCCACCCCGATCGGCCCAGCTCGCGGCGAGCTTGCCGCGCGCGTCACCAAAGACGTCGATGAAGTGGCAGTCGACCGCGACCTCGGCCGCGAACGCCTGCTCGAGCTCCACGAGCCGCACGTGCCCCACGTAGGCCCAGACACACAGCACGTCCGAGAAGTACTCGAGCGAAATGGGCAGCTCACGCTTCATGCGCGCGTCCTACTGCGAACGCGCGCTGCGGACCACTCCCCGAGCGTGGGCACCCCTCCGAGGGTTTGATCCCGGTCAACCCGTGGTGGCCCCTCGTCCCACACCCTGACCGAAGAAGTTACGTCGAAAGAGTCGTCGAACGATTCTCCGAAAGAAGGTGTGACGATGCCCCTCGATCCCGAGCTCGCGAGTCTCAAGAAGACGCTGAAAGAGATCCCCTTCCCGTCGCGATTCGCGGTGGAGCTCTGCGCGGAGTGCAACCTCGCGTGCTCGATGTGCCATCACCCGCAGATGAAGCGCCCCAAGGGCGTGATGCCCTTCGAGCTGTGGCGTCGTTGCGCCGATCAGGTGGCCGCGCGCTCGCCGCGCACCGAGGTGTGGTTCTCGTTCTGTGGTGAGCCGCTGCTCGAGCCCGACCTCCTGCTCGAGATGATCGCCTACGGACGCTCGGTGGGTCTGCGCTCGATCAACATCAACACCAACGGCATGTTGCTCACGCCGGACCTCGACGACCGCATCCTCGAGTCGGGCATCCACCGCATCGTCTTCGGCGTCGACGGATTCTCGAAGTCGGTGTTCGAGTCCATCCGCGTGAAGGCCGACCGCGACGTGGTCTACGGCAACGTCACACGCCTCCTGAAGCGGCGCGACGAGCTCGGCGGAGGACCCGAGATCAACGTGCAGTTCGTCGTGATGGACTCGAACGAGCACGAGGTCGAGCCGTTCCGCGCGTTCTGGAAGCCGAAGGGCGCCACGCTGAAGATCCGCAACCAGCTCAGTTGGGGCGGCAAGTTCGAGAGCTCGCTCTGCGTGCCCGACGACGAACGCATCCCGTGCCCGTGGGCGATGACGATGATGCACGTCTTCTGGGACGGCCGCGTGCCGCGCTGCCCCGGCGACACCGAGGGCGACGCGAACGAGGAGGCCGGCAACGCGTGGCACGAGCCGCTCGACGTGCTCTGGGCGCGCCTCGGCAAGTTCCGCGATCTACACATGGCCGGCCGCTACGACGAGCTGCCGGAACGCTGCCACACCTGTCAGGACTGGATGACGGGCGCGGCGGTGCGTGAGCATCCAGAAACCACTGCCGACAACTTCGTCTCGGCTGGAGCCTTGGTGCGATGAGGACGCTGTTCCTTTGCGGCGCGACCAACCCGGAAGGCGTTCGCCTTGCGCTCACCGTCAATCGCCACAGTTTCCGGTGGGACACCATCGTCTTGGTGGACGACGACGCCTCCAAGAAGGGTCTAGACGTGCTCGGCGTCCCGATCGTGGGTACGCTCGACGCGCTCCGCGACGCCTCCCCGGAGGACGAGGTCGGCAACCTCATCGCACGCAAGACCTCGACCCGCGCGAAGGTGCGCGAGCGAATCCTCGGGATGGGCCGCCGCCTGGTCCCGCTCGTCCACCCGAGCGTCGATCGTCTGGGAGTGCAGCTCGCGAACGACGTGACGATCTACCCGCAGGCGACCCTCGGCGCGGGCTCGAGCCTCGGCCCCGGGTGCGTGGTCTTCATGAACGGCACCGTCGGCCACGGCGCCTCGATGGGCGAGTGCTGCGTGGTTGCAGCGGGCGGCGTGCTCAATGCGCGCGTCGCCCTCGGCGATCGCGTCTACGTCGGGACCAACGCCGCCATCCTCCCGGACGTCCGCGTGGGCGACGACGCCACGATCGGCGCGTGCTCGGCCGCCCTCTTCGACGTACCCGAGGGCGCGACGGTGATCGGCGTGCCGGGAGAGATCCTCCTGCCCTCGCGACGCGAAGAAGAGGTCACCGTGACGCGCGTGCGCGCCGAAGTCTTCGCGGCGCGCGACGACCACGGGGAGCTCGACGACGACGAGCCCGACGAGGTGCGCGCGTGCCTGGAGCTCGCGTGGAGCGACGTCCTCGGCCGACTGCCGGGGCCTCGCGACCACTTCTTCGACGCGGGCGGAACCTCCGGGCTGGCGTTCGACCTCTGCGCGCGCCTCGCAGAGCTCGGGCTGCCGCTCGCGGTCGCGGACGTGTTCCGCGAGCCACGGCTCGAGGCGCTCGCGCTCCTGCTCGCCGCACGGGTCGGCGCTCCGCCCCCGGCACGCAAAGCTCCTCCGAGCACCGCGCACACGCACGATCCCCTGGCCGAGGTGCGCGCGCGCGCCGAACGTCGAGCCCGCGCGCGCGGTGCTCGCAGCGCCTGACCGACGGTTGGAGACGCGACTCGACATGTGCAGCGCTCCGAAGGCGCGGCGGATGTCGTCGCACCCCGTCGCATCGACGCACGGCGTCCTCGCACGCACGACGTCGATGCACGTCGACACGACGACGGCGCATGATCTTCGTCACCCCCCCGACCCCACGCGGCTTTCGAGCTGCGCGGTGGTTGCTACGGTTTCGAGGTGACGGTCGAGACGATCTACGAGGCGCTGCGCGAGGTGATCGATCCCGAGCTCGGGCTCGACGTCGTGAGCCTCGGGCTCGTCTACGACGTCTCGCTCGAAGGCCACCACGCGCACGTGACGATGACGATGACGACGCCGGCCTGCCCGCTCGGTGAGCAGATCGTGTCCGACGCGTACGAGCGCCTCGTCGCTCGCGGCTTCGAGCCGGAGGTCGTGCTGCCCTTCGACCCGCCGTGGTCGCCGGAGCGCATGTCCGACGACGCGAAGGAGATGCTCGGATGGGGTTGAACACATCCGCCTCCACGGGGACGGCGGTTGCGTCGTCGAGCCCTTCGTCGTCGGGCACTTCGTCGTCGAGCCCTTCGTCGCGTGCGCCACATTCGAGCTCGCCGCATCCGCGCGGCGGCGCGCACGCGGCCCCGGGACCGAACGCGCCGGAGCTCCACCTGCGGCGGCTCTTGCTCGTGTTCGTCGCGGCGACCGCGGTCACCGCCGTCCTCGGAGGCCTCGGCCGGGTCGGCCTCTTCGTCTCGACCACCGCGTCGCTCGCGCCGCGTCACGGACCGGCCTTCGTGCTCGGCGTCTTCGTGACCGTGATCGCGCTCGAGCGCGCGGTCGCGCTCGGCAAGGCGCTCGCGTACGTCGCGCCCATCCTCGCCGCCGCGGGCGCGCTCGGCACCCTCGCGGGCACGCCTCACGCCGCGCATGCTTCGCTCCTCGCGAGCGTGGCCCTCGTCGGCACCAACGTCGTGATCGTGCGGCGCCAGTCCGTGAGCTTCACGTGGCTGATGTTGCTCGGCTCGCTCGTGCTCGCGATCGGCAACGCCGCGTGGATCGCGGGGCGCCCGATCTTCGAGATCGTGCCGACCTGGATGGGCTTCTTCGTCACCACCATCGTGGCCGAGCGCATCGAGCTCTCGCGTCTCGCGCCGACCCCGCGCTGGGCGAGCCGCCTCGTGGTCGCGCTCGGCGCGCTCTTCGCGGTGAGCACGTTCGGTTGGATCCTCCCGATCCCGGAGAACGCGCGGCTGCTCGGCGCCTGCCTCGGCGCGATCGGGCTCTGGCAGCTCCGCTTCGATCTCGCGCGACGCACGATCCGTCGACCCGGTCTCCCACGCTTCGCCGCGCTCGGCGTGCTCCTCGGTGCCGGCTGGCTGATCGTCGCGGCCGCCATCCTGCTCGAAGGAGGAACGCTCCCACCGGCCGGCCTGCGCTACGACGCGATCCTGCACGCGGTCTTCGTCGGCTACGTGCTCTCGATGGTCTTCGCGCACGCGCCGATCATCGTGCCCGCCGTCGCGCGCATCGCGATCCCCTTCCACCCCGTGCTCTTCGTGCCGCTCGCGGTGCTGCACCTCTCGCTCGCGGCGCGCGTGTTTGGCGACCTCGCGCTCCTCCCCACCGCGCGCAGCCACGGCAGCCTCGGCAACGCGCTCGCCCTCGCGCTCTTCGCGATCTCCGTGATCGCCTCACGACTGCGCGCCCCGCGCGCCCGCGTCGAGGAGGCCGGCTGAAGCGCTCGACGTCTCCAGAGACGCGGTGTGAGAACGGTCCGTTGCTTCCGTCGACGTCGATCGCGCACGTCGCGCGCATCGCTCCCAGCGGTCCGATCGCGCGAGCGTTCCTTTGCGTGCTGCTCCTCGCGCTCGTCGCGTGCGAGACGACGCCCGAAGAAGCCTTCGACACCCACGCGCGCCCGGTGCTCGAAGCGCGCTGCGCGTCGTCGAGCTGCCACGGCGTGGTGCCCGGCGAGACCCTGCCGGACGAAGGCTTCTTCGTGCGCATCGACGCGCGCGGGCGCCTCTCGGATCGCGAGGCCGCGCGGGCACGTTCGCTCGAACGCGTGAGCACCCACGCGCCGCTGCGCTCCACCCTGCTTCGTGTGCCCCTCCCCGAGCGCCTCGGAGGCGGGCCACATTGGGGCGGCGCGCTCTTCCCGTCCGAGGACGACGCGGGCCTGCGCGAGCTCCTCCGCTGGATCGAGCACGAGCCGAGCGGAGGAGAGGACGTCGCACTCGAACCGCTCGAACGACGCTTCGAACGCGACGTGCTTCCCCACCTCACGGAGCGTTGCGCGACGGGTGGCTGCCACGGACCGCAGGATCACGCGTTCGGATCGTTCGGGGTCCCCGCGGATCCCTCGGGCGCGTTCTCTCCCCACGAGGTGCGCCACGCCTACGCCGAGGCGCGCAAACACCTCGATCTGTGGAGCGACGATCCGCGTCGGTCGCGCCTCGTGCGCAAGGGGGTCCGACCGGTCCACGGCGGTCTGCCACATCGGCGCGCGCGGTTCGGCAACTTCGCGGGCGGCATGGAGGGCGAGGCGGTCGCGGCGATCGTGGGCTGGGCGGAGGCGGAGCGGGCGGCGTTCGCGATCGAGCCGACCGCCACGCTCGGCCTCGTCTACGTCGAAGGTTCACCGCACGAGCGCGCTCCGTTCGCGATCGCGCCGGGTCCGGTGGGCTCGGTGCTCTGGTACCGACCGCTCGCGGAGCGTGCGGAGGCGGTCGACCTCGCGGGGTCGCTGCATGAAGGCGAGCCGGTGGAGATCCGCGATCCCGCCGTCTCGGACGACGGGCGTTTCGTGGCCTTCTCGCTACGCCGCGAAGTGGAAGCGCGCTTCGCGCTCTACGAGATCGAGCTCGCGACTCGCGTCGCACGACGGCTCTCGCCCGAGGGTGCGTCCTACGTGCAGCCGGCCTACGCGCCGCCGCTCGCCGACGGACGCGCGCGCGTGGTCGCGGTGACGGACGCGTTCGCCGAAGGGCTCGAGCTCGTGGCGATCGATCGCGACGACGGCTCGATCGAGCGCCTGACCTTCACCGCGCATCCCGAGGTCGCGCCGAGCTTCCTCGCGACCGGCAAGGTGCGTGGCAGCCTGCTCTTCGCGACGCGCCGCCCGAGCGCCGCAGGCGTCGAAGGAGTCCTCCTTCGTTTCCCGCTCTGCCACGACCGCGCGCACCACGCCGATCCCGAGTACCACGCGCACTTCGGCGCGAGCACCGCGCCCGCCGCGCCTCACGCCGCGCGTGATCTTCCGGACGGTCGTCAGATCCTGATCCTCTTGCCGAGCGCGGAGCGCGACGACGATCGCGGGGCCCTCGCGGTGCTCGATCGCTCGCTCGGTCCGAGCGTGCCCGAGGGAACGCGCGCGAGCTTCGAAGACCCGCTGCCGCCCTTGGTCGTGCTCGACGCGCGGCCGCGCTTCCGCGATCCCGCGCTGGCTCCCGACGGAAGCGTGTGGGTCGCGGTCGACGAGGGCATCGCCCGCGTGACGATCGACGATCGGGAGGGCGTCGCCACGCTCGCGCGTGAGGAGCTCCGGATCGCGGGGAACGTCCGCTCCCCCGTGCTGGTCTTCGCGCGTCCTCCCGCCGACGATCCGCACGCCGCCATCCACGCGCACGCGCCCGACGCTCGTGGTGAGCTCGAGCTGCGCGACGTGGCGGTCCTCGACTCGCTCCTCGCCGCGCCCGCGCCCGTGGGGGAGCGCGTGCTCGCGCGAGAGGTCGCGTTCCTGCGCCTCGTGCAGGCGCGCGACGAGCGCCACTCCGACGTGCTGTTCACGCTCCCGCTTCCCGAAGACCGCTCCGCGTGGCTCGACGTGCCGGCAGATCGCGCGCTCGCGGTGCAGCTCCTCGACGCGGAAGGAATGCGCATCGACCGCGCGGCGCGGGGCTACTTCGCGCGGCCCGGGCTGCGCGTGACGGGCGGCGTGAACCCCGCGAGCTACGACCACGCATGCAGCGGATGCCACGGCGCGTCGACGGGCGATTGGCGCGACGCCGAGCCGCCCGCGCCCGACGCGATCAGCTCCGCCTCGATCACGCTCTCCTCGCACGCGGGACGCGATCCCCGGCGTCCGCTCGCCCCCGTCTTCGTCCCGGACGAACCGCGCCCCGTCCGTCGCGCGGACCTCGAGCCCCTGCTTCGGCGCGAGTGCGCTTCGTGCCACGCGGACGACGAGGCGCTCGCGACGCTCCACGCCCACGTCGATCTCGAAGGCGCCCGCGCGCGCACGAGCCCGCTCGTGGAGCGCCTGCTCGGACGCGAGCTCGACGCGCATGCCCCGATGCGTCGCACGTGCCCGCCGGGGGGAGCGTCCGACGAGCTCGTGCGGGCGATCGTGGAGTGGATCGAGACGGGCGCGCGCGAGGACTGAGCGATGGGCTGCTGGGTCCAAAGCGTCGCACCACAGCACGGCTTCGCATCCGACCAGCGTCGATTGATCTCGATCCATCGCGGATTGGACGGGCGACAGATCACCAGTCAATCCCGATACTGAAAATCACAATCACCAAACGCCAATCGGCGCGGTGGACGGAGGTTCGAGGTGCGACGACGGGTGTTCGGATGGGGAGCGCTGATGCTCCTCGGTTGGCTCGGGGGGTGCTCGCGGCAGGACGTCGCGGCGCCGCCGGCCGTCGACCGCGCGCCCCGAGCGCCCCACCCACGGATCGGTGTGCTCCTCGTGAGCCACGGATCGCGCTCTCCACGCTGGCGCGAGATGGTGGGCGAAGTGGACACGCGCGTGCGCGCGCGGGTGCTCGCGATCCCGAACGTCGCGTCGCTGCGCTCGGCGTTCATGGAATACACGGAGCCCTCGATCGCGACGCAGCTCGAGGCGCTCGACGCGGAGGGTCTCACCGACGTGATCGTGGTCCCCCTGTTGCTCACGGTGAGCGGACACTCCTTCGACGACATCCCCGTGATCTCGGGGCAACGCGAGGACACCGTGACCGCGAGCCGGCTCGCTGCGGAGGGCATTCGGATCTACGCGCCACGCGCACGCGTGCACATGACGCCGCTGCTCGACTTCACGGACGTGCTCCGCACCAACGTCGAGCGGCGCGTGCGCCAGGCGAGCCGCGACGGAGCGAGCGAGGGCGTGGTCCTCGTGGCGTACGGCGACGAGGAGTACGACGCCGAGTGGACGCGGCTCTTCGAGCAGATTGGTGCGCACCTTCGCGCGCAGCTCGGCGTTCCCGAGGTCGCGCACGCGTGGTGCGGACACCTCGTGCACTACGATCGCGCGCCCACCCGCGACGCGATCGCGCGTGTGCTCCGACGACGGGAGCGAGCGTTGGTGATCCCGATCCTCGTCGCGGTCGACGAACGCTTCCAGTTCGACATCATCGGCGGCGCGGTTGGAGAAGCACGCACGGCGGCCGGCGACGACGCGCGGGTCTACTACCTCCCGGACGCGATCCTCCCCGAACCGGAGGTGGACGACTGGGTCGTGCGAATCGTGAGCGAGACCGCGACGCGGGTGGGAGGTGCGTCGTGAGCACCGTCGTACGGGCCACCGGCGAAACGATCTCCGCGCCGTCGGCGCCCGAGACGGAGCTGCCGGTCACGTCGTCGTCGACCGGGACGTCGATCCCGGTGCGAACGCGTGAGGCTCCGCCGCAAGGCACGGCACGAGAAGTCACGGCTCGAAGAACGACGACGCCCGTCACCGGTCCGCGGGGTCAGCCGCGGACGCCCGAAGCGGAGACGAACGAGCTCGCGCCGGCGACCCATCGGAGCTCCCGCGCGGTGCGCCGAGGGCGATGGCGCCAGACCGCACGCTGGCTCCACCGCGACCTCGGCTACTTCTTCACCGGCGTCGTGCTCGTGTATTCGGTGTCCGGCCTCGCGATGAACCACGCGGAGCATTGGGATCCCGACTTCGTGGTGGAGCGGCGGGAGGTCGCCCTGCCCCTCCCGAGCGACGCGGCACAGGTCGACGACGCCGCGGTGGACAGCGCCCTCGCGGGGCTCGGCGAGCACGGTGCCCTCCGCACCTACGACTTCCCCACCTCCGGGCGCATCAAGATCTTCCTCGAGGACGGCACCATCGCCTCCGAGCTCGGCAGCGGCCTCGGGACGTACGAGTCGCTGCGCCGAAGGCCCGTGCTCTACGGCATGAATCGTCTGCATCTGGAGCCGAAGGGCTGGTGGCTCGCGTTCTCGGACGTGTTCGCGGTGGCGCTCCTCCTGATCGCCCTGACGGGTTTGGTCCTCGCGCGCGGCCGGCACGGGCTCGAAGGACGCGGGAAGTGGCTGGTCGGCGCTGGCGCGGCGCTGCCGCTCCTCGGATTGCTCCTCGCTTGACGCAGCCTGACGCCGCCTCGCTCTTGATCTCGATCAACCGGCCCTCGGGCCGCATTTTTCGCTTTCATCGAAGTCTCGGAGATTCGATGCGGTGCGCTTGCGAAGGCTCACGATCCGCGATGAACCCCCATTGAATCGAAGGCTGTGAAGGAGGCACCACGTCTTCATCCGACGAGGATCGTGCGGTCGAGGGTCGACCGTGATTCGGGTCGGGCGCGGGGGTGACGATGGGAGTCTTCGACGAGGCGGACGACTGGCGAGAGCGAACGCTCGAGGACGTCCTTCTGCACTGCCGAGACCTCGTCGAAGATCCGACCTTCCCGACCGTCGCGCGCTTCCGCGAGACCGGCGGCAAGGTGCTCGGGCACTTTCAGGTCTACTTCCCCGAGGAGATCGCGCACGCCGCGGGGATGCTCCCAGTGAAGCTCCGGGGCGCCCCCTTGGACCCGGACCACGCGGAGTCTCGCTTCGGCTCCTACCTCTGCTCGATCGTGAAGACGACCCTCGAGCTCCCGCTCGCCGGCCACTTGAAGCTCGACCTCTTCGTGAGCCACCCCATCTGCGACGCGGCACGCAACCTCGCCGCGATCTTTTCGCGGAACTTCGCGCATCCGAGCCAGATCCTCTATCTGCCTCAGAACGCCAACTCGTCGCACACCGTGACTTATCTCCGTGCCGAATACGCGCGGCTTCAAGCGGACGTCGAAGCGGTCGCCGAACGTGCGCTCACGCACGAAGATCTCCGCGCCTCGATCGCGGTCTTTGACGAGAACCGGCGCCTCTTGCGCGAGCTCTACGCGCTCAAGCGTGAGCGCCCTTGGGTGGTCGCGGCGGAGGACGCGTACGCGCTCGTCGCGCTCGCCGGGATGTTGCCGCGCGAGGAGCACAACGAGCTCCTCCGCTGGGTGCTCCCCCGCCTGGCGGCGCGCGGTGGCAAAGCGGAGGACCGCGTGCGCGTCGTCTTCGAAGGCGGCTTCTGCGAGCAGCCGCCCTTCGACCTCGTGCGCGTGATCGGCCGCGCTTGCTACGTGGTCGACGACGATTGGTTGATTGGGCTGCGCTACCTGACCGACGACGTCGGCCGCACGGACGACCCGCTTCACGCGCTCGCCGAGGCCTACATCGAGCGCTCGTCGTACAGCCCCGTCCAGCACGACCTCCGCAAACCGAAGGAGGAGATGCTGCTGGCGCGGGTGCGCGGCGCGGACGCGGGCGCGGTGATCTTGGCCGCCGCGAAGATGTGCGAGCCGGGGCTCGAGGAGCAGGTCGCGTACGCGCAGTCGCTCGAAGCGGCGGGCGTGCCGTTCCTCGTGACGGAGCTCGAAGAGAACATGACGAGCTTCTCGGGCATCGAGCTCCAGCTCGAGACCTTCGTGGAGAACTTGCTCTTCGCCTGAGCGGACGGGCGAGCGAACGAACGACGCGCGGCAACGGACGGTGGCAGCGGACGGTGGCAACGGACGGTGGCAACGGGTGGGAGGGACGATGGAGAGGCAATCCGAAGGGCTCGAGGAGCTGGTGGGTCGGGCGAGCCGTCGGGGCGGTGAGCTGGTCCGCGCCTGGTACGCCGATCTGACGCAAGCAGCCGAGGACGGGCGCGGCGCGGCCTACGTGTTCGTGATGGGCAGCTTGAACGAGCTCTTGCTCACGTTCGACTTGCCGGTGGTGTTCCCCGAGGTGAACTCGCTGCAGACCGCGGTGCGCCGAGTGGCCCACGAGTACCTGGAGCGCGCGGAGGATTACGGATATTCCCCGGACATCTGCGGCTACGTGAAGGCGGACGTCGCGGTGCAGCTCGATCGCGGCAAACACCCGATGGGTCGGATCCCGAAGCCCTCGATCGCGGTACTCACGAACGCCTGCAACACCTACATCAAGTGGGCGGAGATCTGGGAGCGACTGCACCACATCCCGGTGGTGACGGTGGACGTCCCGGGTACCCGCGAGGGGGTCACCAAGGGCCGCGCGGACGCAGGCTTCGCGGAAGACCTGCGCTACGTCACCGCGCAGCTCCACGAGCTGATCGCGACCTGCGAAGCGCTCACGGGCAAGCGCTTCGACGTGGACCGACTGCGCCAGACGCTGAGCTACGCAGACCGAATGGGTCGCGCGTATCGGCGCGCGCTCGAGCTCAACCGGCGCACCCCCGCGCCGTTCAACGCCCTCACCGACGGCACCGTGTACCTCGGAGTGGCCAACGCGCTCCGGGGCACCGAGGCGGGCGCGGTCTACTTCGAGGAGCTCGTGGAGGAGCTCGAGCACAAGACGACCTACGGGATCGGCGCGCTCGGAGACGAGAGCTACCGATTGGCGTTCGTGGGGGTGCCTTGTTACCCGATCTTCCGCCGGTTCACGGAGATGTTCAGCGAGCAGGGCGGCGCGTACGTCGGTTCGTCCTATCTGTGGTTTGCGTCGGGCGGACTCAATCGTGATTTCGAGCACGACCTCTCGCGCCCCATCGAGAGCCTCGCGGAGGGCCTGCTTCTCGGCGTTCGGGACGCGATGGACAGCATGTTCCATCACGATCGACTGCTGGAGTCGATGATCGATCTCTACCAGCTCGACGGGATCGTCTATCACCCGATCAAGAGCTGCCGGACGGTGTCGACCGGGCTCGCGGACGGACGGCGCGCGCTCTCCGAGCGGCGGGACGTGCCGAGCCTCTTCGTGGAGTCCGACATGATGGACCGCCGCGTGGTCTCGGAGGCGCAGATGAAGAACCGCATCGACGCGTTCTTCGAGGGGCTCGCGGCGCGTCGAAAGCGTCGCGGCGCGTCGATGGCGGAGGAGGTGGCCCGATGAGCGCGACGGCCGGAGTGGACGTGGGCTCCACGCAGACCAAGGCGGTCTTGGTCGACGAGGACGGGAACATCGTCGGGCGCGCGCTCGGGATGACGGGCGCAGACGTGGTGCGCGCGGCGGAGCATGCCTTCGCGGCCGCGCTCGACGACGCCGGGCTCTCCGAGACCGACGTCGAATACGTGGTCGGCACCGGCTACGGCCGCTACCGCATCTCCTTCGGCCACACGCAGATCACGGAGATCAGCTGCCACGCACGCGGCGCCGTCCACATGTTCCCCGACACCCGCACCGTGGTGGACATGGGCGGACAAGACACCAAGGCGATCCGGGTCGCGGCGGACGGCTCGATCGTCGACTTCTGCATGAACGACAAGTGCGCCGCGGGGACCGGGCGATTCCTCGGGGCGGCGGCGATGGCGCTCGACATCGCGCTCGACGAGCTCGGCCCGACCGCGCGTCGCTCGACCAAGCCGGTGCGTATCAGCACGACCTGCACGGTCTTCGCGGAGTCCGAGGTGCTCTCGTGGCTCGGCAAGGGCAAGCGCATCGAGGACATCCTCTGGGGCGTCCACACCTCGATCGCGACGCGCACCGTGGGGTTGATGCGTCGCGTGGGGCTCGATCCCGCGATCACCTTCTCCGGCGGCGTGTCGCGCAACGAGGCGATGGTGGCCGCGCTCGAAGAGAGGCTCGGTACGACGCTGAACGTGAGCGAAGAGAGCCACTTCATGGGTGCGCTCGGGGCCGCGCTCTTCGCCCGTGATCACGTGCGGGCGAGCCGCGCGCCACGCAGCCACGTCGAGGAGGTGCGCGTATGAGCCTGGTGGCCGGCGTGGACGTGGGGTCCACCTACACGAAGTGCGTGCTGACCCGCGAGGACGGCGCGGCGGTCGCCAAGACGATGCGGCGCACGGGTTTTCGCCTGCCCGAAGTGTCGCGCGCGGTGGTCGACGACGCGCTCGCGAGCGTGGGCGCGAAGCGGCGCGAGCTCCTCTACGTGATGGCGACCGGCATGGGCCGTCATCAGGTGAGCGAGAAGGATCTCTACGTCACCGAGCTGACCGCGGCCGCGCGGGGGGCGATCGCGCTCTACCCCGGGACGCGCACCGTGCTCGACATCGGCGGGCAGACGATGAAGGCGACGCGCCTCGACGCGCGCGGCCGCATCTCGAGCTTCCGCCTGAACGACAAGTGTGCGGCCGGCACGGGGGCGTTCCTCGAGAAGACCGCCGCGTACATGGGGTACTCGACGGAAGAGATCGGCGGGCTGCTCACGACCGCGCGCGGCTCGGTGCCGATCTCCGGCGTGTGCGCGGTGTTCGCGGAGTCCGAGGTGATCAACCACCTCTCGCTCGGTACGGCGCCGGCCGACATCATGCTCGGCGCGGTCGACTCGTTGGTCGCGCGCTCGGTGCAGCTCCTCAAGCGCGCGGGCGGCGAGACGGAGCTCACGCTGGTGGGCGGCATCTTGCGCTTCGAGCGCATGTCGGCCGCGGTAGTGGAGAAGCTCGCGCAGTCGTCGCGGGGCATGAAGGTGAACGTGTTGCCGGGCGACGGAGCGCAGCTCGCGACCGCGCACGGCGCGTCGTTGCTCGGATGGCAACGGCTCGCGCGGCGCGAGGCGAGCGTCGCGGGGAGCGTGCAGGCGTGACGCGGCGGCACCTCGCGACGGTGCGCATGCTCGACGAGCCGGAGCGCGCGCGTTCGTGGTGCGGCTCGACGCGAGCCGCGCAGCGCATGGAAGCGACGACGCGCTCTCGCCGCGAGGAGCTCGCGCAGTCGGGGTGGACGCTCCGGAACCTCTGCGACGCGGCGCGCCTCGAGGAGGCTCGCGCGCTCTACCTCTCGCTCGGGCTCGAGGTGCACCTCGAAGCGCCGTCCGAAGAGGACTTCGACGCCGCGTGCGCGGAGTGCGTCGCGAGCTGCCCGAGCCAGCGCTTCGTCTACACGCGACGGGCCGGAGGGGAACGATGAGCGACGCGAGCGCGAAGAGCGATGCGAGCGCCAAGAGCGACGCGAGCGCCAAGAGCGACGCGAGCGCCAAGAGCGACGCGAGCGCCAAGAAAACGACGACCTCGCTCCCGACACCGCTGACGATCGACGCGTGGCAGATGGTCGCTCCGAACGAGCCGCTGCGACGCACGACGCGCGTGGTGCAGGAGATCGCGGCGCACGAGGTCGTGGTGCGCGTCGCGGGCTGCGGGGTCTGCCACACCGACGTCGGTTACCTCTACGAAGGCGTCGCGACGCGGCATCCGCTGCCGCTCACCCTCGGCCACGAGATCGCCGGCGTGGTCGAGCACGCGGGAGAGGACCACGCAGATCTCGTCGGTCGCTCCGTCGTGGTGCCGGCGGTCATCCCGTGTGGGCGGTGTTGGCTCTGCCGACGCGGCAAGGAGATGGTCTGCGCGAAGCAGATCTTCCCCGGCTGCGACGTACACGGCGGCTTCGCGTCGCACGTGGTGGTCCCGGGTCACGGCCTGTGTCCGGTCGACGACGCGGCGCTCGCGCGGAGCGGTCTGCGCCTGGCCGACCTCAGCGTGATCGGCGACGCCGTCTCGACCGCCTACCACGCGATCGTGCGCGCGAAGGTCGGCGCGGGTGACGTGGTCGTCGTCGTCGGCGCAGGCGGCGTGGGCGGCTTCGCGGTGCAGATCGCGCGGGCGCTCGGCGCGCACGTCGTCGCGATGGACGTGGATCCGAAGCGCCTCACCGCGCTCACGCGCACCACCACGAACGGCGAGCGCGTTCACGGGATCGACGTGCGCGGTCGCGAGCCCCGCGAGCTGCGCAAAGACCTGCTCGCGCACCTGCATGGACACGGGCTCCCGGAGCGCGCGTTCACGATCCTCGAGACCTCCGGCACGAAGGCCGGACAAGAGCTCGCGTTCGGGTTGCTCGTCCACGGCGCGCACCTCGGCGTGGTGGGGTACACGCGGGAGCCCGTCACGCTGCGCCTGAGCAACCTGATGGCCTTCGATGCCACCGCGGCGGGGGTGTGGGGATGTCCGCCGCGCCTCTACCCGGACGTGATCGACCTCGTGCTCGCGGGGAAGGTCCAGGTCGCACCTCACGTCGAGCGACGCCCGCTCCACGAGGTCAACGACGTGTTGGAGGCGGTCCGCGATCACCGCGCATCGCGGCGGATCGTGCTCGTGCCCGACGGAGGTCGGTCGTGAGCCTCCGCGTCGAGCGAACGCACGAAGGCACGCTGCTCTGGCTCGTCCTCGACGCGCCGAAGGCGAACGTGCTCGACGCGTCGATGATCGGCGCGCTCCACCGAGCGCTCGACGACGCGCGATCCGCGCCCAAGCTCAAGGCGCTCGTGATCACCGCCGAGGGGCCGCATTTCAGCTTCGGCGCGAGCGTCGAGGAGCACCTGCCCGAGCGCGCGGGCGCGATGTTGCGCGACTTCCACGCGATGTTTCGCGCGCTCTTCGAGCTCTCGTTGCCGACCCTCGCCGCGGTGCGTGGCGCTTGCCTCGGTGGTGGTCTCGAGCTCGCGAGCGCCTGCTCGTGGATCCTCGCGCATCCCGGCGCATCGTTCGGTCAGCCCGAGATCCGCCTCGGGGTCTTCCCGCCGATGGCGACGGTGCTCCTCGAGTGGCGGCTCGGCGGCGGCGCGGCGCTCGACCTCTGCGTGTCCGGACGCACGGTCGGCGCGATCGAAGCGCGCCGGCTCGGCTTGGTCCACGCGACCGACGACGAGCCCCGCGAGGCCGCGCGGGTCTTCTTCGAAGAGAACCTCGCGCCGCTCTCCGCCAGCTCGTTGCGCTTCGCGGAGCGCGCAGTGCGGCGCTCGCTCCGCGAGCGGCTCGATCGTGAGCTGCCCGAGCTCGAGCGGCTCTACCTCGACGAGCTGATGCGGACCCCCGACGCGGTGGAGGGCCTGCAGGCCTTCCTCGCCAAACGCGCGCCGCGATGGCGCCACGACACCTGACGTTTCTGGCGGCGGCCGTCAGTTCCGACGGCCGAGCCATCCACTCGTCGGCGCGCCCACAAGCCGCTCGACGTACGAACCCGAGGAGAGGTCATGAGCGGCGCGATCGACATCATGTATTACGTGTCCACGCCCGAGTTCATCGCGCGATGGAACGAGGCGAAGGCGGGAGAGCTGGTCTGCCGGATGGAGCGATCGCTCGGAGGGAGCCTCCCGCAGTTCCCGTCGATCGACGCGATGGTGGCGGAGATGGACGCCGCGAAGGTCGACAAGGTCTTCGTGACTCAAACGAAGATGTGGTCGTATCGCAACAAGAAGATGACCATGGACACCCGGCTGGAGGAGGTCGATCAATACCTCACGCACTCGCCGGATCGCTTCGTGGGTCTCGCGGGCTACGACCCCTTCCGCATCTCGGAGTCGCTCGCGGAGATCGAGCACGCCGTGAAGCACCGCGGCTACAAGGGCGTGTATGTCCACATCTACGGCTTCGACATCGGCTTCGCGGACGCGAAGATGTACCCGCTCTACGCGAAGTGCGCGGAGCTCGGGGTGCCGGTCTCGCTGCAAGTCGGGCACGTGCTCGAGGGCATGCCGAGCGATTGTGGGCGCCCCATGGCGCTCGACCGGGTGGCCTGCGACTTCCCGACCCTCAAGATCTTGGGCGCCCACACCGCCTGGCCTTGGGTCGAGGAGCTGATCTCGCTCTGCTACAAATGGGACAACGTCTGGTTCGGGATCGACGCGTGGATGCCACGCTACCTGAGCCCCGCGATCGTTCATTTCATGGACAGCCGGATGGGTCGCGATCGGGTGGTGTGGGGAACCAACGGTCTGCCTTGGGGCAAGAGCCTGGATCAGCTCCAGAGCATGGGGCTCAAGTCGGAGACGATCGAGAAGATCACGCGGGACAACGCGCGTGAGCTCTTCGGATTGAAATAGTCGATGCGAGTCGCCTTCGTCGCGGCGAATCGCGAGCGGCTGCCGAGCCCGGTGGTGCCGCTCGGGCTCGTCGCGGTGGCGACGGCCTGTCCGGAGCGGCACGAGCGACATGTGCTCGATCTCTGCTTCGAGGACGATCCGATCGCGGCGCTGCAGACCTTCGTGGAGCGCGTGCGGCCCGACGTGGTCGCACTCGGGCTGCGCAACGTGCACGACAACGACTACGGCGACACGCGTGGGCGGGTCGACGAGTACCGCGCGCTGGTGGCCGCGATTCGCGAGGTCAGCGACGCGAAGATCGTGCTCGGTGGTGGTGGCTACACGTTGCTCGCGCGCGAGCTGCTCGAAGAGACGGGGGCGGACTTCGGGGTGGCGGGCGAAGGCGAGCTCGCGTTCGCGCAGCTCCTCGACGCGCTCGAGGCGGGCGAGGGGATCGAGCGGGTGGGCGGGGTGCACCGGTTCGTGGACGGCCAGGTGTTCGCGCCGACACGACCGGCCGCGGGGGTCGATCTCGAGCGCACGCCCTTCCCCGATCGTCGGTGGGTCGATCGGCGCCACTATGTCGAGGTGGGCACGGAGTCGGTGCAGACGAAGCGTGGCTGTCGCATGCGCTGCTCGTATTGCACCTACCCCGAGATCGAAGGGCGGCTCTCGCGGCTTCGGCCGCCCGAGCTCGTCGCGCGCGAGCTCGATCACGTCGCGGAGGTCGCGCTGGAAGTCGATCACGTCTTCGTCGTCGACGCGGTGTTCAACCTGCCGCGCCCGCACGCGCTCGCCGTCTGCGACGCGCTGATCGCGCGCGACCGGACGATCCCGTGGACCTGCTACGTGAACCCGATCGACTTCGGCGCGCCGCTCGCCGAGCGCATGGCGGCCGCCGGCTGCTTGGGGATGGAGATCGGCTCGGACTCCGGCTCCGACGCGGTGCTCGGCCGGCTCCGCAAGGGTTTCGACACGCGCGCCGTTCGGCGGACCTCGGAGGTGGCGCGCGCGGCGGGGCTCCGCGACTGCCACACCTTCTTGCTCGGCACACCGGGCGAGACGCTCGACGACGTGCGGCGCACCCTCGACTTCGTCGCGGACCTCGATCCGTCGGCCGCCATCCTGATGGGGTGGAAGGACGCGCACGAGCCGGTGGATGCCGCGCGCGCGAGAGAGCGCGTGAAGCTCCGCGAAGAGACGCTGGCGCTGCTCGAGGCGAACCGCGATCGAAACCCACGCTGGGTCATCCCACCGCTCGACCACCGCTTCTCGGATCGACTCTTCTCCGCGCTGCGGCGGCAAGGCCTGCGCGGCCCCGCGTGGCTGCACCTCGGTTGAGGTCGACGCCGCGCTCGAGAAGTCTGCGCGAGGTGCCGGAGGTCTGCGATCAGCGGCGACCCGCGTACGCGTGGGGGGTGTCGGTGAAGCAGCTCAGCGAGTCTTCCACCGGCACGCGCAAGTAGAACTCTCGCCACAAGCGGAGGAAGCCGTCCATCAGCTCGTTCTCCGTCATGTGTTTGGGTCGATGCACCACGTTCGCGCAGTTGTAGCGAGACCAGTCGGTGTGCAGCAGGCGGCCCTCCGCACGCCATTGGTGCCAGAGCGGCGTGTTGGGGAACGGGGTCGCGATGAAGAACTCCGCCGTGACGATGCCGGCCTCCTCGCAGAACTCGAGGATGCGATCGAAGGTGCCGGGATCGTCGTCGTCGAAGCCGACCCCGAACGCACCGAAGAAGCGGATGCCGCGATCCTGAAACGCCGCGACGCTCTCCTTCGCGCGCTCGACGAAGCGCCGGTCGCCTCGGTAGACGCCCTCGGAGATCGGATCGAAGCCGAAGGTCACGTACATGCACTGCGCGCCGCCTCGCGCGAGGGTGTCCAAGAAGGCGGGCCGCTCGTTGAGGCCGAAGGCGGTGGTCAAGAAGACGCGCGCGTCGAGGTCCGCGAGGCGCTCGAAGAGCTCGGTGGCGTAGCGGTCCACCGCGCGCGTCTTGAACATCACGGTGTCCTCCGTGATGTAGAACTCACGCCCGCGCAGGCTCGCGATGTCGCCCACGACGTCGTCGAGGTCGCGGAAGCGGAACGCGCGGCCCTGGTACTCGGGGATGTTGCAGTACGGGCAGGCGCGCGGGCAGCCGCGGATCACCTGCACGAGCGCGGCGTGCCAGTCGTAGACGCCGGGGCGATCGAAGATGGAACGTCGCGGGCGCACCCACGTCTCGGGCGCGGTGCGCGCGGGACCGTAGGTCGGCTGCAAGCGGTCGTGGCGTGCGTCGTCGAGGAGGATCGGCCACAGCGTTTCGGCCTCGCCGACGCAGACCGAGTCCGCGTGTGGCCGCGCGTCTTCCGGGTACATCGAGGGGTGCATTCCGCCGAGCACGACCTTCGTGCCCCGCGCGCGATACGCGTCCGCGATCGCGTAGGCGGAGCTCGCCTGCGGCGTGAAGAAGCTGATCGCGACGAGATCGAGCGCCTCGTCGAAATCGAGCGGGTCGAGGTTCGCGTCGGTGACCCCCCACTCGACGTCCTCGGGCATCAACGCCGCGAGGATCTGCAAGCCGAGCGCGGGCGGCATGCGGTACTTCCAGAGCCCCGCGATCTCCGGCAGGGATTCGAGCTCGGGGTGGGTGTCGCGGAAGCGAGCGAAGCGTGGATAGACGAGGCGAACCTTCATGGGACTCGTGCAGACGGGAACGAGGGGTGTGAGAGCCAGGCGCGTGCGGTGAGGGCCGCATCGATCGTCACGCGAGCGGACACGGGCGAGGTGACGAGTGAGGTGACGGGCAGTCGCGCGCCCACGTCGTGCAACGCACGCGAGGTGTCGAGGTCGTCGAGCACGCCCGGATCGTCGACGTCGATCGTGCGAGCGCCCACGAGCGCGTCGAAGAGCGGGCGTGGGCTCGCGCTCGAAGTGAGCTCGAGGAGCGCGGGGAAGACACGCGCGTCGATCACGTACGGATGGCCGCGCCGATCGCCGTGACGTGGGCGCACGAGCGGCGCGCGGGTGCGTCGCCACGTCGCGACGAGCGTGCGCGCGGTCTCGACTCGCACGCGTGGGTGATCGACGAGCGCCACGATCGCCGCGTCGTGGGTGGTGCCGAACGAGAGCGCGCGCTGGAGCGACGAGAGCATCCCCTGCTCGGGGTGGGGGTGATGGATCGGAGTTGCGCCGTGGCGTCGCGCGACCTCCGCTACGGCGGTGCCCCAGGGGGCAGCCGTGACCACGACGACCTCGCGTGCGCCCGCCTCGCG
>ERZ761602.3041-NODE-3041-length-24724-cov-23.594836_pt1 | contig 24724 bp, 19 predicted proteins | sample MGYA00512165_ERZ761602 | MGnify/ENA primary metagenome ERZ761602 (study PRJEB28899, sample SAMN02445085) | bioreactor sludge metagenome | biome: EBPR sludge; isolation source: Thorneside wastewater treatment plant | place: Australia: Brisbane, Thorneside...
TTGACCCTTGTTATATAGAACTTGACCCTTGTTATATAGAACTTGACCCTTGTTACGTAGAAAAACAACAAAGATGGTGGTGAAACTATGCTCAATACAGATATAAGACAATCAAATTCTTGTTTCGGGTGCATTATGGTCAAAGACATTGCTATTGGGGCTGATGATGGTGGTATCACTGCGGCGATGATACCCTTAGCATCACAGTTCGTGCTATGGTAGAACAATGGCTGTGAGATATAGGCAGCTATGTATGTGGGTTATATGCCGGTATTGGTTTTGGCTGACGATATGGGGATGGCAGCCGCGTAGTTTTTGGGGGTAGATGGTTGGTCAAGGCAATTGATTGTGCAGCTATTGTTCCTGAATGATTGGCAGAGTGATTAGGTATATGTATTGAGGGAAGTCTATCAACAGAAGCAACATTTCTTTATGGATAGGAAAAATGCCGAAAAAGCAGCAACAGGATACTATCATTCATGAAGGAAAGATGTTGTATGAACAAGGAAGTCTCATATCATCGCAGAGGATGAGCAATGGATACATAAGGAAATAATTCAAGAAGCTTAATCTTAAACCATGAATGGCTGTAGTGGCTTTAGGGAAATATAAATCTGCTAATGATGCACATTGGCCAAGACATAAAAAAAGGTCGCCGTGAAAACGACGACCTTTTTCGTTAAGACTATGAGCCGAGTATTATTTTGTTCTTGTGAACTCAATACGACGGTTTTTCTGTTTGCCTTCATCGGTATCGTTCGGAGCTATCGGTGAATCCGGTCCGAAGCCTTTGGTTGTAATGCGTGATGCTTTTACTCCACGTCCTACTAACCATGCTTTTACAGATTCGGCACGATCAGCCGAGAGTTTCATGTTTTTCTCACGACGTCCTACATTGTCAGTATGACCGCTGATCATTACTTCCACTTCGGGGTTTTCGAGAAGTCCTTCGAGTGCTTTTGTGAGGATTTGCTCAGATTCGGGCAAGAGACGTGATTTGCCTGTTTCAAAGACAACGCCTTCAAGAACCATAGCGCGGCCTACTTGTTCGACGAGTTGTTTTTTCTTCTCAACATCATCATTAGCGTCAAGTGGGTTTGTGCCTCGTTTTACTTCCACGCCGTCAGCCACTGAACCGCCATCGGTGTCGGGGTTGTTCGGGTTGGTTTTGTATGTATTGACTTCTTCTCCGTCGCGCAATGTGTCGCCATCGCTGTCGGGGTTGGTCGGATTGGTTTTTGAAGTGTTGATTTCCACATTGTCATAGAGCCCGTCTTGGTCGGTGTCTTTATTGAGTGGGTCTGTTTTGTGTTTTTTGACTTCATCGCCATCAGTGAGCGTATCACCATCGGTGTCGGTTTTCAATGGATCGGTTTTGTAGTTTTTGACTTCTTCGCCATCATTGAGACTATCGCCGTCGGTGTCAGCTTTATTGGGGTCGGATTTTACTTTGTTTACTTCATCGCCATCGGTTAAGCCATCGCCGTCTGTATCGGCTTTTTTGGGATCGGTGTCAGTTTCATTGACTTCTTGTCCGTCTTTTAAGCCATCGCCGTCGGTGTCGGAGTTAAGCGGATTGGTTTCGTATTTGTCCACTTCTTTGCCATCGGAAAGTCCATCGCCATCGGTATCGGGATTATTAGGATCGGTACCGATTTTACGCTCTTCATTATCTGTGAGTCCATCGCCGTCGGTATCGCCTTCACCATTGTCAAGTGCAAGAGTAAATGACAAAATACCGTTCCAATAACCGTCATTGGTTCCGTCAATCACAGCATTCATTTTGTCATTCAAAGACCCATTACCTCCGACAGCAAGATTAATGCCTATGGAGCGATTGAAATTGTGAGTAAGACCAATACCAAATGGGAAGTGAAGTCCTGCGCCGGAGATGTCATCAGGATTAGGGAGTCGGTTCACGGAAGGAGTTGTATTGTCGAAGAGATGAAGCCCCACACCGCCATAGACAAAAGGCGCCCATGTTTCTTGATTTCCTGTTGGATAAAAGCGCAAACGAAGATCGGGGGCAATCAAAGTGGACTTATAACCATCATAGACAGCAGCGGGGTCGCTGACACCAAGAGTCACATAGCTGAAGCCGAATTCGGGAGCAAGGTAACGCCCTAAGCCATAACGATAAAGGGCATTAGCTCTCAACTCAAATGTCATCTGGCGGTCTTCGCCTTTGACTTCATTGACAGCGAATGCGAAACCACCACCTAAGCCCAGAACCACAGATGGCTTCGGCTCATCCGATGCGGGAGTTTGTGCTTGTGCATTTGTACCTGCCACACATAATGCCATAAGGCACATACATACTTTGTAAAAATTCTTCATGAAAGAACTCCAATTAATGTAACAAAAAAGAACTGTTATATCTCGTAAAAATCGTATTACATTATGATTTTTTCTTGTATTACTCAGCAACCAAGTACAAATATACTGCAAATAAAGCGCTTTTTCCTCAGTATTATCATTGAATTAGTATCTGATAACACAAGAAAGAATGGTCTAATCACTATTATTCTTGCTTGAAATTGACTGTGCTTCCCTTTTTATTGCAGAACGAATTGCCGGTTTCATTACCAAGCCATCTAAGTCATGCATTGCTAAGATACGTGCCATAGTAATTGAAAGAGTTTCAGCAGGAACATGCTTATTAAGGAGAATAATTTTTTGATTGTGCAAAAGACATGCTCCCCCTTTAAATGCCCCTTTTTCTCGTCGAACAACATAGCCCAATGCGCGAGCTAACTCTACCATATCATCAAGAACGTGTTGTATATTCATATTTCATTGTGTTACAGATTGGGAATCCAATGGCTTGAATACCAGAAGAATAAGCCCTGTCAAATAAGCAAAAATGGTCAAGGTACTCGCTTGGTTGGCAATACTGTCGGGAGAAAATCTACTCAAAAATATTTTAATCATTGTAGGAGCGGAGAGAGTCGTGTCTGCTGATGACTGCAATGCCCTAACGAGGTCTATGTCTGTTAATAACAAGTAAATTTCCGCCGGCATGGCAAGAATGAACAGAAGCAATACCATGAACATCCAACCTTTTTGACGGAACATTGAATACGATTGTGCGGCATAAACAACAATGCCCAATACCGTTGCACCATAACCAAAGAGCGTATAAAATGCTGTAAGGGTATAAATACGAACAGTATGTGCAAGCATTTCAGGAGTAAAATCGGGCTTTTGAACAAGTGTACCCGGAATGAACACATCATAAGCAATGGCATACCTTATGATGGTGCCCCCAAACCAAATAACTGCTCCGATAATGCCAATCGCACTTACAATTTTAACAATAGACTTCATAATTTTTTGTGTAGAACAATCGGTAAAAATGACCGATACTATCGCGCAAACAGCATTTTTTTGCGAATTACAGTCGCAAAAATAGGTAATTTTACGGCGAAAATGACCGAGAATTTGCGTTATTGGCAAAGGTGCAATACTTTTGCGTACAACTTTAGACTAATATGATACCAATACGACCATCCAAACCGACAACACTCTATGCACTTATAGGCATAAGTATTATTTCGATTATCTGTTACTTTTCATTACAACGCTATTGGCGAATTTCACCGAATGAGCCATCCTTGAAAAACCGTTACAAACACACTGCCGATTCTCTTATCAAAGAGTTGGGCATCCCTAAAGATTCATTAACGTATATTTATAGCCCTGTTATTGATCAGACATTAACGGATGCACTCTGTGAGAAATTAGGAACCGCCGAAGCACGCGAATATTTCAATAAACAACAAATAGCGACTGTTTCCTATAGGATCAATGTGCGTCGTCGTGACTACCGTGATAAGAACATTAACTTCTCGCTTGGTAATAGTGCCTTAGGTGAACGCTCACGCTCACGGGTAGAAAGAACACTCCTCTTTTCAGCACTCATTGCTATGGATGGAACATTACTCGAATATTCCTGCGGTTTACCGACTATTGACATTAATGCTGATTCGGCAACTGCATTGGCACAATTCCAAAAGTTATTACCCGAACGAATAAAAAAACATTCTCCTCAATGGTTACGCGATTCAGTTTCTCAAATAGACAGAACAATGTCGTATTGGGCAGGATTGGAGCGTAAACAATATCATCGTGTCAAAGCAGAAATTACTCTGACACCACCGGATCAAACTGAAAAAAACAAAATGTGGCATGGTTCATGGTCTATTCTTTATGAAATAGGAGCAACACCCCACCCTCAAACACTCATAGAATCTATCACAGAGATACTTAGGTATATATGTACAGGAATTGTATCTCTTTCATTGATTTCGATGATTATTGTCTTTATTTTCCAATTGCGTAACAGAATTGTTAATTTATGGGTATTATTATGGGCTTCTGTTTCAATTACATGCTATTTTGTCTTTGCACAAACAGCAGTAATACCTTCTTTATCATTAATTGAAATTATCTTTCTAGTATTTTTTAATTTTATATTTTTGGGTTTTTTAATGGGAGCAATTCCATTAAGCGGTCTCGTTGCTTTGGCACAAAAAACTATACCCGAAAAATTTTACACATTGTTGCGCCTTACCCAGAAACCCTGGAATTCTTATTATATAGGCAGATCCTCAATTATAGGTATTGCCGCAGGTACATTATCTACGACATTATTTCCACTTACATTTTTAATGGCAGAGAAACTTGGTATTGACCGTTTATATAGTTCCGAAGGATTTCAGGGTGGATTAGTAATGATGATGGGTAATCTTGGTTTTGTGAATGTAACAATATTACTTTTTATTCCAATTACGGGTTTGGTTATTTCTTTACCGGGTATAACATTAGGTTTATTGCGATTCCCTCATCGTTTCAAATATCTTGCTGCTATGATTTTAACCTGTTTATATACCGTTTCCATTTCCTCATTGCAGGGAGATATAGGCATACTATCGTATGGTGAAGCTTTTATTACAGGTATTATTACTTTCGGGACATTAATGATTGGTGATTTATTGGCAGTGATGATTGCACAATTAATTGCCTCATCATTAATGTTTCTTCCCGCAGCCCAATCACATGAGTCACTCATATATATTTGGGTAATATTGTGGATATTTTTTGCCGGAGTATCCGTTTTGGCATTTATCCGCACACCAGAAAAAGTCGAGGAAGAAGATTACAAACCCGATTATCTCATTCGCTTTGAAGATGAGCAAAGAATGCGTGATGAAGTAGCTGCTGCCAAGGTTGTTCAGCAAAGACTTTTGCCATCGAAAATGCCACAATATCCTTCCATTGATATAGCAGCATATTGTCTGCCGGCATTTGATGTCGGCGGTGATTATTATGATTTTTTTCCACTGAATGAACATCAACTTGGCATTTTAATAGCGGATGTTTCCGGTAAAGGGATGTCCGCTGCCTTTTATATTACTTTGGCAAAGGGTGTTATTGTTTCGCAAATTCATGAATCTTTTTCCCCTGCCGAAGTATTAAAAAGAGTAAATCGCTTACTCTTCGAGACAATGGAGCGAGGTAAATTTATCTCTATGATTTATGGTGTGTTAGATATTCGTTCCATGCAATTTACGTATGCACAGGCAGGACACAATCCGATTGTTGTGCGGACTGCACATAATGGCACTACTTCTACTCTTGAATCACGAGGGCTTGCGCTTGGTTTAGATAAGGGTAATGTCTTTGATAAATCAGCACGCGATACCGTCATAGATTTATCTGAAGGCGATGCAATTGTACTCTATACCGATGGTGTTGTCGAAGCTATGAATTCTGAAAAAATGGAATATGGCATGGATAATTTCATCTCTGCTATTCAACGCTATGCCGGTACTGCACCCACTTTATTAAATGCTATTATTCAAGATGTGAAATTATTTATTGGTAAAGCCAAGCAGCATGATGATATTACAGTTATTGTCATCAGAAGACCGGAAAATAACCGGACGCTTATTCCATAACTAATGTTCGTTTTATACAAAAGAGGATTATCCGTTTCATCGAATAATCTTCTTTTTTCTTTTATATTCTTATTTTACTCTATTCCGAAAGTGCCGCTCACAACAGCTGTAATTTCTTTTTCTAAAGAAGTTACATCGTTAATTCCATAATCATTAATTTCTTCATGAGAATTTTTTGCCGTTATTTGGATTACCCCCATTCGAGCAGAACGCAATGGACCGAGTTCGCGTTCAGTGGCCTTAGCAATCCGTTCGGCACGATTTTTTGCATCTTTTGCTGCTTCCGCTTGAATTTCAATTTTCAGATTTGCAAGTTTCGTATAATAATACAAGGTAGGGTCAGGAGTATAACTCACCCCTTGTTCTGCAATGCTTCCTATATCCACAGACAATTGATTAATTTTATAGACATCTTGTGACTCTACCTCAATGTTCTGCACACAATTATATCCTCTAACAGTATTGGATTGCATTCCATTTTGTAAAATATCAAAAATTGGATAAAAATTCACAGAGGAATATCGTACTTTATCTTCAGGAAATCCTTTCCCAGCCAAATATAACAATAATGATTTTTTTTGATACTTTAAATTCTGAAATGCCTCTGCATTTGTTGCTCCATACGCAGTCACGGAACCTCGTAAAACTGCTAAGTCCGATACTATGGAACGTTTTGCAGATCCCGTAACGGAAATAGTTTGATTTTGCTGAATATTTGTGGTTTTCCAAGCATTACTGACAATAAATGCAGCTAAAACAACGCCACATGCCATAATACTATTGCCAATAAAACCACGTGAATTATGCTCTGCCATATATCGTATATAAAAGATTATGAAAAAATTATTCTGCAAGTAATAATAAAAATTCTTGTTCCGTAAGTATTGTTACACCCAATTCTTGGGCTTTGGTTAATTTACTGCCGGCATTTTCTCCTGCAACAAGATAATGTGTCTTTTTACTCACGCTTCCGGAAACTTTACCGCCACGTTGTGCAATTTCATCACCGGCTTGATTGCGCGTCATTGAGACTAATTCACCTGTTAAAACAAATGTTTTTCCCTGCAATGTTGTATTAAGTGTTGCCATATCCGATTCAACGGTTTCAAAGCGAACACCATTGGCTTTCATACGTTCAATAATTGTCCACTCCGACTCATCATTCAAATGTTCTATGACCGATTGCGCAATGCGTTCACCAATTTCCGGCACTTGAATAAGTTGTTCAACAGTAGCGTTTTTTAATTGATCAATAGTATGAAAATATCGTGTCAATATTTTTGCAACACCCTCTCCTACAAAACGAATCCCTAAAGAAAATAACACTTTTGAAAAAGGTTGTTTTTTACTTTCTTCAATAGCAGCAAGTAAATTCACCGTACTTTTTTCACCCCATCGTTCTAAGGTAGGAAATACAGTATTTTTATGTAAATGTAAATCATAAATATCGGCAATGGAGCGTAATAGGGATAATTCTACAAATCTATCAACAACTTTTTCTCCCAGACCCTCTATATTCATAGCATCACGCGATGCAAAATGTGTTAAACGACGTTTTAATTGCCAAGGACATTCCGAGTGATCACAGTAATAATTCGCTTCACCCTCAGGTCGGACAAGTGTACTTTTAATAGGACATGGACAAGTGGCAGTAAATATAAATTGCGAAGAATTTTCAGGTCTTTTTTCAGGAATAAATCCCGATACTTTAGGTATAACGTCTCCTCCCTTTTCCACATAGACGGTATCGCCGATACGAATATCAAGGGCGGTTATAAAATCATTATTGTGCAATGTTGCTCGACTGATTGTTGAACCGGCAACAACAACCGGCTCCAATTCTGCGACCGGAGTAACAACTCCGGTTCTTCCTACTTGAAAAGTAATATCTTTGAGTACTGTTGTTTCTTTTGCAGCTTCATATTTATAGGCAATTGCCCAACGAGGCGAGCGTGCAACAAACCCTAATTCTCTTTGCTGAGATAATGCATTCACTTTAATAACTATACCATCAATAAAAAATGGTAAACTTTCACGATGTGTATGCCAATAGTTTATAAATGAAAAAATATCCTGCAATGAAACACAACACTGATTCGCATAACCTATGGGGAACCCCATTGTTTCTAATATTGAAATATTATGTTGATGAGAAACAAGTTCGGTTTGCTTTGTGTATAAATAATAACATGCAATATGTAATGGGCGGCGAGCAACTTCCCTACTATCTAACATTTTTAGTGTACCGGCAGCTAAATTACGTGGGTTTGCATATAGTTTTTCACCTTTTTCCTCACGCTCTCGATTTATTTTGATAAAATCTTCCTTCATCATAAATATCTCACCGCGAACTTCAAAATCATCTACTGTGACGCCATTAATAGTCGGTGGTGTAATTGTTAGTGGTAATGAGCGGATTGTTTTCACATTTTGCGTAATATCGTCGCCTTTTTCACCATCACCTCGTGTAATTGCTCGAACAAAAACACCGTTTACATAGCGTAAGGAAATAGCTATTCCATCATATTTTAACTCGCTTACATACTCAACAATATGTCCTTCAAGACCTTCACTGACTCTCCTGTGAAATTCTTCAATCTCACCAAAGCTGTATGTGTTGGATAAAGAAAGCATTGGTATTTCATGTACAACAGTCACAAATTCTTTTAAAGGTTCGCCACCCACTCTTTGGGTTGGGCTGTCAGAAAAAAGAAATTGAGGATATTGTTTTTCAATAGTCTGTAATTCATGAAAAAAGTCATCATATTCTTTATCCGAAATAAAAGGTTGTGCTTCATTGTAATAAGCATAATCTGCACGACGAATTATATCGTGTAATTCACGAACCCGTCGTTCTACTGATAATATTTCTGAGCTATCAAATAAAGAGTTTTGCATAACTAACTTTTTATCAGAATAATTGTAATTGATTTCGTACTTTTTTGGGTAATGATTGAACTACCATTTCATACGAATGATCTATGAAAGAAAAAATAATAGCATCAGTTAATGAACCATCGCAAATTACGGTATTCCAATGTATTTTATTCATATGATATCCGGGTTTGACTGCATCATATCGTTCACGCAAATCAATTGCTTTTTCGGGATCACATTTTACATTGATTGATACCGGAAACTGAAAAATTGACATTAATACAAAAATTTTTCCCGCTACACGGCAAGCCATAACTTCTTCGTCAAAAGGAAAGTCAAATGTTGTTGCTTTTTTTTGCAAACAATATTCACGAATGATATCATAATTCATAGTATTTCTTTCAGTCGAAATTCTTCAACGGGTTGCCCGCCGATAAGATGTTGCTGAATAATTTGTTCAATAACTTCCGGCGTACAAGAATGATACCATATATTATCGGGGTGAACAACAGCAATAGGACCTGCCATACACACCCGCAAACAATTTGCTTTTGTTCTGGCAATAGTGCCATCATTTGTCAAGCCCAATTCTTGTAATCGATTTTTTAAGTATTCCCAAGACTCCATTCCCATTTCTTGGGTGCAACATTTGGCTTTCGATTGATCACAGCACAAAAAAATATGCTTTTGAATTGCATGTATATTTAAATCTTGGGCTTTTTTTTGAGCTTTGTCGAGAATAGAATCAGGATGTATCATATTTTTATCTCATATATCAATTAATGTTTGATGAGACATAAAAAAATCCTCACCAAGTACGATGAGGATTTCATTATGTCATGACGATGAACTCATATTTTAACAACCTAATGAACCAACATTACGTTTTGCCACGGGATTGTTTGGATTCTTTTTGAGAGTTTCTTTATAATTCTTACAGGCATTATCTTTATCATTTTGTCCATGATAACCAATTGCCATGAAAAGATAGGCATTTTCTGATTCAGGGTTAAATTCTACCCATAATTTTGCATATTTTACAGTATTAGAAAAATCTTTGGCATCAAGATAATTTTTACAAAGTGATTGTAATACAGATTCAACATCTGATTTTTGTAAAGATGGATTAGTTTTAGAGTATTCAAAAGCAGCAAGTAGGACCGCTCTCGCAGAGTCATTTTTTGCTATTGAAGAAAATGAGTTTGCCAACATACGACGCGCATACATACTATTCGGATCAGACGCTACGTATTCTTTGAAGACAGGTATTGCTTCCGCTGCTTTATTGTCTGAAAACAAGTTTACACCAATAAACAGTTTAGCTTTAATCGTATTTTCATCATTGCATTCTTTAATTCGTTTTGTAAATACTTCATTGGATTTAGCATACATTTTTTTATCTTTAAGCAGAAGTGCATAACGGAACATAAGATTACATTTTTTCTGTGGACCGGCAATTGCTTCATCGAAGATAGATATTGCTAATGTAGTATCTTTTGCATTTACTGCGGCAAAACCAAAGCGCTCAAGTTCTTCTTGATCTAATGTCATCATTAGCTTGGACTCTTTATAGGCAGCCACAGATTTTTCAAAATTTTTCGTATTGAAATATGCTTGAGCAAGATATATCGTTGATTGTTTTTTTATTGAATCAGGCAAATCTGATTGTTTAATCCACGATAGTTGAACGGCAGCCGAATCCCATTGACCGGATTTAAATAATGATTGCGCAAAATACCAACGTCCTTGTGATACCTCTGGACGTAATTGTGTATATCTGAAGAATGATGCGGCAGCACTGCCAAATCTACTTGCTTGAAAGAGAATTTTTCCTTGTTGAAAAAATGCACGAGCATTATTTGGATCTTGCTTGGTGATGGTGTTCCATTCTTGCAATGAGCGAAGGAATAACTCATTATACAAAGCTGTGTCCGGCTCAGCAACGGCAAGTTCATAATATGATTGAGCCAATTTTATACGAGCATCAAGAAGTTTATCATCAAATTCTAAAGCGGTGATATAATTATCTTTTGACAGTTCATACACACGTTTTGTATAATATAAATCTCCCAGAGCTACATATACCATAGGATTTTTTTTATCTACCTCACGAGCACGTATAATTGATATTTCTGCTTTTTCGGAATTTTTCATTAACAAATAGATATTACCTAAACACGAGTAATTTTCGGCAGTTGCATCACTTTTAATCAGTTTTTCCATTAATGTTACAGCTTCATTCCCTTGTCCTTTTTTTGTCATTGCCGTAGCATAGCGACGAACAGCTTCGGGTGTGTCATCCAGTTCATACGCTTTTTTCGATATAATAAACGCCGAGTCTTGTTTTTCAAGTTCATTGTAAATATCTGCAACTAAGAAGAGGGCTTCTTGGTTTTTTGATTCTTCACGAATAATTTGTTTTACTAATTTACCGGCTGAAGAATAATCACCATTTTTGGTAAAATTTTTTGCTTGTTCAAATGCTGATTGCCCGAAGAGTTCCAATGTGAACAATAATCCGAGAACAATGACAGATGTGAATTTCATATTAATCCTGAATTAAATGAATAGTTGCAAAGCTGGGCACAATACCCGCAGCGTTAAATTGTCGCTGAATTTTAGCTTCTTTGCTTAAATATGTAAAAAAACCGTATGCTAATTTTGGTCTATTTTGCTGAAGTATGCCAATAATGGGCATTTCTAAAGGATAATAATCTCTAACGATGTTTGCCTGATGTACCACACGAGGCGCTACATAATTTCCAGTTGAATCATAAAATCCGATTCTAATATTTTTTAGAGTACTATCTTGCAAAGTACGTGATAATAACGACAATCCTACAGCATTATTTTTTTTTGCCATGAGCAAGACAGAATCGCTGTTGCCGACATTGAGTAATGGTTTCTTGGGTGCATTCCCTGCTGTCACATATTGAAGGAAATGGGAATAGACAGATGATTGCACACCCGGAAAGTATAAAGCCGGATTTGAAGAACCGAACGGATTTGCAATAGATTCCCCACGGAAATATTGCTGAACATGACGAAGATTGACAGTATCCGGTATTGCGGACGATTTTGGTGCAGCAAAGACTACTGCGTCAAATGCAAAAGCATACATATCAGGAAATTTTAACTGATATGCTTTTATCAAGGAATCCTCTCGCGGCAATAACTGACGACCAAGTATTACCCCTTGAGCATTGCCTGTGAGTAATTGTTCTATTGCTTGGCGAGCAGTAACGGCACGTAATGTTACAGTTGCATCGGGGAAAGCAGAATCATATGTCGGTTTTACGGAGGCGATGAGTGGATAGACTGCTTCATCACATAATATTTCAACAGATCCACGCAATTCATTTTCATAGCCGGGTTCACCTTTTTTCGGAGCTTCATCGCAAGAAACAAGAATAAATAGTGAGGTAATACTGACTAAGAACCATACACTGACCGATATTTTTACTCGTTTCATATTTACTCCGTTGTTTTTTCATTGGAATCTATTTTTTCATTGGAATCAGCATCATCTTCGTTATGAGCTTGTTCATCTTGAGATTGCAATTCTTGTAAGCGTTTGTGATATGTATAAAGCCGAAAGAATCCGAATGCAATCGTCACCACACCAAATGCCTGTATGAGAGATGACTGACCATTACTGCTATCCCAAGGTTTAATTGTGATGAGTATCCCAAGTATAATGGTCATTATACGCAAAACATAATTTAATATGACTACAATATTCATAATGCAAGTCTAAATATTACAACAAAAAAAGAATAAAACTGAACGTTACAAACATAATTCAACCAAAATATTCTTGTAAAGATTTCACGGAGGGTATTCCTTTGGTTTCTTGTAATGTGCTGATACCCGCAAGGGATGCAGAAGCAGCGGCAAGAGTAGTAAAAAATGGTATTTTATAACTCATTGCCGTTTGTCCCATGATATATTCATCATATCGTGCATTTTCACCTAAAGGCGTATTTATGACAATACTTACCTCACCACTTTTCATTAAATCAATAATACTCGGTCTGCCTTCATAATGCTTGAGAACTGTCATTGCTTCAACACCATTCTCTTGTAAAAATCGTGCAGTGCCTGTGGTAGCACACAAAGTAAAACCGGCTTCTTGATATCCTTTTGCTAGCATAATTGCTCTTTTTGTTTTATCTTGATTATTCAAAGAAATAAAGACCATACCTTGTGTCGGCAATTTATTCCCACTGGAAATATGTGATTTAATTATGGCAGCACCAAAAGAAACATCAATCCCCATCACTTCACCGGTGGAACGCATTTCAGGTCCAAGAAATACATTCGCCTTTTGAAATTTCATAAATGGGAACACGGATTCTTTAATTGCAACACGCTTTGCCGATAGTGAAAAATCTCGTATTCCTAAATCTTGTATCTTTTCGCCCAACATTATTCTTGTGGCAAATTGCGCCAATTGCACTCCTGTTGCTTTAGCAACAAAGGGTACTGTTCTCGATGCACGCGGATTGACTTCGATTACATAAATATTGCCGTTTTGCATGGCATATTGAATATTTAACAAGCCAATGACATTAAGCCGTTTAGCTAATTTTTTTGTAAATGATGTGAGCATATCGAATTGCTCATTCGTAATGGTATATGGGGGTAAAACACACGAAGAATCACCACTGTGTACACCGGCTTCTTCAATATGCTGCATAACGCCGCCTATGACCACTTGCTCGCCATCAGCAACTGCATCAACGTCAAATTCATACGCATTTTCAAGAAAATGATCAATTAATACCGGACGATCAGGAAATGCTTCCAATGCACGCCGAATTGCTGTGCGCAATGATTCTTCTCGATAACAAATAAACATTGCCCGCCCGCCTAATACATAACTGGGACGAACCAAGACAGGATAGCCCACTTGAGCCGCCACAGTAACAGCTTCTTCTTCTGTAGTCACCGTTCCCCAAGGTGGACAGGGTATGCCAAGTTCTTCCAACAATGCACCAAAACGCTTCCTATCTTCTGCTAAATCAATACCTTCCGGTGAAGTCCCCAATAAAGTCACTCCTGCATTAACCAAACGCTGTGACAAACGTAAAGGAGTTTGTCCGCCGAATGTCACAATAACTCCATCAGGTTGCTCCAAATCAATAACACTCATGACATCTTCAAATGTCAGTGGTTCAAAATACAATTTATTAGTTGTATCATAATCTGTTGAAACTGTTTCAGGATTACAATTTATCATAATTGCCTCCCACCCTGCTTTGCGGGCTGCAAAAACTCCTTGCACACAACAATAATCGAACTCAATTCCTTGACCAATTCTATTAGGACCGCTTGCAAGAATTATAACTTTTTTCTTATCAGAGCGCACAGATTCATTTTCTTCTTCATACGTTGAATAATGATATGGCGTTTCGGATTCAAATTCCGCAGCACATGTATCAACAGTTTTAAATACGGGAATTACACCAAGATTTTTTCGTAATTGTCTGACTTTATCTTCGGTGCTATTACCAATGCATGCTAATTGTACATCTGAAAATCCGAGTTGCTTGTATGATCGCAGTTCTTCGGTAGAAATTGAGAATAAATCTATTCCATTATGGACCTGATTTCTTAATGATAATGCAGCATCCACAATTTCGCGACATTGTTCAATAAACCACGGATCATACTTTGTTAATTCAAAAATTTCATTGGTTGAATAACCATAACGCAGAGCATCACACAAATCAAATAGAGAACGTGAGTGCCGTACTCGTAAACTTGCACGCAATTTTTCATGCGTATATTCACTCAATTGACTGTTGTCAAAATAATCTTCTTTATCGAATCCGAAACCAAATCTATTTTGCTCTAAACTGCGTATGGCTTTTTGCAATGACTCCTTGAATGTTCTGCCGAATGCCATTGCTTCACCGACAGATTTCATTTGAACACCGAGTATATCATCAACCTCGGGGAATTTTTCAAAATCCCAACGCGGTATTTTCGTGACAACATAATCTATGGATGGCTCAAAACATGCCGGTGTTTTTTTAGTAATATCGTTCAATATTTCATCTAATGTATAGCCGATTGCCAATTTTGCAGCAATTTTTGCTATAGGGAATCCTGTGGCTTTAGAAGCGAGAGCAGAACTTCTCGATACGCGAGGATTCATTTCAATAACAGTCATGCGCCCTGTACGAGGATTGACGGCAAATTGAACATTAGAACCTCCTGTTTCCACACCAATTTCACGCATAATTGCTAAAGCAGCATCGCGCATACTTTGGTATTCACGATCGGTTAAGGTTTGTGCGGGGGCAACTGTAATAGAATCACCAGTGTGAACTCCCATCGGATCAAAATTTTCAATGGAGCATACGATAACACAATTATCCTTTGTATCTCGCATGACTTCTAATTCATACTCTTTCCAGCCAAGTATAGATTCCTCAACCAGTACACGATTCACGGGACTTGCCAACAAACCTGCACGCAGTTTTTCTCGGTATTCTTCCATATTGTATGCAATCCCGCCACCGCTGCCTCCAAGCGTAAATGATGGTCGAATAATTGCCGGAAACCCAATCTGTTCAACTAATTCAAGCCCCTTGTCAAAATCCTCGACAAATGCTCCGATAGGCATTTCCAAACCAATTCTTTGCATGGCAGCCAAAAACAACTCTCGGTCTTCTGCTTTACGAATTGACTCTACTTTCGAGCCGATTAACTCTACATTATACTTTTCCAAAATCCCGCGTTCATAAAGATCTAAAGCCGCATTCAGTGCTACTTGCCCCCCCATTGTTGGTAAAATTGCTTGCGGTCTTTCTTTCTGAATGATAGCTTCTATGTAATCTGAGGTAATCGGTTCGATATACGTGGCATCAGCGATATGAGGATCTGTCATAATGGTTGCAGGATTAGAATTCACTAAGACAACCCTAAATCCTTCATCTCTAAGTACTTTGCAGGCTTGCGTACCCGAGTAATCAAATTCACAGGCTTGCCCAATAACAATAGGTCCTGAACCAATAACAAGTATAGTTTGAATATCTGATCTTTTTGGCATGTGTAAATAGTATGTAAAAAAAATTTCCGCAAAATTACGGCGGAACTTCAGTTAGTAGGTCATTAGACTAAAAAGCTTCTCTCTTGTGCAGCCCAATTGAAACAATTACAACAATTGCCGTTCAACCCAGCATAGCTTGGTAATCTCTTTGTTCTACTATGATTATACACAAGACTAAACACATGAAAAGTTCTTCATAATCAGAGTAGAACAGTGAGCTTTACATATTAAGATTTGATAACAGTGTAAGTACAGCCATACGCACAGCAACACCATTACGCACTTGTCTTTGAATCACTGATTGAGGCGAATGTGCCACCTCGTGGTCAATCTCGATACCATAATTTGCAGGACCTGGATGCATAATGACAATAGTAGGTTTGCTTTGTATATGTTTCATACGTAAACCGAACAATCTATTATACTCCTCTGCGGTTGGTATCGTTTTATCAACAATGCGTTCTTTTTGAATCCGCAACATATTGATGGCATCAGCCCATTCAACAGACTCTTCTATAGTTGAAAACCTGCGAATATCCGCAAATTCATGTATATCAGGCATAAATATATCCGGACCGCATAATGCTACTTCTGCACCTAACTTTTGAAAAAGATAAATATCCGAACGCGCTACTCTGCTATGCAAAATATCACCGACAATACAAATTCTTTTTCCTTCTAAGGTATCAAATTTTTCTAACAGTGTAAAACCATCAAGTAGAGCTTGGGTCGGATGCTCATTATTACCTTCACCGGCATTAATAAAAACGTTTGGACTATTATTTGACATCAGTTCAATAGAACCATTAATCGAATGACGAACTACCCAAATATCCACTCCCATCGCATCAATTGTTTCTAAGGTATCAAGCAACGTTTCTCCTTTCTCCAAACTGCTTCCTTGTGGCTGAAACAAAAGAGTTTCTGCACCTAATCGCTTTGCAGCTAATTCAAAGGAACATCGTGTGCGTGTGCTTGACTCGAAAAAACCCAACACAACAGTTTTACCTTGTAAATAAGAAAACCGCTGGGATGCATGAATACCTGAATGAGAAAAAAACTTTGCAGATTGAAAAATACAATAAATATCTTCCTTTGATAATGTCTGTATTCCTAAAAGATGTTTTTGTGTATATTGAATCATACGCGCAAATGCCATAAAAATTACCGATAAAAAAAAAGCCGCTCAAAATGAACGGCTATGATTTGTTGAGCGATTATTTTTTCTTCCCTTTAGCTGGAGCGGCTTTGGCTGCCGGTTTAGCGGCGGCTTTGACCGGAGCGGCTTTGGCTGCCGGTTTAGCAACGGCTTTGACCGGAGCGGCTTTGGCTGCCGGCTTGGCGGCGGCTTTGACCGGTGCAGCTTTGGCTGCCGGTTTAGCAGCGGCTTTAGCTGCTTTTTTAGGAGCATTCATTTTATCTTTGAGAGTTTTACCTGCATCAAATTTTGGCATAGCACGAGCCGCAATTTTAATTTTTTCGCCAGTACGTGGATTATGCCCAATACGCGCTGCGCGTTTAGACACCTTAAATGTACCAAAACCAACTAATGACACTTGGTCACCCGCTGCCATAGCACTTGTAATTGTTTCCACAATACTTGAAAGAGCAGCTTCTGTTTGTACTTTGCTCAAGCCGGCTTTGTCTGAAGCAATAGCAATAAGTTCTTGTCTATTCATGTATGAATCCTGTAAAATGATAAGAAATTGAATGATGTAAGGTTTGAGTTCGCAAAAATAGATGTTTTCATTGAAGTCATCAAAAAAAACAATGCACAAATTGTGATTTTATCTGGTTTTATGCTGAAATATAGCACTTCTGCAACAAAAACTGTACTTTTACCAATGTCCACAGTCAATGTAGAACACTTGATGTACTCAACGTTTTTTTGTATGCTACTATGGATAATACAGTACATTTACCTTATTTTTGTATCAATACTTTCATATACTCATAAGGAAATACAATGGCAATCTACATAACTTCTGACTGTATAAACTGCGGTGCATGTGAACCGGAATGTCCAAACACTGCCATCTATGAAGCCGGCGCGGTGTGGAAACTTGGCGAAGACCAATTCTCTGATTCTACTTCTCCCGGTGGTTTTAAGGGTGAGTTCTGGTCAGCAGACTATTATTATATTGTACCTGATAAATGCACGGAATGCAAAGGTTTTCATGATGAACCACAATGCGCGGCAGTGTGTCCAGTGGACTGTTGTTTACCTGACCCTAACAATGTGGAAACAGATGAAAAATTACTTGAAAAAGTTGAATATCTTAACTCTATTGATACAACCCGCCTAAGAAATTAACAGATGAACAATGAGTCTATGAGCCGGTATTTCTATATCGGCTTTTTTTTTAGAATACCTTTCTTCTTTATCGCATATTATTCAATCTGAGAACTATGAATTTTCCCTTTCAAGGAACAATTACGGCAGAACGAGGTCGCATTACTTCACAAATTCCCCAAAGTGGCGGCATCACCATTATTACGGAACGCGACACACACCATTATCCCAATGGTTGGTTATATCCCGGATTTACCGATACCCATGCCCATATATTCGGACTTGGCGCACGGTTGAATGGCATTGCACTATACCATTGCAAAAGTGCTGAAGAATGTATTGATATTCTTCTAACAGCTTCTCCGACGAATGATTCATGGTATGTCGGCATGGGATGGAACCAAGAATTATGGAATAAACCGGAATTTCCGGATAAAAAAATACTTGATAAATATTTTCCCAATAATCCGGTATATCTAAGCCGTGCGGACGGACATGCTGCATGGGTTAATTCGGCAGCTTTAGCGATTGCAAATATTCACTCCTACCCTACGAATCCCCATGGCGGCTCAATAAGTATTGACGAGGATGGTAATCCGACAGGCATTCTTATTGACAATGCTATGGATTTAGTGAAAAAATATATTCCTTCATTTTCTGATGCCGAAATTCAAAAGAGAATATTGTCAGCAACAAAACAATGTGCTGCATGGGGATTAACCGAAGTACATGATATGGACGTGCATCCTCGTTATCTCCCTTTCTTCCGAGAAATGGCAGAAGCCGGTACACTCCCAATTCGCGTTATCAGTTATGTGTCAGCACAAAATGATGAATGGGATATTGAAAATTTATTACCCGCTGTCGGGGAATTTTTACAAGTTGCAGGAATAAAATTTTATGCTGATGGCGCATTAGGTTCTCGCGGAGCTGCTTTATTGGAACAGTATTCCGATGCAAAAACTCTCGGTTTATTTTTGATTGATGCCGAAACACTCTATCAAAAAGCAAAATCCGGTTTAGATTCTGGATGGCAAATAGCCACACATGCTATTGGCGACGCTGCAAATCGTATGGTATTAGATGTCTATGAACGATTACGAAATGAAGGATATAAAAAAGAAGAATATATTTTACGGGTTGAACATGCACAAATTGTACACCCCTCTGATTATGCACGATTCAATTCATTAGGCGTTTTTGCAGCCGTGCAACCTATTCATTGTATTAGTGATGCGACTATGGCTGAACAACGATTAGCCGAACGATGCTTTTACAGTTATCCATATAATTCACTATTGAAAAACGGAACAATTATTGGCGGAGGTTCAGATTTTCCAATTGAATCAGGCAATTCTATCGCCGGTTTAGATGCATTTATCAGACGCATACCCTTTAATGGCTCTAATTCTTGGCAAAGTCATGAAAAAATATCACGTAGAGAAGCATTAAGGGCATATACAACTCACGCACATTATCTTTCAGGTAATGAATATAGACGTGGGCTGTTAGATACTAAATTTGATGCTGATTTCACTGTATTGGATACAAATATTCTTGAATGTGCAGAAGAAACAATTGCTGATGCACAAATACTGGCGACTTATACTGCCGGAGTTCGACGTTTTTCAAATCAACTTCTGTAAAATACTATGGAAAATACTTCTCAAAAAAATATTCAATCACCACGTGGAACACGTGATTTATTACCCGATCAAATTGTGGGGTGGCAATTTCTTGAAAAAGTGTTTTCAGAAGTAGCACAACGTTTTGGGTATCAAGAAATTCGTACACCTATTTTTGAACATACAGAAGTGTTTTCTCGTGTCATCGGAGAAAATACGGATGTTGTAAGTAAAGAGATGTATTCATTTCAAGACAAAGGTGAAAAATACTCTCTTACACTGCGCCCCGAGATGACAGCCGGTGCTGTGAGAGCAGCCGTACAACATAATTTGACTGCCACAGGTCAATTACAACGGCTATGGTATATAGGTCCGCAATTTCGCTATGAAAGACCACAAGCGGGACGCTTTCGCCAATTTTATCAATGTGGTGCTGAGTGCTATAATGCCTCTTCGCCCGAATCTGATGCAGAATTAATTATGTTTGCGGCAATGGTCTTACAAGAATTAGGTTTATCGCAATACACACTGCATATCAATACACTTGGTACAGCAGGCTGCCGTGAACAATATGTGCAAGCATTGGTACAATATCTTGAAGAGAAAAAAGAATTATTATCCCATGACAGCCAAGTACGATTAACGAAAAATCCTTTGAGAATTCTTGATTCAAAAGATCGAGGTGACAAAGCCATACTAAAAGATGCTCCCATTCTCTCCGACTATTTATCTGAGGAAAGTAAACAGCATTTTACAAAAGTACTTTCCATTCTCGAAGCTAATGGTTATTCTTACACTATTACTCAATCACTTGTCCGCGGCTTAGATTATTATTCTCACACAGTGTTTGAATTTACAAGTTCAGATTTAGGATCGCAAGATGCCCTTGGCGGGGGTGGCAGATATGACTCCATGTTTGAATATTTTGGCGGTAAACATACACCTTCAGTCGGATTTTCCTTGGGTATGGATCGTATTATTATGATTCTGCAAAAAATCAGACCCGAAATCTTTACGCTTCCCACTATTGACTGTTATATCATTGCAATGGATAAAACAGTAGGTGAAGTTGTGCAAACGATGGCGATGAAAATGCGACAAAACAACATATCAGTCATCACCGATCTCCAATATCGTTCCTTAAAAGCTCAAATGCGTGAAGCAAATAAAATTGGAGCAAAAACGGTGATTGTCATCGGTGAGGAAGAAATAAAATCAAAACAGTATAAGGTCAAAAACATGGAAGACGGTAGCGAAACTCTTAGATCAGAGTTTATAGGATAAAATGAGATAAGTATGACACAAATGAAAGATTGTATCCAAGGTTATACGGTACTTGGAACATTGGGGTATTTTCTCTGAAGCATATCCACAGAACCTTTTGAACAACAATAAGTTAATATAAAATTTAATTTCAAAACATTTTAAAGCATCTATTAACGATTACATACTAAGCATCCCTATTATTCATCTCTGGTATGTAAGAATTTTGTAAAAAGTCAGTTACTTTGTAGTCTTGTACTTTGAAGTAATTAGAAAACTACTTATATTTGTCATAGTTTTAGTTGTGGTTGTTGGCACAATACAAGATTCAAGTCGTTATGATGGTTATTTCGATAAGATACGGTTATGGTGTGTACGAGCAACTTCGTTTTTTAACCAAATCGTATTATTCATATGAAACACCTGTTACTTCTGTGTGTAAGTGTTTTTGTTTTTATAGCTTGTTATACCGGCTACAGCCAAGAGGGCTTTTACAAAAGGCAATATGATGTCTTCGAATGGCAGTCTATTACCTCAAAGAATACGGAGGTGTATTATACTGAAAATAATCTTAAGATTGCTGAATTTGCTGCACAAAATGCAGAACGCGCTCTGGAATATCTCAAATGGAAGTTAGGATTACCCCAAATTGACCTACTTCAAGTCTTTATATACGGATCCCACAATGAGTTTCAACAAACTAATCTCACATCATCTATACTATCAGAAGGTACGGGTGGTTTCACCGAATTAAAATACAGTCGTATTGTTATTCCTTTCTCCGGTGATTATGATGAGTTTAGACATGTCATATATCACGAAATAATCCATTCATACCTCAACAAGTACTACCAAGAAAATAATTCATTCTGGACATCTTCGATATGGGGTGCTAATTTATTGCCATATTGGCTCAATGAAGGTATTGCCGATTATTTTAGTAAAGAAGGTGGTATGGAGTATGAGACAGACATGTTTATGCGCAGCTATTTGTATGGATCGAAATCTGTTGATCCTAATTACTTATATGGATACCCTGCTTATCGTTATGGAGAAGCTTTTTGCAACTGGGTAAATCTACGATACGGGGATGACAAAATCAGTATGCTTATAAAAGAATATGCTGAAAAATCAACTATTAAAGCTAAGTACTATAATGTGTTTAATCTTGGATACGAAAGTATTACTCGTGCATTCCAAGATGAACTGAAAAAGATATACAATGAAGAAGCGGATAAATTTCAATTACCTGATGCTTTCGGCGATATTGTTAAACGAGGTAAAGTAACATCTAACTATTATACAACAAATCCACAAATATCACCGGATGGCAAGAAAATCATTTATATCGGCAATGACAACGATGATTTAGGTATATATATCCATGAAATAGGATCACCAAAAAAAAATAAAATTCTTATTGACGGCTGGTCAACAATGGGATTTCAAGAACTCGTAGTAAGTAAACATACAGTAAGCTGGCATCCGTCAAGTGAAAAATTTGTGTTTACTGCAAAATCTAATGGATATGATCAACTATACATTTATAATACAAAGACCGGAGATTATGAAGAAAGGTATCTCAACTTTCGTTCAGTTCAATCAACACATTGGTCACCGGATGGTAATTCACTTGTAATTTCTGCTCTTAAGAATAATCAGCAAGACATTTTTATCTATTCATTAAATGACAATTCAATAATACAATGTACTAATGATTTATATTATGATCAATCTGCTGTATGGTCATCAGATGGAAAATCGGTATATTTTTTATCTTCACGAGAAAAAAGTACCTCAGGAGTAAATAGTGAAAAAGAAGATTTTTTTTCTATAAAAAAATTTAACGGCGTCTTCAACTATTCATTATCCAAAAAATCTTTAACTCAAATTACCGATCTTTACCCTTTTAGAATAACACGTATTCTTGCAACAAAGAGTGATTCTTCGCTATTTATTATTCATGATAAAAATGGGATTAATAACATTTATCGTTACAACATAGCATCTCGTTCAGAAAAGCCTGTTTCAAATACAAGATACGCAATTAAGGATATTTCTTTATCATTCAATAATGAAAAGATGGCTTTTTCAGCATATAACGGTACTTCGACCGATTTGTTTGTTCTTGATAATCCATTAACAAAAAAACATGAATCAGATACCCTATCACACACAAAATTTAAATTGTTCAAATCTAATCCAAATCGCTTTCCACTATTCTCCAAAGACTCTTCAGTTAAAATCTCTTCAAAATCAACCGAAATTTTTGCAATGAATCAAAAAAAAGTTGATTCAATGAACATGCGTATGTTGAAACGGTATCCTATTAATAATGAATCTGAATTTAGTAATCCACTAGTATATGATGATTACAACATCTATGTCGGATTTAATAATTATTCATTTACGCCGACACTCAATGGTACACTCACATTGCGTGACTTATTCAGAGACAAATATATCTATACATATTTAACTATTGGAGCTCCTGCTTTAAACCATTTCACAGATTCGTCTGCTCCCTCCGTGATGTATAGAGCATCATTGTACTATGAAATGAAAGACTTCATAATTGATTATACGTTTAGACTTTATAGAAATAGCTATATTTTCCCTAACTACACTGAGACCGGTGTATATGTAGAAGGTGAATATGTTTTAGATCAAAAACAAAAGCTACAGTTAAGCACATTCATACTATCAGCTGATAAACCTACTCAAGGTGGTGTTTTTGTTTCTCCAACACTTAGTTACACATATGACACTCGTGAACGTGCAAGTTTTAGCAGTTACTCCGGTAATTATTTTTATACAGATTTAGAATTATCTCCGGCAATAGGAAAATATGGTGCAAATTTTGGACTATGGACAATTACTGCGCGATCAGATCACTCAGTTGGCACTAATTCATCAATAGGATTTGCAATTGATGCCGGTACATCATTTGGAAGCGCTCCACCAATGTTTCGAGTTGGCGGATCTACCGGACAATTTTTACCTGATTTTAGCACACCGGCAACTAATCGCAACGATAATATTACTGAGCAAGATTTATTTCCCACACTGCAAGATGCTGCGTTTCATCAACGATATCCTGTGCGTGGGTTTCCCGTGAATGATGTAGTAAATAGGAATTTTATTACCGGTTCAGTTTATTTCAAAATGCCGCTAATTTATTCATTGCCAACAACAATATTCTATGATATTGGTACTGCGTTTAACTCATTTGACGATATTGCAGTAGGTAAAAAAACAGTATTACAGAGTACCGGAATTAGTGTAGAAGTCAACATATTCGGTTTTCTTTTAAGAAATGATATAGTATATACTTTAAATAGCCAAAGTAGTTACGATTCTTCTTTTGGTTTGATTTTGGCTTATGGAACATATTTTTAATATTAATATTTTTTTTAAAAGATCAATAGCAATGGAGAAATTTCACATGAGATTTAATATCGGATATATAATTACTTTCGTATTATTGACTTCAACTTCCTGTCGTTCATCATCAATTCTTTCACTACCACTAATGGTATATAAGAACGAAATTAATAAGTTAGAAATGGGTATAACATCCGGCCAAATGTATGAGACTGTCTCTTATACACATCTGACGCTGCCGACGAAGAGGATAGTGTAGATC
>ERZ761602.3042-NODE-3042-length-24712-cov-15.666099_pt1 | contig 24712 bp, 19 predicted proteins | sample MGYA00512165_ERZ761602 | MGnify/ENA primary metagenome ERZ761602 (study PRJEB28899, sample SAMN02445085) | bioreactor sludge metagenome | biome: EBPR sludge; isolation source: Thorneside wastewater treatment plant | place: Australia: Brisbane, Thorneside...
GATAAATCCAGCTCCGCCTGTTACCATTACATTTTTCATTTAATAAATTAACCTTTATTCAAATATTTCAGAGTCTTTCAATAACTTTCCAGCTAAATCTTTCTCGGACAAAATCGGAGGCATAGAAAGTTGCCAATCAATGCCGAGTTGCGGGTCGTTCCATAGAATACTACGTTCAAACTCTGGAGCATAATAATCTGTTACTTTATAGGTTACGTAAGCTTGTTCGCTTAACACACAAAAACCATGTGCAAATCCATTTGGAATCCATAGTTGATGTTTATTCTCAGCTGAAAGGATTATACCAACCCATTCACCAAAAGTTGGTGAGTTACGCCGGATATCTACTACTACATCTAAAATTTCACCAACTACAACGCGTATTAATTTTGCTTGTGGTTGTTTAATCTGATAATGTAAACCACGTAAAACTCCTTTTCTTGATGTGGAGTTATTTTCTTGCACAAATTTTGCTGAAATACCTGCTGCCGTAAATTTATCTTCACGGTATGTTTCAAGAAAGAATCCGCGTTCATCTCCAAATACTTTTGGTTTAATTAAGATGACATCAGGTATTTTTGTGGGGATAAATTCCATTATTTCAATACTCCTAAGTCCAATTATATCTAGAATGATGAAATTTAGAAAAAACGAATTGAAATTCTAAAATATGCAAAATGATAGGCGTCATTTTTGATAAAAGTTGAAGAAACAGAATCAAGTATCCACTTATTAAAAATGAAGCGAAAACAGTCTCAAGGGCGAGGCGTTTTTTTTATCCAAATGATAAAATCCCCTTCCTATGACAAAAAAATCAATAACAATCATTGGTGCTGGGATGGCAGGACTTTCTGCCGCGTATGAGTTGCATAAAGCAGGTTGGGATGTAACTGTGTTGGAAGCGCGAAGCCGTGTGGGCGGACGTGTGTTTTCGTTGCATGAATTTTCAGATGGTTTGGTGGCAGAAGGTGGCGGCGAGTTTATTGACCATCGGCATAAACGTATGCTTGCGCTTGCGAAAGAATTTAATTTGACGCTTGGTAGTTTGGGAGGTTGGCACGCTGAATCGGGTGATTGGGGATTGTTTAGAAATAAGGCTGGTTTGTTAAGTGATGAAAAAATTTGGGGTGCAAACCTTGAAGATGAATATCATAAAATGTGGGTTGAGTTATCAAAACTTGGGAAACTTGTAAATGACCCTAGCAATCCACAAACCGCGTCGAACGCAAAAGAATTAGATGCGAAAAATGTGGCGGAGTGGATTCAATCACAAAATGTTCACCCGATAGCAAAAGATTTATTTGTTTGCCACATTCGCGCCGAGTTTACTTGTGAGCCTGAAGATTTTTCTTTTTTAGATTTTGCTAGAAATGCTTCTTTGTTTTACAGTGACCCAGAAGAGGATAAGCCAAATTATAGAATCATCGGTGGAAATGATTTATTACCAAAGGCAATTGCAAATGCTTTACCCGATGTGCGCATGAATACTGTGGTTGAATCGATTAAGATTCAAGGTAACGGTGTGACTGTTAAATACAAACAAGTCGATTCTTTTCATACGCTTCGATCTGATTTTGCGATTTTGGCAGTTCCTTTAACTGTGGCACGCCTGATTGATTTCAATTCATCATTGCCAGTGGCTCATCAAAAGCTTGTAGATGAAATTTCTTATGGGGCGGTGACCAAAGTTTTGGTTGAATATCGAAAGCAATTTTGGAAAGAAATCGGCTGGAATGGGCGTTTGTATACAGATGAACCCATTGTGATGACGTGGGGTGCGACGAATCACATTGAACATGACCATGGCATTATCACTGCTTACACGGGCGGAAAACCCGGCGCAGAATTATCTAAACTTTCGGACACAGAAAGAATCAAAACTGCTGTATCTGTGATTGAAAAAGCATTTCCCGGTTCATCAGATTTAATTGAAAATACAGCCACAGTTGCATGGATTAATGAACCTTTTACAAGAAGTTCATATATGGCACTTTCGCCAAATCAAGTGACAGAACATTGGCAAACTTTATTCACACCAGCAGGAAGATTGTATTTTGCAGGGGAACACGCCTCACCGATTCAAGGATATATGGAAGGGGCTGTGGAGAGTGGTCAACGAGTTGCAAAAGAAATTATTGGTAAATCGTAGGGGCAGGGTTTCCCTGCCCAATTAAAGGGCGAGATAACCTCGCCTCTACAAATCATCACGGAGAATCAATGACAGAATCAAGAAAAGCATTTTGGGATGGCATCAAAGCAGAAATCCCATTGCTAGTCGGCGTGTTTCCATTTGGCATGATTTATGGCGCATTGGCAATGAATGCAGGCTTATCTGCTTTTGCATCACAAATGATGTCATCTATTGTGTTTGCAGGGTCGGCACAATTTATTACAACGCAATTAGTCAGCGAAGCCACGCCAGGCTTAGTAATTATCTTAACCATTGCGGTTGTAAATTTACGTCACATGTTATACAGTGCTTCACTTGCACCATACCTAAAACATTTATCAACAAAGTGGAAAGCATTGTTATCTTACTTATTAACAGATGAAGCCTATGCGCCAAGTATTATCCAATATGAAAAAGAAGGCGTGAAACCACATAGTCATTGTTTTTTGTTGGGAGCAGGTTTAGCATTATGGACAAATTGGCAAATCAGCACGGCGTTAGGAATTTTTCTCGGAGCCAGAATCCCAGATAACTTACAACTTGACTTTGCATTGCCATTAACGTTCATTGCTATGGTTGTACCTGTATTAAGAAAAACACCGATGATAGTAGCCGCGTTAAGCGCAGGAATTACAGCATTATTAGCATTTAACCTGCCATTCAGATTAGGATTAATCCTCGCCGCATTGGTCGGAATTATCGTCGGTACTTTATTAGAAAAATCAAATCCCCAAAGAGAGACACATGAATAATATTTGGCTTGTTATGTTAATTGGTGGTCTCATCACATTTGGGATGAGATTTTCACTGATTTATTTATTCGGAAAATTTGAAATTCCAGAAACACTTAAAAAAGCATTGCACTACGTCCCACCTGCTGTTTTATCTGCCATTATCTTTCCCGAATTATTCATTCAAGATGGTGAATTAAATTTTCAATTCACAAACTTTCGCTTGCTGGCAGGCATCTTCGCCATCATCACTGCTTGGTTTACAAGAAATATAATGATAACCATTCTCGTCGGTATGGCGGCTTTATTTATTTTGAATGCTTTAGGTGTAAATTAAAAATACCTGATTGCCCCCCGCCTCTTTCGCACGAGACATGGCTTGGCGCGCTTGTTGAATAATTGGTTCCATTTCAGTAGATGTAGTAATGCGGCTCAAAGATGAAATTCCCGCGCTCACTTTTACATTCACGGTCAACGGCGCATCTTTCTTGACCTCAATTCTGGTACCGCGAACCCCAGCAATGATTCGTTCTGATATTTTTTCCGCGTCCGCGCCAATCACGCCGGGTAATGCCAACACAAACTCATCCCCAGACCATCTGCCAATACAATCATACGGGCGGCTTTTTTCTCGAATCACTTGAGAGACAACTTTCAAAACTGCATCGCCAATTTCACTGCCATGGCTATCATTAATCGCTTTGAAGTTATCAATATCTAAGGCGATTAAGCTCAACGGCATGGAAGCACGCCTTGAACGCTCTAACTCTCCAGTAGATTGGCGTAAAAATGCGGCGCGATTGATAAAGCCGGTTAAATCGTCAAATACTGCACGATTCTCTAACTGCTCCCGCGCTTCACTCAGGCTAGACGTTAAAGAAATGATGCGTTCGGCTATCATCACGCGATTCTTTAAGTCAGCAGGTTTGAGCGGGCTTGGAATCGTGTCGTCAATTTGATTGAGTGGAATTCCTACTTCACTTTTTGGGGTAATCAAAAGAATGTAAATGGATTGTGCTAATGTGGAGGTGCGCACACGCGAAATAAAGTTTGATGTTTTCACGTCGCTGGTTTCCCAACTCGCGATAACGAAGCGCGCTTCACCTGATTGAATATATTCCCATGCTTGTTCGCCGTTCGGCACTGGAATTAAGATATGCTTTTTGCCGCCCAAGGTTTGTTGAATGACTGCCCATTCTTTGGGGTCGTTTTCCATCACCAAGATATTCATTTGCCTATTATAGCAGGGTGTGTAGCAGATTGTTTGTTAAATTTTTCTTGAATTGTTTTTGTTATGAATTTTGCATCATTTCAATTGTTCAAATGGGTATTTTTGTTGACAATTGCCCCCTCTCATAGTAACATTTGCCCCGCTTTGACCACGCCGAGGTAGCTCAGTGGCAGAGCAGGGGACTCATAAGCCCTTGGTCGGGAGTTCAAATCTCCCCCTCGGCACTCAAGACCACTGTATGGTGGTCTTTTTATTTGCTCGGGATTTCGCAATGCTCAACAAATCTCCTCTCAGCACCCAAGACCATTGCATGGTGGTCTTTTTATTTTAAAATTTAGGTAGGGGTTTCCCTTATTCTTTTTTTTACCTTAGTGTGTGAAAATGATTGCCAGAGAAAAAGTATGGCTGTACGAAAAGCAAAACCACCTGCCGTTGCTCCAACCCAACCAGATTTAGAAACTCATTTTCAGAGCAACGAAATATTTAAGAACGCCTTTGAATATTCGGCGATTGGTATGGCTTTGGTTTCTTTAGAAGGCAAATGGCTAAAAGTAAACAAAAAAATTTGTGAAATTGTGGGGTATTCAGAAGATGAATTAATGAACCTCACCTTTCAAGATATTACACATCCTGATGATTTAGATTTAGACTTAAGCAACGTGCAACAAATGATTGAGGGGAAAATTGAAAACTACAACATGGAAAAAAGATATTTCCATAAAAATGGAGATAGTGTTTGGGTTTTACTTTCGGTTTCCATCGCAAGAGATGAAAACAAAAAGCCTTTATTTTTCATTTCCCAAATTGAAGATATTAACAAACAAAAACTGGCGAGGCAAGCCTTAGAAGAAAGCGAATTTTTATATCGTGATTTAGTAGAAAACACACAGGCTTTAATCTGCACGCATGATATGCAAGGCAACCTGCTTTCGGTGAACGATGCCGCTGTCAAATTGACAGGTTATCCACGTGAAGTTTTACTAAAAACAAACTTGAGAAATGCCCTAACCCCAGAAAGCAAAAAAAACTTTGACATCTACCTTGAAAATATTAAGAAAAAAGGTAGCGCACATGGCGAGATGCACGTCATCATTGCGAATGGCGAAACCCGCATTTGGGAATACAACAACACCCTCAGAAGCGATGGATTAAAAGAACCCATTGTGCGTGGTATGGCGCGTGACGTCACAGAACAAAAACAGGCAAGCAATGCATTACAAGCCAGTGAAAATCGTTATCGTAGTTTTTTTGACAATTCCCCCATTCCACTTTGGGAAGAAGACCTTTCAGAAGCCAAGAAAAAAATAGATGAACTCAAATTACAAGGCGTGACAGATTTTCGCACTTACTTCGCTTCACATCCAGACGTGGTAGCAGGTCTCGCTTCGTCTATCAGAATCTTAGACGTAAACCAAGCCACCCTAACGATGTATGGTGCAAAAAGCAAAGAAGAATTATTTAATGATTTAGAAACCAGAAGTGAAGGTGAAATAGAAAATAACCCTGAAGATTTTCTTGCCATTGCAGAAGGGAAACTAGAAAATCATTGGGATGGAGCAGATAAAACCCTAAGTGGTGAGCCGCTTGAAATCAGCCTAAATTGGTCTGTGGTGCCAGGGCATGAGCATGATTATTCCAAAGTCATCGTCACCACGTTAGACATCACCGAACGGAAACGATCTGAACAGGCATTGCGCGAGTCCGAGTTATTTGCAAATTTAACACTAGATGCTCTTTCAGCACATATTGCCGTACTTGATAAAAACGGAATAATCATCGCGGTCAATCAGGCATGGCGAAAGTTTGCCGAGTCTAATCCTCCAATCAAAGCAAATATATTTGAAGGAGCAAATTATCTTGCAGTGTGTGACTCAGCAAAAGGTGTTGGCTCTGAAGGCGCAAAAGAAATGGCGGCTGGCATTCGTGCTGTGATACATGGCAAAGAAAAGGAATTTTTATTTGAGTATCCTTGTCATGCCCCACATGAAAAACGTTGGTTCAATTTAAGTGTTACGGGGTTTGGAGAAGGAGAAAATCGTCGAATTGTTGTAGCACACGAAAATATAACCGAGCGAATTCGCGCACGACAAGAATTGCAAAAAAGTGAAGCAAGATATAAAAGCATCGTGGAAGATACACCTTTAATGATGTGTCGCTTCCTAGCAGACCGTACGTTGACATTCATCAACAAATTTTATTGCCAATACTTCAACAAAAGTTATGATGAACTTTTAGGAAGCAATTTATTTGATTTAATTCCACAAGAAGAGCAAGAGGTTATAAAGCAAAAATACCTCGCGCTTTCTCAGGAAAACTCTTTTGTTACATACGAATATAAAACCATTGACTCAACAGGTAAAGTTAATTGGCAAAGGTGGACCGACCGAGCTTTATTTAATGAAAAAGGTGAAATTCTCGAATATCAATCTGTTGGTGAAGATATTACCGAGCAAAAGATAGCCGAAGAAAAACTTCGCAAAAGCGAAGAAAGATATGCTCTAGCAAACCGTGCTACTTTTAATGTCATTTGGGATTGGGATCTGCAAACTGACGCGGTCTGGTGGAATGAAACTTTTTTCTCACTGTTTGGATATAAATTTGAGGAAATTAAGCCCAACTCAGAGTCTTGGTTAGGTAATATTCACCCTGAGGATGTTGAACATGTTGAAACGAGTATTCAAAAAGCTTTAAATTCAGATGCGCATTTCTGGGTCGGTACATACCGCTTTCGTCGGGCAGATAATACTTATACAATTGTAGAAGACCGTGGATATATTAGTCGAGATGAAATAGGCAAGCCAGTAAAAATGATTGGCGCAATGCAAGATATTACCGAGAGAATACAAGCCAGTGAAATTAAGGAAGAAAGTGAAAAAAGATATCGTAGCCTCTTTGAAGATTCGCCTATTTCGTTATGGGAAGAGGATTTCTCTGGCGTAAAACAAAAGATTGACGAGTTGAAACAGGCTGGCGTTAGAGATTTTGAAGCGTATTTTTCAGAACACCCTGAAATTGTTTTGGAATGTGCGTCTTTGGTAAAAATTCTAAATGTCAATAAAGCATCTGTAGAGTTATTTAATGCGAAAAGCAAAGATGAGTTAAGTACTAATATGCTTCGCTTATTGCGAGCAAATGAAATTACGCAACAATTTAAAAACGAGTTGATTCACATTGCCAATGGGCATACCCATTTTGAGCAGGAGATGCCGGATAGCAAGTTAACTGGCGAGCCATTGGTAATTTCTATAGCATGGTCTGTGATGCCGGGGCATGAAGAAGATTTATCACGTGTGATTGTTTCGATTGTAGATATTACAGAACGTAAACATGCCGAAGAAGAACGGCGTGTGTTAATTGAAGAATTGGGCGAGCGGGTGAAGGAATTAACTTTCTTGCATAACATCTCGCGCATTTTTATGGATGATACACGCTCTGAATTTGAAGTTTTGCAAGCCGTTGCTGATGCCATGCCAGCTGCTTGGCAATACCCTGAAGTTGCCGCCGCGCGCGTTGGCTATAACGGTTATCAATTTACTTCCCCTAATTTTAGAGAAACCGATTGGATGCTAAGCGAATTTTTTGAATTGCCAAATGGTTTATTAGGCGTGGCACAAATAGCTTATTTAGAGGAAAAACCACTATCTGATGAAGGACCCTTTTTATCGGAAGAACGCCAAGTATTAAACGCAACTGCTGAAAAGTTAAAAACATACATCAAAGGCATTTTGGCAGACCAAGCCATTCAACGTCAGTTAAATGAATTAGAAACGTTGTATGAAAGCGGTTTGGCAATTAGTCAACTGTTAACGCCAAAAGGGATTGCTCAAAAAGTAATTGATGTATTAGAACGCAAAATGAATTGGCATCATATTGCCATTCGAGAATATGATTCAGAGTCGAACCGTGTGAAATTGATTGGGTTTAATAAACCAGATATAAGTGCGAATGAGGCAGAGGAATATATCCAAAAAATGAACAGCCTCATTTCAGATCCCACACAAGGGTTAAGCGGGTGGGTTACTTTGCATGGAAAGTCTATTCGTGTGGCAAATGTAAATGTAGATGATAGATTTGTAAGAACATTCCCAGATATTAATTCTGGAATGTATATACCGCTCAAAATTGGTGAGCGTGTGATTGGTTCTATTTCTGTTGAAAGTGAAATAGAAGATGCCTTCACAGAACATGATAAACGTTTGTTAGAAACATTAGCAGGGCAAGCCGCCATTGCAATTGAAAATGCAAATTTGTTTAATGATTTAGAAAAGCGTGTACAAGAACGCACGATGCAAATTGAAGCCACCAAACGCCGTTTGGAATTAGCCACTCATGCCGGGCAGATTGGCGTGTGGGAATATAAACCCAGAGAAAATTCTGTTGTTTGGGATGAACGCATGCACATGATTCATCACTTGCCAGTCGGTGCTTTTGATGGCAAACCAGAAACATGGGCAAAGTATATTCATCCAGAAGACCTTGCAAAATCTCAAATACATTCTCAATTGGCATTTACAGAAAATTTATTGTTGAACAATGAACATCGGATTATTTTGCAAGATGGAAATATTCGTTATATAGCCACGAGTGCAGTGACTGTGTTTGGAGAAGATAACACCCCAGACCGCATTATTGGGATTTGTAGAGATGTAACCGAACGAAAGCAGATTGAGAAAAATTTAGAAGAAAGTGAATCGTATGCTCGCCTCTTGTTTGACGCCGCGCCTGACCCTGTTTTCGTCATGGAATCTGACGGGATGATGGTGGACGTCAATAAGTTTTTTGAAATACAACATCAAATTAACCGCGAAAGTTTGCGAGGAAAAAACATTTCGGCGTTGAGTCTTTTCCCACCAGATGAACTTCGTAAAGCAAATGAATATCTTACGGAAGTGGTGACAGGAAAAAGTATTCCACCAGTTGAGTTGAAATTTTATGCACCCGATGATGAGTTACATACACTTGAGTTACATTCATATCCCATTGAAGTGCAAGGACGCACGCTTGTGCTCAGCACCAGCCGAGACATTACCACACACAAAAAGTTTGAAGAAGCACTCAAACTTGCCAATGCCGAAATGGAAAATGCACTAAAGGTCAAAGATGAATTTCTTGCCAACATGAGCCATGAATTACGCACGCCATTAAATGCAATTTTAGGCATTTCAGAAAGCCTTGAAGAGCAAATGATTGGCGCATTAAATGAAAAACAACAAAAATACGTTGGCATTATCAAAGAAAGTGGCAAACATTTATTAGATTTAATCAATGACATTTTAGATATATCTAAAATCGAAGCAGGGCGCATGGAATTAACCTTCCAGCCAATCGGGGTGGAAAAGTTATGTCAAGCCAGCTTACGCATGATTAAAGAATTGGCACAGAAAAAGAAAATTCAAGTTTCATTCAAAGTACATGGTGAAGTAGCCACTATCATGGGCGATGAGCGTCGTTTGAAACAAGTGTTAGTCAATTTGTTGAGTAATGCAGTTAAATTTACAGAAGAAAACAATAAGATTGGTTTAGAAGTAAGAGGATACCCACAAAGAAATGAAGTCACATTTTCGGTGTGGGATACCGGCATAGGCATTGAAGAAGAAGATTTGAAATATTTATTCAAGTCATTTGTGCAACTTGATGCTGGCTTAGCACGCGAATTTCAAGGCACAGGCTTAGGCTTGGCTTTGGTAGCACAAATGGTACGTTTACATGGTGGGTCGGTGAGTGTAAAAAGTAAAGTAGGCAAAGGCAGTATGTTTACCATCACCTTACCGTGGGAAGCAGAAGAACAAAATGCTCCCGCCAAAGTCACTGGTGAACTTGTGCTACCAAATCAAAAGTCAGATGCGAAGCGCAAAGGCACAATTCTGTTGGTTGAAGATACAGACATCATTGTTTCGTTGGTCAAAGATTATCTAACATATAAAGGCTATGAAGTTATCGTGGCATACAATGGCAGAGAAGGAATTTACTTTGCCAAAGATAAACGACCTGATTTGATTCTGATGGATGTGATGATGCCCATTATGAACGGTATTGATGCCACCATAGAAATACGCAAGGATAAAAATTTGAGCCGCATTCCTATTATCGCCCTCACCGCTTTAGCCATGCCCGGTGACCGTGAACGTTGTTTGCAAGCCGGTATGACCGATTACATGAGTAAGCCAGTTCAATTAAATGAACTGATAGAAATTATTGAGAAATATGTAACACAGGATTAGAACAATGACGACCCAAAGCAAAATCCTAATTGTTGATGATGACCCACTTGGCATTGCCACACTTGAATCAATGTTTCATAATCAAGGCTTTGAAATTTCGCAAGCACAAAATGGTATGAACGCTTTGAAAATGGCAGAACAAATAATGCCTGATTTAATTTTATTAGATGTGATGATGCCCGGCATGGATGGTTTTGAAGTTTGTCGCCGCCTCCGTGCTACGCCGAAACTTGCTGAGGTGCCCATCATCATTCTCACCGCCTTAGACGACCGCGCTTCGCGCCTGCAAGGTATTGAAGCCGGCGCCGATGATTTTTTAACCAAACCAATAGACCGTCAAGAATTACGTTTGCGCGTGAAAACAATTTTACGTTTAGACCGTTATCGCACATTATTAACCCAACGCGAAAATTTACGTCAGATGGCAGAACGTGTGGTTTCAGCCCAAGAAGAAGAAAGAAAAAGATTATCACGCGAATTGCATGATGATTTAGGTCAGGCGTTGATTGCTCACATTTTGAAATTAAAAAATTTACAAAGCCAAACAAACTTAACCACTGAATTTGATAAATTAATTGAAGATGCGAATCACATCATCAATCGCATGAGGCAAATTGCGCAAGATATGCGCCCCGCCTTGTTAGATACCTTGGGATTAGTCTCTGCACTTGAAACGCATAGCAAAGAATTCGGGTCCAGAAGCAATTTGCCCGTCACCTTTGAAGCGGATAGTGATATTCCAAAATTATCCGATGTGCATTCCATCACGTTGTATCGTATTTTGCAAGAGACGCTCACCAATATCATCAAACATTCAAATGCCACACAAGTGTGGGTAGACTTAAATGTTGATAACAAAAATATTATTTTGACTGTGCAAGATAATGGCATTGGATTTGTTTCGACATCTCAAAATGGCATGGGCATTTCAAACTTACGCGAACGCCTCGCCCTCGTCGGTGGAGCATTGACCATCACCTCAGCATTATCAAAAGGGACAATTGTTTCTGCCAGCTTGCCGTTAGAAGAATCAACACAAATGGAGTTAGAAAGATGATTCGAGTTTTGTTAGCAGAAGACCATGTGATGGTGCGAGCAGGCTTACAGGCTTTGCTTGAACGCGATAAAGATATTAAAGTGATTGGCGAAGCCTCGAATGGTCAAGAAGCAGTTGATTTAACTTCTGAACTCAAACCTGATGTTTTGGTTTTAGATATTATGATGCCGCGTTTGAATGGTATTCAAGCGGCGGAACAAATTCGCACTTTGAAATTATCAGTGAAAATTTTATTTGTCTCGATGTATTCAGATGCAGGCTTGGTTCGCCAAGCATTACAAACAGGCGCGAAAGGTTATGTATTAAAAACTTCAGCAGGCGAAGAATTATTACAAGCTATTCGGGCAGTTGCAAAAGGTGAAACATATTTAGGTGAAGCAATTTCATCACTAGCACTAGAAGATTCATTCCGCCCGAATATGAAGCAAGTGGATAATCCGCTTGAATTGCTTTCACCACGTGAAAAAGAAATTTTACAATTAATTGCTGAAGAACACACCAGCATTGAAGTTGCTAAAATTTTATCTATTAGTGAAAAGACAGTTGAAAAACATCGCGCCAATATGATGGAAAAATTACAAGTCCGCAATTTGGCAGGTTTGGTACGCTTAGCAATCAAATATGGATTAATTGATAAAAATCAATAAGGAGAAAAAATGGGAGATAACAACAGCATTATTTTAATTGTAGATGATGAACCCGCCGGCAGACACACGCTTGAATCTATTTTAGAAGGGCAAGACTATCAACTCATCATGGCAGAAAATGGACCAGAAGCCATCGAAAAAGCACAAAAATTTATCCCCGATGTGATTCTGTTAGATGTGATGATGCCCGGCATGGATGGTTTTGAAGTTTGCCGTCACTTACGCAATGACCCTAACTTAGCAGAAGTCCCCATCATCATCCTCACAGCATTAGATGATAGAAAATCTTTATTGCAAGGGTTAGAAGCCGGTGCAGATGATTACCTCACTAAACCGTATGACCGTTATGAATTACGCGCACGTCTGCTTGGCATTACACGGTTGAATCGTTATCGTAAATTATTAGATGAACGCGCCAACATTGAAACCGCTCACGAACAATTATTATCTGCTTATGATGCCACCATTGAAGGTTGGTCTCGTGCAATGGATTTGCGCGATAAAGAAACAGAAGGTCATACCTTGCGCGTCACAGACCTTTCTGTAAAGTTAGCACGCAATATGGGAATCAATGAAGGCGAATTGTTATTTATTCGGCGTGGCGCATTATTGCATGATATTGGCAAACTTGGCGTGCCTGATGCAATTTTGCACAAAGCCAGTTCGTTGAATGATGATGAATGGAAAATAATGCGCCAACATCCGCAATTCGCTTATGACATGCTTTACCCGATTGAATACTTACGCCCCGCATTAGATATTCCATTTTGTCATCACGAAAAATTTGATGGAACCGGCTATCCACGACAATTGAAGGGTGAACAGATTCCGCTTTCAGCACGCATCTTTGCCATCGTGGATGTTTGGGATGCGCTTACCTCAGACCGCCCCTACCGCCCAGCATGGGAAAAGCAAAAAGCAATGGATTTCATCAATGAACAATCTGGCAAACATTTTGACCCGAAAGTGGTTGAGGCGTTTAATAAGATGATGAAAGAGTAAATAGGTGACCACAAGGGCCGCCTCTACAAAACATTATTTTTTTTCCTGTTTGGCTTTCCTTTCATGGATAAAGACGGCTTGTTATTTGTTCATCAAGGTAAATTGCTATTTTCTCAAAATCTGAGTATGTCATCTCTTCATCAATAATTGTGTTGAAGAAAATTACATATTCTTGGTAACGTGCCAACATGCCGCACCCATATTTTATCCAAGTCCCACAAGCTATAAAAGCCTCATCGGCTGTCAAACTTGAAAATGTAATCTCGCTTGGAGTGACCCAAACTTTATTTGTTACATCGTCTACCATATCATCCAGTCTGTTTTCATATTTTTCAGAAGCTCTTTTTATTGTTGCGTATCTGTCAATACTATACAGCGAAGCGCCATTTCCATTATCCCAAAAAGCATTCTGACTTCCACGTTCAATTTCTCCTGAACCTTCGGATGGTATCATCATCTCAGTAACTTTAACTTCTTCTGGGAAGAAGTTAACAGGGATCTTCCAGTCACGTACATGGAAATTTCTTTGGGGAGCGCATTCCTGCCAATAGCAACCAAGAAGAAATCTCCTTAGGTTAAGGTTGAAAAGGCAGCATGCTGAAACCAAAATAAGGCTTGATATCAAAAAAACAATCTTCTTGTTCATAATACTTCAATTAAAGTAAATTGAAGCCGCCCCTAAGAATTATTAAACTCAAACGTCGGCATTCCCTCTATATTCGTAATCACCTTAAATAACCCGCCAGAGAGCGGGTATTTTTTTATATCTTCATCACTCATGCCATGCCGTGCCGATGTGATAAACAATTCATTCATATTTTTTCCGCCGAACACACAACATGAAGTATTCAAAGCAGGCACTGATATTTTTTCTAACAATGCGCCAGTATTTGGATTCCATTTTGTGATTTGCGCGCCACCCCACATCGCAATCCACAAATTACCTTGTGTGTCAGAGGTCATGCCATCTGGCCAGCCAAATGATTCAGGAATATGTATTGCAATTCTAGGATTCGCAATCTCACCTGTTTTCAAATCATAATCAAAGGCTTGCACTTGGCGCGTGGGTGTATCAATGTAATAAAAAGTTCTATGGTTTGGGCTCCATGCCATGCCGTTAGAAATGGTAACATTTGGAATTAAAACTTTCGCGTCTTTTCCATTGAAAGAGTAAAAATTCCCTGCTGATTCTTTTTCCTGCATAGACATTGTGCCAGCAAGGAAACGACCTGCTGGGTCACATTTGCCATCGTTCATGCGGTTGGTATCAGATTCTGTTAGGGTGTAGAGAACTGTCTGCGCTCGTGTAGCAAGTTCAAGGTCAACGAATGAGGCGCGTTTGCCTAGAATCAAATGTCCGTTTTTACATGGTGCTAAACATCCAATCAATTCATCTAATTCAATAAACAATTCAGTATCGGCATAGATTTTCTTTTCAAGAATATCTACCCAAAATAAAGTTTGCGTTTTGGCATCCCATGTAGTGCCTTCACCCAATGTAGCGCGGGCATCAAAAATTAATTCAGCATTCATTAGAACCAATCCCGTTTGTAAAAGATATATGTTGCAATAGCAGTTAGAGTTAATGAAATTCCGATAACAGTAAGAAAAGCCAGCGGGTTACCTTCGCCGGGTAAATTCACATTCATTCCATAAAAAGAAGCAACGATGGTTGGCACATTCAAAAGAATGGTTAATGCCGCCAATGCTTTCAAGACCACATTAAGATTATTTGAAATGATAGAAGCGAATGCATCCATCATGCTTGATAAAATTTCTGTATTGATACTGGTCATTTGAATGGCTTGTTGATTTTCAGTTAACACATCTTCCAGTAAATCTTGGTCTTCTTCATAATAATTAAATAGTTGAGTGCGTTGCACACGTTCCATCATCACTTCGTTAGAACGAAGTGCCGTAGCAAAATACGTTAAACTTTTTTGATACTTGAGTAATTCAAGCAATTCACGGTTTTGTGTAGAGCGTTGTAAACGGTCTTCCACCAATTCAGTGGCACGATTAATCTCACGCAATAAATGTAAATATCGTACGGCGGTTTCAAGGAAAATATAAAGGGTGAGGCGATAGCGTTTGCCTGTTTTCAAAAAACGATGTTTGCCATTGGTCAACGGTTTAAAAATGTCACTTTCATATTTACAAACCGTAATAATTTTATTTCCCAAAATCATAATACCAAGTGGTACAGTATTATATGGAATATCACTCTCAGGTTGATGAATGGGAATGCGTAACAAAATGAATGTAAAATCTTCATCACGTTCCATACGCGGCATTTCATCAATATCTAATGAATAATTGATGTAATCAAGTTCCATTCCCCAATTTACTAATTTTTCTATTTCTTCATGGGTAGGGTCAATTGCATTCACCCAAACACCATTTGAAACATTTTCAACGGTTTCAAGACCGTTCTCTGTTGTTTTATAAACACACAACATGAGCAACCTCCTAGCGTGAATTTACATCACGCGCAGTGAGGTGCAACGTGATGAGTATTAATTTAAGAATCTTAAACTACTATCGTCCATGATATTTATTTTTCCATTGTACGCCTGATGATGAAATTCCACAACGGCAATTTTGATGAAAACCCGCTTCTTTCTTCGGGGATATTTGATTCTGCTCTTATGACTTTGTTTTAACTTTCATCAATTTCCCGCGCCACGCGATTGACTTCATCCAAACTTGCGCCTTTGGCTTTTTCTAAACGCTCAAAGCGTTTGCTAAATTGACTCATAGCATAATTCACAAAATCATCTTCAACCAATCCGAATGGCACAACTTCATAACTTGCAAATGCATCACCAATCACACCGATAGCAGAAGGTAAAAGCGTATTCATTTGCATTTGCAAGTTATCCCATTCTTGCGGATGTTCGGCAATTAAACGAGATAGCAAATACACACCATACGCAATATGCCTTGACTCGTCTTGCTTGAGCAGTGAAATCCCTTTGCGTAAGCCGGGCAATAAATCATTTCGTTCTAACATGATGAAAAAGGCATGATAGCCAGTCTCAGCCAATACGCCTTCTACAACCATGTTGTAGGTAACAGAAGCTTGAATTTGAGAAGCAGGTGACGGGTCAGTGCGAAGCGCATTGAGTGCATTTGGTAAAGCTTCATAAAAAATATGACGATAATTGTCGCCATGATACCGACTCAAATCCATATCTGCTTGTGCAACTTCATCCATAAATCGTCTGAAAAAATCAACATGTTTGGCTTCTTCAAAAAGAAACGTGGTCAGAAACATTTCTTCTTCAATGCGTCCCTCTTGCGCGATGGCTTGCATGAGCGGAAGCAAATCAAGCGTTACAGCTTCTTCGCCAGCCACAAATAACGAAAGCAAATGCAAAATTAAATCTTTTTCTTCATCATTGAAACCAGCCCAATCATTTTTATCTTTTGTAAAATCAATATCGGATGGATTCCAAATGCCGAGTTTTTTTGCTTTTTCAAACAAACGCATCGGCGGTGACTCGCGATTCAATCCGCGTGTGGTGGTGACAAACGAAGTATGCGACATAATTTCTCCTGAGGCGTGATTGTAAGGGCGACTCTTCAACAATGATTAAGTTGTTTTATTTTTGCAGGGCGGGTCGCCCCTACATTATAATTTCAATATGCCTATCACCACACATTCTGTCAAAACGTATTACGACCAAAACACAAATTTATTTTTGAAATTTAACAATTCAAAAAAAGCACAAAACATTCATCGTTCCTTATGGAAAGACGAAATTGAAAATTTAGAAGATGCGCTCAACTATTCTAACTCTCTAATTCTCAAAGAAATTGAAGTAATGAATGTAAGCTCGCCACGAATTGCAGATTTAGGTTGTGGCGTAGGTGCGAGTTTATTTTACATTTTTCCACGCCTACAAAATCCCAAACCAGCATTGGGATTAACCCTCAGCCCTGTGCAAGCGAAGTTAGGAAAAAATTCTGCAAACGAATTGAATTTAAAAAATCAAACATTATTTTCTGAAGGTGACTTTACTTCTGTTCCGCTTGCGAATGAATCGCTAGATGTAATTTATTCTGTTGAAGCCGTTTGCCATGCAGTTGAGCCTGAAAAATATTTCCGCGAAGCCAGCCGATTATTACGCAAAGGCGGGAAATTAATTTTAGTAGATGATTATCAAGCCACTCGTCCGTTTACAAGTCATGAATCAAAATGGCTGAAAGCATATATTGATGGCTGGTTTGTGCCCGGTGTAAGAACCATTGACCAAATCATCGAGTTTGCAAATAAAAATAATCTCAACTTAATCAAAAACGAAGAACTCACGCCATATTTACGATTAAGAAATTTGCCAGATTTTCTAGCTAGCACAATTTTATTTTTTGGAAATTTATTACCAATCAAACACGCCATTCTTCCATCAATGCTTGGGAGCATGGCGTTGCAACAATGTTTGTATATGAAAATTGTGGAATATCGTTTTTTGGTATTTGAGAAATCGTAGCCACAGAGGTCACAGAGTTAATTGAGAAAAACAATTACGTTGTTAACCAGCGGCACACGCGGAGATGTAATTCCGTATATTGCTTTAGGTGAAGGATTGCAAGAAGCAGGTTATCAAGTTAATATCGCCGCGCCAATTGGTTTTGCAAATTTAATTGTAAGGGCGACTGGCCAGCCGCCCTTACAATTTTCACCATTTGAAGGCAATCCATCTGATTTACTTGTTGAACAAGGCAATGAAACTCCGCTTACACTTGGGAAAAATTTTATTCGTTCTATTCAGTCAACAAATAATTTTATAAAACAAGCCCGCCCATTGTATAGAAAAATGTTAAAGACTGCGTTTGAAGCCTGCCAAGGCTCAGACTTATTAATTCATGGTCTGCCAACATTGTGGGGTTCACACATCGCCGAAGGTTTAAAAATCCCCGCCATTCGCGCTTTACTTCAACCACTTGCCCCCACAAACGAATTCGCATCGGCATTGCTTCCATTTCGTTTTTCGATAAAAGGAATCAATTGGCTTTCACATTGGATTGTGACTCAATTAACTTATCTTTCATGGCGTTCAGAGATAAATTATGCGCGTCGGACTTTGTTTCAACTTGATTCTGCACCTCTGCTTGATTCTTCACTGCGACATTATTCTGAACAACCTCTTACACTGAACGGATTCAGTGAACAAATCCTCCCCCGCCCAAAAGATTGGAATGACAAACAAATCATCACAGGCTATTGGCGAAAAGAAGTAATAAGTAAACAAGTAAACAAGTTAGCAGAAATTCAGAAATTTATTGAGTCATCTTCAAACCCAATCGCCATCGGATTTGGAAGCCCAGGCACAAAAGGTTTTTCACAAATATTAGCTACGCTTGAAGAAGGATTAAATCTTTCAAATGCACAAGCCATATTAACGATTCCAGTCAAATGGCATAGTGAAATAAAATCCAAAAATATATTTCCAGTGGAATATATTTCACATGACTGGTTATACAAAAATGTAAAAGTTGCAATTCATCACGGCGGCGCAGGGACAACATCCGCGAGTTTGCATGCAGGCATTCCGACAATCACCATGCCTTTGGCTATTGATCAATTCTTCTGGGGTGAGCGGATTCATAAAATCGGTGTGGGTCCGAAATCAATTCCGCAAAGGAAGTTAACCGCTGAAAAACTTGCCCATGCGATTCAAATTGCTTTATCAGATGAAACTATGAATGCAAGAGCAAAAAGTGTAGGCAAAGCCTTAAGTCGAGAAAATGGGATTCAGGTTGCCCTGAGTCAGATGCGGAAGATTATCTGACTATTTACGTAATCCAATGTAAGCAATCATCAATGCAAAAATTGCAAACAAACTTCCAATCCAATATGGTGATGAAAAATTAATTAATTCAAAAGAAATGCCAGCAATGATGGGACCAAAAATATTTGTAAGTGCCAGCAGTGTTTGTGTGCCACCCATTAAGCGACCTTGTTCACTTTCAGAAACACGCAATGAAACCAATGCGGTGAGTGATGGAATGCTTGTGCCTGTGCCAAGCGCGACGATGGTGACGGCGGGGAATAAAATCCATGCTTGGGGAGCGAATGCCATGAATGCCAAACCAATTGCCATGAGTGTTAAACCAAAAATGGTCAGGCGTTTTTCACCAAAGCGCGGTTGAAGTTTGCCGAATAAAAACCCTTGAATAAAAACGGCACAGACACCAACGTATAAATAAAAATATCCGTTTTGAGTTGGGTTCCATTGAAAGCGAAAATTTGAATACAGCGGAAAATTAGATTGCAAACCTGCAAACGCAAGATTTAACAAAAACATGGCGAGTAATAATTTTTGAATATTGATTTGACTAAATAAACCTGTAAATTGTTTTATCCAATTAAATGATTCTGAAATCGGTTTGATTTGACGTTTTTCTGGGGGGAGTGATTCAGGTAAAACAAAATATCCGAAGACTACATTTGCTAATGCAATGCCACATGCTACAAAAGCAGGGACATACAAACCATATTGACTTAGAAATCCGCCGAGGGCAGGTCCAGCCATTAATCCCAAACCAAAAGCGGCACCGACCATACCCATGCCGCGCGCGCGATTTTCTGAATTGGTGACATCTGCAATATAAGCATAGACTGTGGTTAAGTTCCCACCTGTGAGACCATCAATGAGAACCGCGAGAAATAACAGAACAAGTGAATTTGCTAAACCGAGAATTAAATATCCCAATGCAGTTCCGCATAAACAAATCAATAAAACAGGTCGCCTGCCAAAACAGTCAGAGAGTGAGCCAATAATTGGACCTGTAAATAATTGTGTGAAAGCATAGAATGAACTCAACATACCTGCAATCAATGCGCCACCATCTTGGGCTTGGACGAAGAATGGAAGCAATGGCAACATGATGCCATAACTGAGCAGGTCAACAAAAACTGTAATAAAAATGAAAATTAGGGAAGGATTCAAGAGTTAGATTTTATCAGAGCATTGCAGTAGAAAAGTAAGGGCGACCCATCAATGATTTTCATAAATCACAATCATAAAGAGCGGGTCGCCCTTGAACTCAACCTATGCCAATTAATGGGCGACCCGTCTTTTAGATAAAAGTGATTGCAATTCTTGGGATGGGTCGCCCCTACAATATTGAGAATTTTATTATGGCAAATCTACAATCGAAATATTATTCCCTGACTGATTGACAACAAACATCTTTCCATTCTCATCAAAGACAATACCAGTAGGTCTTTTGAATGGATTGCTAGAAATACTCTTGCCACCAATCGCGGAGATGAAGTTTCCGTCGTTATCAAAAATTTGAATGCGGCCTAATAAATAATCACTGATATAAACATTGCCTTGTGAATCTATTGCAATGGCTTCGGGGATTCCTGACACGCCAATATCATCACCCATTTTCCAAACGGTGATGAAGTTTCCAGCGGAGTCAAATTTTTGGACGCGTTTGAGTTCATAATCCGCGACAAAGATATTTCCATTCGCATCTACTGCGATTCCAGTGGCGTGGCTGAATTGACCATCTCCATTGCCCTGTGCGCCAAATTTCATGATGAAGTTGCCATCATTATCAAATTTTTGCACAAACGGATTGCCATCATCGGTCACATAGACATTGTCATCTTTATCAGTCGCAATACCGATTACGCGCACAAATTGACTATCACCAGTGCCTTCGCTTCCCCATTGTGTAATGTAATTTCCGTCTTTATCAAATTTTTGGATGCGGAAGTTGCCATTATCAACAACGAAGACATTGTCATTGGAGTCAATGGCTAAGCCGCCAAAGCCCATTGACTTGAATTCGCCATCGCTACTGCCTTGTTTATCCCAAGTTGACAATAAATTTCCTTGAGCATCAAATACAAGCACACGTCCGTTACCTGCATCAGTGACGTAAAAATTGCCGAGTGAATTAATCGCAATGCCATAAGGGTCTTTCATTCCTTCATATGTAATTGTTGGGAAATCAAAAGGTTCTGGAGTCATGGTCACCTCAGGGGTTGGGGATAAAGTTGATTCTACTTGCGTTGGTTCAACAGTAGAAATTGGTGCTAATGCCTCACTTCCCCCACACGAAACAAGAAAGATAATACTTAAAGATAGAACAATATACTTTTTAATCACTGCAATACTCCTCCAAGAAGTTTCCTAAGATTATAGGAGGTGAGAGTTGTTTATACACCCTACTATGGGAGGGTTATTGAATTATGTCACCCTGAGCGGCTGGTCGAGTAGGACGAAGTCCGTATCGAGACCAAGCGAAGGGTCTCTAAGATTATCTTCGAGATTCTTCGCCACAAAGAGCAAGAACGTGGCTCAGAATGACATAGCCTTATAAAATCTTTCTAAACGAAACGGACTTATATCAAAAGCAGTTTCTTTTCCATTGACCAACTCACTGACAAGTTGACCGGTAGCAGGTCCCATGGTAAGACCAACCATCGCGTGACCAGTAGCAACTATCAGGTTAGAGTGAAGCGGAGATTTTCCAATGATGGGAATGCCATCGGGAGTTACAGGTCTGAGTCCAGCCCACGAGTCAATCATCTTTACATCATCATCGAAATTAAAATATTCGCGCATAAAATTTTCGAGTCTGCGAATCCAAATTTGATTGGGCGTGGTGCTGAACTCACCCATTTCAAGGCGACCCGTGGCACGCAAAATATTTCCAAACGGCGTAACCGCCACATGCAAATCACCAAGCGTGAAAGCATGGCGTGGCATTTGTTTCGGCGCAGACATGCTGACGCTATATCCGCGCGCAGGTTGAATTGGAATTTTTATTTTCAAATCACGCGCCAGCATAGATGACCACGCACCCGTTGCTAAAATAATTTGTTCGGCTTCAAATTCTTGCGTTTCAGTTTTTACTTTTTTTATTTTCCCATTTTGAATTTCAAAACCAATCACAGAAGTATTTTCAAAAATATTCGCACCCATGGCACGCACACGTTCATGTAAAGATTTCAAAAACATAGACGGATTCAAAAACGCATCGCCCATGCAATGCACACCACCAATCACATCATCACGCAAAATCGGTTCAAGCGTATGCAAACGATTTTTATCCAACACTTCAATTTCAATGCCATGCTTTTGCAACATCTCGCCTTCATGCACCCCCGCCTCAAAAGTTTTTTCATCTTTAAAAATCGTAATCATTCCATTGTGTTGATAATGACACTCAAACTTTTCTTCTTGGATTAACTTCTGGAAGTTGCTCGCACTCAATTGACCTAATCTTTGCATCGGCTGGATTCCGCGTTTCAAATTCGCTTCAGTACATGACCTTGCAAATTGAATCAGCCAACTGATATATTGTGCATCGGGACGAATTTTCATTCCAAACGCACTGGTTTGCGGATTCAACATCCACTTCAAAGCAGAAGTGACAACACCCGGCGCCGCCAGCGGAATAATATGACTCGGCACAATTTGCCCCGCATTGCCAAACGCCGCGCTTGCTTTCGGAATTTCTTTCGACTCAAGAATCGTAACCTCCCTGCCTGATTTCAAAAGATAATACGCGCAGTTCAATCCGATAGAACCACCGCCGATGATGAGGATATCGTGCTTTAGCATTTCTGTTTTCATGTTTGAAGGTTATTTATAATTTTTAGGGCGTTTTGGATACTTTTTCTTTTTTTCCTTTTTTATTTCAGGTTTGGGGATTGGAGGCATAAATAACCATACAATAATATTTTGGATTGTTCCAATACCAGTTACAATCCAGAAGAAAGAAAAAAATAAAAATGCGACAAACCTAGCAGTAGTTCTAGAATCACTAAAATCAAATAATACGGATAAAAATGTTCTATTATGTTCTCCTGCAAATTCGCTAAGAGAACTTAATGCTAAGTACATAATTACAGAATAAATTACGAAAAATATAGGGGAAAATATCTTTTTTTGTACTTGCCAACTTGTTAATTGGAAATATGTAATCTTATTAAACCAGTAATATGGATTTATATTATTGTTTGCTCTTTCATGTGCTTCAGCAATAACGTCAAAACCTTTTTTCTTTCCCATAAAACCTCTTATTTAATTTCAATATTTTGCTTACTTCTTATTGACTCCACCGCCGCGAAACTTGCTTTGGTGACTCCAATCAACTGTTCGTAAGGAATTGGCGGTTCTTGCCCTTCCTTAATCGCTTTGGCAAAAGCGGACATTTCATTTTTCCAGCCTTTGTCTTGTGCAATTCGCTCTTCTTTTTTCTTGCCATCTTTCGTAACTGTCAATGAAACATAATCATCTAACACAGCAACCACGCCTTCACAAAAAACTTCGAGTCTTTCTTTTGGAATTGATTTATCTCCATTGGCGAGATAATCTATAACTCCAATTGAACCATCAGGGAAAGTGAAAGTCATGGAAACATTATCGTCACTGTATTTTCCATTGTTTGGCAAAGCAACTGCATTGACAGAAACTGGAGGCGTGCCAACAAGATAAGTAATCAAATCAATGAAGTGACAAGCCTCGCCGATAATTCTTCCGCCACCAATGTTTGGGTCTTGAGTCCAATGATAAGAAGTGATGTAGCCTGCATTAATCCGATAGTGAGCATGGAGTGGAGACTTGAGACTTGAGACTTGAGACTTAAGCGATTGAGCATGAGGTGAAAATCTTCTATTAAAACCAGTGAGCAGTAAACAGTTATCAGTTTTCGCCAACTGCTTACTGATTACTGACAACTGTTCACTGTTAATCGCCAACGGCTTTTCAACAAACACATGTTTCCCAGCCTTTAATGCTTTCACAATTAAATCAGCATGTGAGTCATGTCGAGTCAGAATCGCAACTGTATTTATATTTTTATCATTGATAATTTCATCATCAGAAGAAGTTGCATAATGAAAACCAAACTTCTTACCAGAATCTTGTGCATGAAATCCGCCAGCAGAAGCGATGCCAATTAATTCATAATCTTTATTATGTTTGATAATCGGAAGCAATGTGAAATTTGCATGTAAACCTGCTCCCAACACACCCAACTTCACAGTTGATAACGGACGACGAATTGGAGAAACAAAATCAATTTTTGTCTCTGCTTTCTCACTGCCCGAATACTTTAACAAAACACCTAAAAACGGTTCTTTCTTTTTGCCCGTGATCACTTCGTAAGCCTGCACTCCCCTTTCAATTGGAAAGCGATGAGAAATTAAAGGTTGCACTTTTAATTTCTCACTCGCCATCAAATCTACAATCGCCTGAAAATTTCGCCCTTCCGTCCAACGCACATAACCAAGCGGATAATCATTTCCATTTTCTTCGTAATCCGAATCATAACGCCCAGGTCCATACGAACGCGAGTTGATAAAAGCAATTTCTTTTTCATAATAAATTTTTCGCGGGATGTTTAATCCAACCGCGCCAGTCGCAACCACGCGACCTCTATCTCTTGATATGACTCCTGCTAATTCAATTGGGTCATTTGATGATGTATCCGCACAGATGATGACCGCATCAAATCCGCGGCTCAAACTGAGTGCTGAGGCGGAGGCTTCTGCTTCGGGTCGAGTAACCGCTTGAAGTCCAAGTGATGAAGCGAGTTTGACTCGTTCTGGGTCAACGTCAATGCCGAGGACGTTGCATCCAGCCGCATCAGCAATTTGAATCGTCAATAATCCTAAAAG
>ERZ761602.3043-NODE-3043-length-24712-cov-5.079775_pt1 | contig 24712 bp, 17 predicted proteins | sample MGYA00512165_ERZ761602 | MGnify/ENA primary metagenome ERZ761602 (study PRJEB28899, sample SAMN02445085) | bioreactor sludge metagenome | biome: EBPR sludge; isolation source: Thorneside wastewater treatment plant | place: Australia: Brisbane, Thorneside...
GAAAAGAAGAGTTATGAACCTAGTGATTCATGAACTACTTATCAGTGTAAAAACTGATGTATACTTAATTTTTGATTGGGGGTCCCAATCAATCGCACAAAGTAAATTTCAAAGAGCGAAATATTTTAGCGCTGCAAGCGCAGGTACCAACAGCCGTGAGCCGTTAATTTTGCTGCGTGTCAGCTTCACCGGCAGATCTAACTTTTAAGAACGCCCGACTTGGAACAACAGTGCTTTCGTCTGTCGGGAAGGAAGACCATTGAGACTCCACTTCGCCGATTCAAGTTTTTTCTTCGAAAAAACTCACTTTTTCGATGCCTGCGCGGAGTCGGTGAAAGAACATCAGACTTCTAGGTTGAGGGAGCAGCGCAGTTGTCCTGCGAACGCCGCTCAAACTGAAGGGAGGGGGACCATGCGCGAGCAGCGAGGCCGCTCAAGAAGTTTTTTTTGGATGTGGCAGGGGATTTCGGGAGCATCTAACGGACAATGGTTTACGACTTTCACAGAACGGCCTCGATAAATGCCATCAGTGAATGCGTCCGAGATCCTAGCGCATCCAAGCTCTGGATACACTTCGATTCTATCTTCCGGAGGGGGAGGCGAGAACACCCAGCTCTGCCACCGCTCAGCTGCTAATTCGCATCTCTGAGGTCCGCGGTGGCTCTCCCCAAAAACCAGCAGGCATTTCCTGCTCGTCGTCCTCGCGCAAGGGCAGCTCGTTTCGCTGTTCGGCCGGCGGGACGGTTTTCTCGTTTCTTGGGAGACCTTCACGACGCAAGCGGGAGTTCTGCGCAAGCCACTTCCCGACTGAGACACGGGATGCAGCGACCGCTCCTCGCGTGAATCGCACGATCTTCTCTTCGCGCGGCTCAGGGCTTGCCGATTAGGGCACCTCAGTCCGCTTCAGACTCCGCTTCGCTTGCCGGTCGCACAGTAGACGGAATGCCGGTACTCAGCACCAAAGTCCGACCCCGGGGTGGCATTCCGAGGACGCGATGCAATTTGATACCCAGCGGATCCAGGTTCCGAAGCTGTTTCGCCATTCCCTCTCAGTCGGCCGCACCTTGCCGCCAACGCTACCACTTGCCCCAACCGCCGGTCGTCGCTGCGGCAAAGATCGCGCAGGCTGCTGGCACCGTTCTTTCGTGCTTCCAGGTCGGACTCCGGCGAACACGCGGAGCATTTGGTCCGCGGGACACGGTTACGCGGAGGGAGTTCGCCGTCCGGTTGCCCGCTCAAGGCCTGCAGCGCTCCCGTGGTTCCGTCGGATCGCACACGGACGCCGCCGGCTCGCGTGTGCGCACTGGAATTCGGACGACGGCTCCTCGCAACACGAGGGATTGCCGAGCTGTGGACGACCAAACCGCCGAGAGCTACGCGGCGACCGCGTGCTTCCCTTGCCGAATACCCGATCGCTGCGTTTTCCGCCCTTCCCGGCAGACAGAATCTTAGCCGCAAGTGCTGGCTCGCGGAGTTACAGTTCACGGCCATCAGACCGGTACATCTGTCGCGCTCGTCAACGAGCCACCCGTACCTTCGCCCGACGCGAGAGCGGTCTGGCCGCGGCGCACGTTGGGAGGGTACAACCGTCCATCGGATCCACGTGACCACCGCCGCGGGTCGGATGCGGCATCCTTGCGCTGGCGTTTCTGCGTACCGCGCGGGGCAACTCCACCCTTGCCAACCACCAGCGGCCTTAGCTGTCCTGTGATTCCTTCGTCGCATGGCTGGCCGCATCACTTCGCTTCTCGACCCCTCGCGCATTCTACTGCACGTGCAAAGTACGCGTTGAACGAGATCGCGCGACTGCTCGAGAGCCATCCTGACGTCGCCAACTTCAGCGGATTCTACGACGAGTTGCTCGCCCGAGATCGGCTCGACACCACCTGCCTCGGCAACGCGGTCGCCCTGCCCCACGCACGCACAGAGCACGTGAAGAAGATTGTCCTCGCCGTTGGCCGGGCCGAAGTGGGGATTCCATTCGACGCCGATGGAGAAATCGTGCGCCTATTCTTTGTCCTTGGCACGCCGAAGACCAAGCCAGGCGATTACCTCGCAGTCGTCAGTGCCCTCTGCAAGATTCTGAAGGATCCCGCCGACCGCGCTTCGTTCCTTAACGCCGCCACTCCCGAAGGCTTCATCGCGGCCATTGCGGCCGCCGAAGCCAAGCTGGGCCTCTAGGTTCGAATCGAGACGACGGTTTCACCGATGGGGGAACATTCGCATCTCCGCCGTCGCCTGCCCCTCGTCGAACTGCGCTTCAGCCCCTGCTTTCCATGATCCGCTCGTTCATTTTCAGCGACGGCAAACTGGTTGGACAGGATCTTGAACTGGAGGCACTGCGCCTCGTGCGCTCCGACAAGGGGCTCCTGCTCTGGGTGGATCTCGACAATCCCACCGCCGACGAGATCAAGACCATCCTCGAGATCGTCTTTCAGTTTCACCCGTTGGCCGTCGAAGACTGCGTGGCGCCGAACTCACTGCCCAAGGTGGAGGACTACGACGACTACCTCTTTATCGTCACCCACGCGGTAGATTTCACGCGGACGGACAAGTTCAACACCACGGAGCTGGATCTGTTTCTCGGCCGAGATTACATCGTCACCTTTCACACCGCGCCCCTCCGCTCCGTCTCCACACTCGTCGACCGCTTCAGCAAGAATGTCGGCGTGCTGCCGCGGGGTCCCGACCGGATCGCGCATACGCTGATCGACCTCATCGTCGACAACTACGCGCCCGTCATCGAGGAGCTGCGGGCCGAGCTGGAAGAACTGGAAGACCATGTGCTCGCCAGGGCCTCCGGACAAAAAACGCTCGTCAACGAGCTGCTCCACGTCCGCAACGACTTTACGCGCCTGCGTACGATTGTCCGGCCGCAACGCGACGTGATCGATCGGCTCGCCCGTGGCGACAGCAAACTCGTTCGAGCCAAACTACTGCCCTATTTCCGCGACCTGCGCGATAATCTCGCGCGCCTCGAGGACACGGTGGCCGGATACCACGAGCGCCTGCTCATGGCGTTCGACATCTACCTCAACAAGGCTGCCTTCGAGGCCAACGAAGGCATCAAGTTTCTCACCGCGCTCACCGCGATCACGATTCCGGTGATGGTCATCGGCACGTGGTACGGCATGAACTTCCGCACCATGCCTGAGTTGGAGCGCGGCTATCCGGTCGCACTCGGCCTCACGCTGCTCACCACGCTGCTGATGTTCATTTATCTGCGGAAAAAGCGGTGGTTCTAAGGCCGACGGCGACAACTCCCGAAGATCGAACCGATGAGACACGGGAGCGTTATTTGCCGTTGTTACGCGTACTTCGCGGCGCGCGCGATCGCCCAACGTCCGAATTCACCGCAGCGCAAACCCATCGCTTCGGCTGGGTCTCCTGAAGGGACCGGTATGGCTTGGCTCCTCGCGGGTCTCGCACTGCTCGCAATTCCCTTCAGCCAGGCTGACGCATCTCCTCAGCCGAAGCTGGTAATGCTCATCGCCGGCCAGTCTTACGCGACCGACCGCACGCTGCCAGCGTTTGCCGATCGGTTTCTCGCCCCCCAGTTCGTCGTGTCCGTGGTCGACGGCGCGATGAGCCACCCTTCCCACCGCTTCACGTCATTCGCAGAGGTCCAAGCCGCCGACGTGCTCCTCGTCAGTGTCTGGCGACGTGCACCGCCGCGAGAGCAACTCGACGTCATCCGCCGCCACGTGGGCGCTGGCAAACCCATCGTCGGCATCGCCACCGCCAGCCATGCGTGGACGCTGCGGCCGGGAAGTGCCCCCCCGCCAGGCGGCGACACCTGGCCGGCGTGGGGCGCGGCGGTGATCGGCGGAATCTACACCGGGCACCGTTCGGTCAAGCTGACCACGACCGTCACCGCCACCGCGCCGGAGCATCCCCTCCTGCGTGGCGTCGTCCTTCCCTTCACCTCCAAGATGGAACTGAACCAGGTGAGCCCGCTCCAGCCCGGCGCCATGCCGCTGCTCACGGGCTCGGTCGACGGCTTTCCCGCGGAGCCTGTAGCCTGGACGTGGATACGTGCGGACGGCGGACGGACGTTTTTCACTCCCCTCGGACATCCAGACGATTTCGCCCACGCCTCCTTTCAGCGACTCCTGCTCAATGGCATCCGTTGGGCCGCGGGTTTGCCGGACTAGCCAGTTCTCCCGCCTCACTTGTCACCTGCCCCCGGCCCCGTCCGACTGAAGCCATGCAAACAGGTCCCGTCGCTGCTGCGGGGTAAGTGCATTCAAGAGGCCTTCGGGCATCAGCGACGTGCCGGAATCCTCCATCGAGGCGATACGATCCCGCGGGACTTCGGTGCGCTCCCCGGTGGCCGTGCCCAGCACGACACCACCGGCCGATTCCTCGGCCACGAAGCCTTGCAGCAAACGTCCGTCCGTGGTCCTGACCGTGTAGTTCAAGTACTCTTTTCGGATGACCGCGCTCGGATCGACCAGGCTGGTCAGCATGAAATCCTTGTCCCGCCGGTTGGCCGTCGTGAGGTCGGGTCCGATCGCGCCTCCTTCACCGTGCAGGCGGTGGCAGGCGGCGCAAAGCTGCCGATATAGCTCACGCCCTCGCTCTGGCACTCCCGGCGGCTTGTCGCGCTGCAGGTTCAGGTCGTTATTGAACCGGCGCACGATCGAAAGCTTGTCTTCCGGCGTATCGTTCACCTTGCCCCAATGCCGCCGCACCAGCGCGTCGAGGGCCGGATCGGCAAACTTCGCGATACCCCGGACTTCCGCCTGCGGCACATCGCGCGCCGCGATCCGACCGGCGTCGACTGCATTCAGCAGCGCGGCCGCACCTGTCCGGCGCGCGAGCAGCACCGACCGCACCCGCGCCTGCAGCGCCGGACCGAGCCGGGCGTATTCGCGCAACAAGCCGGCGGCCACATCCGGAAGCTCGAACGCCTGCAACGCCTCGATCGCGGCCAGTTTCACCGGTTCGGGCGAGTCCCCCGCCACCCAGGCCAGGAATCGCCCGGCGTCTTCCGTTCGGGCCGGGTCCGATAGACTTAGGACGAGCGCAGCCCGCGAAACCGCAGCACGCGCGCGATCTCCGGCCAGCACCAGCGTGCGCGCGCGCGCCGGGCCGTGTCCCAGCCATACGAGGAAGCGCAACAATCCCTCGTCCTGCGTCTCCGCCGTCCATTCGGCCAGCAACTGCCGCACCAGCGCCGGCGGCAGATCGTCGAGCCCCAGTCGGCGGGTCGCCGCCCGCTGCCGGAGTCCTTGTTCGAGCGCCTCCCGCAGTACCGAACGGTCGGTGCCCGCCGGTTGCGCGGCGAGGAGTGCGGCCCCGGCACGAAGGGCCGCCGCGGTACCTTCGGCTCCGTACCGGCGGACGAGCCGCGGAAGCAGCGATTGCTGGGCGAGCCGGGAATTCCACGCGGCCGGGCCGGCGAACAGCGCGACCGCGGCATCCATCCCGCTCACGGCGTGCCGCTCCACCGCCCACCAAAGCTGCAAGGGCACAAACGGGTCGGCGGCATCGCGGTCCTGCACCGCCACGCGCTGCGCGATGCCGAGCCCGGGTTCCGGGCGGAGGCGGGCCGCGGTCGCGGCCAGCTGACCGCGCACCTTCCCATCGGGCTCGGCCGCGGCCAGTGCGAGCAGCGCCGCCTCCGTCTCCGGTGCCAGGCGCTCCTGGTCGCCCAGCAGGCGCACCGCCCACCGTCGGAGACGAGGTGACACGTGCCGCAACTGGACCCGCAGCCAAGCTTCGTCCGCACCTCCGCTGGTGTGCAGCGCCCACAGGGCCTCGAGCGCGACCTGCCGGTCGCCCCCGGCCTCGACCAAGTCACGAAGTCTCGGATACAGGGTGGAATCGCGCCGGCGGGTCAGCTCGCTCCGCGCCTGTCGCACGTACCAGTTGTTCGGCTGCTCCAGCAGGGCCAGGAGTTCCGGCCCGGACAGCCCCCCGATCGAGCCGCCGGGTACGATACGCGCAAAGGCCTGCGCCGCCGAACCTCCTGCCGCGGCCTGCGCCTGGATGCGATAGATGCGGCCGTTGCTGCGATCCCACTCGGCATCCGGGTCGGGATGAGACATACGCTGGTCGGACCAGTCCGCGACGTACACCGCTCCGTCGGGACCCTGCATCGTGTCCGACGGCGCGAACCAGGTGTCGTTGGCGACGAGCAGGTGACCGTCGAATTTGCCTTTGAACGTCGTGCCCCACGGTTCGAGCGCGCTCCACTGCACGGTGTGCTCGAGAAGGTCGTTCGCCACGAACCGGCCGCGATACTCCGGAGGAAACGTGTCGCCTTGATAGATCGTGCCGCCGGGCGTCACGTGGAACCCCTTGTACGCCGCAGCCGGCACGCGCTCGAAATATCCGAACGCGTACGGATTGTGCAGTTCGCCGTGTTTCGCGAAGCTCTTGGCGTAATACGCTCCTTGCACCATGTGGATCATCCGGAAGCTCACGTAACGCCCGGGAAAGGGCGCAGGCGCATCGATGCTCCACGCCGGCACGCCGCCGCCGCCATTGGTGCTGGCGAAGAGTTCGCCATCCTGGTCGTAGTCGAGCCCCCACATGTTGCCGCCCCCCTCGCTGAACAGCTCGAAGCGGCGGCTCACCGGATGATAGCGCCAGATTGCCTGCTGAAACTCGAGCCCCCGCACCTTCGCCGTGACCGTGCTCCCCTGGCAGCCGTAGAGCCAGCCGTCGGGGCCGAAGAGCAGCGAATTCGCAAACGACTGTGCGTCCTCGATCCCGAAGCCGGCCAGCAGCACCTCCGGCGCCGTATCCGGAACATCATCACCGTCCCGGTCCGGGTAGAACAGGAGGTAGGGCGCCTGCAGCACGAACACTCCGCCGTGGCCAAACGCGATGCTGGTCGCGAGATTGAGACCGTCGACGAAGTCTCGCGCCCGATCCGCGGCACCGTCGCCGTCCGTGTCCTCGAGGATCGTCACCCGGTCCGCCCCGCGCGGGCCGAACGGCGGCGGCTCCGGCACCTTGTCGTACACGGTGCGGAAATAGCGGTCGACCTTCACGCGCCTGAGTCCGGCCGGGTTGGGATACTGCAGGTACTGCACGACCCACAGGCGCCCGCGGCCGTCGAACTCGATGCACACCGGCTGGGCCATCATCGGTTCGCTCGCGACCAGGTTCACGGCGAAGCCGGACGCGACGGTCATACGCTCCACCGCTTCCGCCGGCGCAAAACCCTGGCCCCGGCCCGATGTCGCCACCGCAAGACCCATTGCGGCCAGGAGAAGCAGCCTGTACCCAGGCTCCTTCCAGATGCGGACCAATACCCGCACCGTCGCGATCCACTCCAGCAGCCTCGGGGCAGGCTGCTCCACCTGGAACGCACCACTCATCGACGCGCCGCGCGCAGCTTCGTTCGGAGCGCAATGGTGTCCAAGTCGACGATGGCCGCCCGCGGACCGGCCTTCCTGACCAGGTCACAGATCATATCGATGACTTTGAACTCGGGATCGACGTAACACAGGATCGAAGGGTGCGAGAGGTAGTCGAACACCCCGCGATGCTCGATCGCCCATTCGACGCCGGCCCGGATCGCCATGAGGAAGCTCTCGAGTTTCCATTTGCCGGTGCGAAACGCCGCCACGTCGCTGATCGGGCTCATCGGAATGTCGATCAGTCCCGTGGGATAGACGAACGGTTGCGCCTCAGCCTGCGCCTTGACGATTCCGGCGACGATCTCCGGCGTGGCGGCACCGCCCGGCGGCCCGATCTCCGTCCGCGGCACGAAGCAACTCACCCACGGAAACCCAAGATCGAGCAGCATCCGCTGCACATCCTCCCGACCGTGCAGTCCCGTCGCGAAACCGCCCGGGGTGCGGAATCCCGCCGGGGCAACGCCCACCCGCGCCTGCATCGCCCGCGTGGTCATCGCGATATTCTCGCGGATCACCTCCTCGGCCGACTTGCCGGCGATCAGCCAGGGGGAGCGTTTGAAACGGAACTGCACGTCCTCCGGCCTCTTCGCGAGGACGTACACGTGATCGTAGGTGTGATTGCCGATCGGATGCCCGTCGGCGGCGATCGCCTTCAACCAATCGACGCTCTCGTGCTCGAGCACCTGGCCAACGAGGAAATAGTGAATCACCCCGCCCCGCGCCTTCACCCGCCGGCCTGCATCAACGCAGTAGCGCTTGGTGGTTTCGTTGAGATTGCCTTTCTCGTAGTCCCAGTGGGTCTGCTCCCAGGCGGGAAAGTTGCGCGACATCTCCATGTCGAGCGTGATGGCGATGAGGGCGCGATCGGTGTCGGCGGCGAGTTCGCGCCGCGCGTCCTGGGCGAGACCGCGGGACCGCAACCACAGGCCGCCCGCCCCGAGCGCCGCGGAGGCGAGGAAGCTGCGGCGGGGCACGAGAGGCGGGGTGGCGAGGCGTGGGTTCATGGTCGGAGGAGAAAAGAGCTGCAGGTCGTGGGTAATCCCGGATCTGAAATGCCAGATCATCGCCCCGGGCCGGGCCAGCGCAGGTGCTCGTGCAGGAACGCATACGTCTCCGCGCCGTCGATCCGGTGCGGTCCGTCGAAGAACGCGATCTTCGCGCGCCCCGGGATGCCGAGTTTCGCGTAGTGCCGGCGCACCTTCGCGAACTCGCCCGCGACCCACTCGTCGCGCGCCACGCCGTCGTCGTGGCCGCGCTCGACCATGAACGGCCGCGGCGCGATCACCATCGCCATCTCCGCGTGATTGAACGTGTGGCCAAGGTCGAACTCGTACACCTCCCAGACGTTGTTGTACATCATGCTGTGGATATGGTCGACGGTGACGTTCTTGTAGACCCACTCGTTGAAGTCGCCCGACGCGATCACGACGGCGTACTGCTCCAGCAGCGCCGGCACGCGCACCGCGGTGTTGCCGCCGTACGAGAGGCCGTAGAAGCCGATCCGCTGCGCATCGACGAACGGCAGCGATGAAAGCCACCGCAGGTGCTGCTGGTGCTGCACGGTCGTGGCGGCGAACAGGGTCTTGCCCACCGCGTGGGCCAGGCGCTGCAACGCGCGAAACTCGTTCCCGCCCCGGTAGTAGTTGTGGGGCGCATACGTGACGAAGCCGCGCTCCGCCAGCCGCGTCGCATAGCCCTGATAGACGCGATACGCCCGGCTGCCCGGGTCGGTGTCCACCACGTCGGCCGGCACGCCCTCGAGCCCGTGCTGGCAGACGACCACGGGCCGGCGCTCGCCCGGCCTGAGGTCCTTCGGCACGAGCAGGTTTCCCCAGGCGAAGAGTCCGCCATCGACGTCGAGCACCACCTCGTAGACCGACACCCGCGGCAGGTCGGCCAGAAGCCGGGTGCGCGGCGCGGGCGGCTCGACGGGATCCGGGTGGCGGCCGATCAAGTCGTCCCACATCTTCTCCCGGTATCTGGCGACCGCGGCCGGCCAGGCGTCGGCGCTCACCGGCCGGGCGTCGGCCCAGAAACGTTCCCGCACGCCTGCCGACACGCGCATGAGGGCCTGCGCGTGCTCGACGAGCTGCGCGACCTGACGCTGCTGGCGCGCGCGCGCGGCGCTGTCCGGCTTCCCGGCGGCCGTCGCGCCCGGCCCGGCCTCGGGCAGCGACGCATTCACCCCCAGCTGCGCCAGCAACGCCGCCAACGCCGCGCGTGAGCCCGCCGGCACCGTCCCGCCGCTGCCACCCGCGATCAACGCGATCTGCGGCCGGATGATCTGCTGGCCGGCGAAGAAAGCTTCCGCCCGGGCCACTTCAGCGCGCACTCGCGCCAGATCGGGTGTGACGATCCGGCCGGGCGCTCCGGACAGTCGGCGGCCGGGACGAACCTCGGGGGGGCCGCTGACGCGGGGCGCCGCGCTGTACTCGACCACAAGTCCGCGCGGCGCCACCAACCCCGCGAGCTCAGCGTCGCCGAACTCGGCGAGCAACCCGAGCACGTCGCGATAGATCGGCTCCTCGGCGAGGTTCTGCCGCGAGTCGAAGTATCCGCTCACCAGGGCGGCGCCGATGCGGTGGTCCAGCGCGGCGCTGTGCAGCGCGATCAGGCCGCCCTCTCCGTAGCCGGCTACGCCGATCGGCAGGCGCGATTGGTCATTCTGCCATTCGAACCAGTCCACCGCGGCCAGCACCTTTTGCACCTCGAAACCGATGATGTGCCGGCCGAGCTGATACGCCTGACGCCAGATCCATTCGCGATGGGGCTGGTTGGTGAAGGCGACGGCCGGGTTTCCGGAAAACTCGTCGCTGCGATCGATCAACACCGGCACGAGCACCTGGCACCCCGCGGCGGCCAGCCGCGCCGCGAAGGGCTCCGTCGTGCCATCGCCAGCTTGCAGGCCTGCGAGCAACTCGGGCGTCTGGTCGGCGTCCGGCAAGGCGACGATCCGGGCCACGGCGGCACGTTTCGGCTCGAGCAACAGGCCCTCGGCCCAGACCTCGCCGAAAGCCCGCCAGCGCACCGCATGCACGGTGAAAGCGGCGGTCTGCGCGCGCAGCGCCGGTCGCCCGACGGTGGCGATCAACTCCGGGCCGCCTTCGATCGCCGGTCGCGGCTCGACCACTCCGGTGATCCGCCGGAGCCGCAAGCGGTTCGATTCAACCGCGGCCTCAAATGCCGCACGCGAAGAAAAATCACGCTGCCAGCGTGCGGCGCGGCCGGCTACGGAGGCGTCGATCTGCCGCTGGTAGAAAGTCCGCAGCGCGCTCCGCATGGCCGCCGATCGATCCTCGTTGCCCTCGAGCAGACGCGTGCCGGCGAGCGCGGCCGGTTCAGCCGCCGCCAGTCCGCTCCCGGCCGCCAGCGCGCTGGCCAGAACGACGCGAACAACACCCCAGAGCGGCAGGTCTGGCATGCGGTGATCCTACTTCCGGCGCGCCCAGGGCGGGCTGCCCCCGTCGAGCAGGAGGCGGCAGCCTCCCCGCAGCCGACGCTCGACGGCTTCGCCCGCGTCGGCCAGGGGAGTGGCCGCTCCACCGGGCCGCAGTTTCGTTTTCATCGGTGATCGGAGGGTCGACGTGGGATGGCCGCCTCAGAATCGAGCATTCACCCCAAAATGGAAGATCGGCGAGATGCGAATGACCGAGGTCGGAAAACCCCCGAACAATTCCAGCGCGCGGTCGTACTCGTTGAGCACGTTGTCGACGTTCAGGTACACATCGAACGTACGCGAGATCTGGTAGCCGGTCTTCAGATCGAACGTGTTCCGCTTCCGCGCGTAGGTCTTGGCCGACTCCGTGGGACTGTAAGTGATCAGGTAGCGATCCCGATGACTGAACTGCACGCGCACCGTGAGCTTGTTCCGGATGTAGGAGACCCCGAAGTTGGCCAGCTGCGGGTTGAAGCCGGCGACCTCGGCGTTCGGCTGGACGGCGATGGAGTTGCCCGTGTTGTAATTTCCCTCCGCGTCGAGCCGCGTGTAGTTCGCGAAGGCGCCAAAACCGGCGAGCCATCCGGGCAGGAAGGTGAACTGCTGGCTGAAGTTGAACTCGAAGCCCTTGATCTTCGCCGACCCGCCGTTGACTTTCGTCGTCAGGACGTAGCCGGCGTAGTCGCCGTTGAAGCCGTTGTCGGGTCCGTTGCCGACGGTCGCTCCGGTCTGGGTGAAGATGAAGTTCTTGAGCTCCTTGAGGAAGACGCCGGCGGAGAGGACGCCGGCCGGGCGGAAGTAGTATTCCACGCTGAGGTCGAAGTTGTCCGACGTCTGCGGCTTCAGGCTCGGATTATTGGCCGACACGGTGAAATTGTCGGGATTGGCCGTCGTCCGCGCGATGAGATTGCCGATGTCGGGCCGGCCGATGTTGGTCGCGTAGCTGAGCCGGGCGACGAGGTGGCGCGAAGGGCGGTAGCGGAAATGGACGCCCGGGAGCACATTCTGGTACTCGCCGTTCGCCTCCGTGAGCGTGCCGTACTGCGCGAGGGTCCGTCGCGCCAGCTCGGCGTCAGTCACGGGACCGACCCAGGCCGCCCGGCGCGCGCGCTCCTCCGCGGTGATCGTGGCGCCCGCGCCGCGACCATAGGTCTCCGTGCGTTCCACCCGGACGCCGGCAAGGATGCCCAGCCGGCCGAGCTGCACGTCGCCCTGCAGGTAGGCGGCGTTGATGTCCTCCTGGAAGCGCGTGTAGCCCTCCAGGTTCTGCTGGAGATTAAAGGCGATGTCGTCGCGGAAGAGCTCCCGGTTGCGCTGGAAGGCGGAGTCGATGTTGAACGCCGGCTCGCCGCGGTAGCCGCGGGGGCCGTCGGCGAACCCCATCCGCCGCGGGAACGGCAGCCGCGGATATCGCCGGTAGCGGTCTGAATAGCGCACCGCGGGATCCTGAAGCGGGAGCACGAACTGCGCGAGATTGTCATCGTTGAGTCCGGTTGCCGGATTGAGGCCGATGACGCCGTCGCGGCCGACGTAATTCCCGCGATAGGCGGTATTCACGCCGTCGCGCTGCTGGCCGCGATAGCGGTATCCGATCTTCAACGACGAGGGCACCACCGTGGCGAACTCCCGCTTCGCGTTGCCCGAGAAGCCCCGGTACTGGTCCCACGCCGTCTTGCGCAGGTTGATCGTGTAGGTGTTGCTGGTCGGATTGTCGTAGCTCGCGATGTCGGTGATGTCGCGGCCCGAAGTCTGCCGTACGTACGGGTAGTACGGCTCGTCGACCCGGTCGATCTGCAGCCCAAAGCCGCGGGTGAAGAGATCGAAGCGCTTGTTGCCCGGGTAACCGACCTTGGCGCGCGACTGGTAGCCGTTCCAGTCGACGAGCAGCCCGGGGAAGCGGTGCTCGCCGCCCACCGTCACCTGGGCGATGGTATTCTTGCGCTCGGTGGTGCGCGTGTAGGTGTTGAGGGCGCTGGGCGCGGCCAGGGGGGCGCCGTTGGCGAGCGTGGAGTTGCCGCGCCAGACGGTGGTCCGGTTGTCGTAGCCCGGCATGATGCCGCCGCCGCCCGTCGGATTGCCCGCGGCGTCGACGGTCGCGAGCGACGCCGTGGTCGAAAAGGCACCGCCATGGGCGAACGCGTGTTCCTCGTAGCGATCCCACTTCAGGTTGACGAAGACGCGCTGGTTTTCCTGCAGCTTGTAATCGACCTTCAGCCCCCCGCCCAGGCCGGAACGGTCGTAGTACTGCAGGTTCTCGAACGAGAACGAACTGTTGAAGCGCGGTCCCGTCACGCCGTTGGCGAGCGTCTGCCACCCGGCGTTGTTGATGTCCTCCGGCGTGCCGTGCACGCGGCTCGCGAAGTTGAAGGCGACGCCCAGCCGGCCGCCGAAGACCTCCGCATAGGAGAAGGTGAAATTCTCGTGGATGGGATCCTTGCGCTGGCTGAGCGGACGCCAGATGCCGCCGATCGACGCCTTGATCTGGCGGCCCGGCGCGCGATCGAACGCGGACTTGCTGACCATGTTCACCGCGCCGCCGATCGAATCGCCGTCCATGTCCGGCGTCGGCGACTTGATCACCTCGATGCGCTCGATGGCGTCCGCGCCCGTCGGATGAAACTCCATCACGCGGTCGGTGCCGGCCCCGTTGGCCGAGGCGACCCGGTTGCCGTCGACGGTGACGCTGCTCAGCGACTCGTGCATGCCACGGATCCGGATGTAGCGCGTGTCGCCGCTGGTGGAGGTGCCCTCGATGCCCGGCAGCCGCATGAGCAGGTCGGCGGGATTGCCCGCGAGCGCGCCGAAAGCGTCGGTCGAGACGATGTTGCGCACGCCCAGCGACTCCCGCTGCAGCGTGATCGCCAGGGCGTTGCCCTCGCGCTCGCCGGTGACGGTGAACGGGTTCATCCGGTAGATATCGGCGGTGAGCGCGACGTCTCTCCGCACCTGGGCTCCGCGCGGCACCGTCACGGCCACCCGCTGCAGGTCGAGGCCGGTATACGAGACGGCAAGCGAGTACTCGCCGGCGGGCACGCGAAGTTCGAACCCGCCACCGCGCTCGGTCAGAGCCTCGTACGCGGTGCCTTCCAGTCGCACCACCGCACCTTGGAGATAGCTGCCGGTGGCGGCGTTGCTGACGCGCCCCAGCAGCACGCTGGTCGCCTCCGCGGCCGGCGCCGCGGCGATCGCCGGCTCGGCTCCGCGCGCCGGCTCAAGCGGGGCGAACGCGAGGCCGAGAAACGCGGCCAGCGTCGCGAGCGCGCCGCGTTTCGCGACCGGGGGCGCCGCTTCGGGCGTCGCTCCGGCCCGGATGGCAAGCACGGCGGCCGCGGACTCCGCACGCGCCAGGCTGAGCGCGCCGGTCGACTCGTCGTGCAGCACGACGAGGCTCGTGCCGGCGAGCATCCGGCGCAGGGCGACCGGCGGTTCGAACCACCCGTGGACGGCGTGCGTCTGGATGCCCCGAACCAGCGGCGGCGAGTACACGATCTGCACCGCCGACTGTTCGATAAACTGAGCCAGCGTCGTACGCGCATCGCCGGCGGGGATGGCGAAGGTCCGGGCCGCCTCGGCCCCTCGCAGCGGCAGGGTGGCAAGAAGCAGGCTCATGACCGCGGGAAGGAGGAGGTGGAGGACGCGAGCCGCGAACGCCGGAGAGGATTCTCCGCGGTGGGACGGTGGAGTCGGTGGCACAGCGAGGAACGCATGGGACGGGTGGGAAAACGAGGCGCAGGGCAGTGCGCGCTCGAAATCTAGACGCCCCAGACGAACGTCTCTGTTAGAGCCGGACCGAAGAAAGTTCACTTTCCGTTCCTGTGGAACGTCACGGTCCCTGCCGCAGGACGATGGTGCCATCGCCGCGCGGCTCGACCTTCACGCCAAAGCCACGTTCGAGGAAGCGCAGGAATACGTCGACGTTGTCTGCACGAAACGTGCCGACGACCGGCACCTCCGCCGCCGAGGGAGCGACCACGAGCCGCGGCCGCCCGCGGGCGGGGGCAAAGCGGTTGAACTCCGCCGCGACCTCGGCCAGCGGCATCTCCTCGAAACGCAGCCGCAGGCCCTGCCACGAGAGCGTCTGCTCCACGTCGGCGGCGGAGAGCGTCGTCACGTCCGGAGTCTCCCCCCCGGCGAGCGGCAGGATCACCTGTTGCCGCGGCTCGAGCACGGCGGCCGCCGCCGGCGCCATGCCGAGCGGCGCCGGCCCGGTCGTCGGCACCACCTCGACCCGCCCCTCCGTCACCAGCACGCCCACGCGACGGTCGGCGAGCCGGACATTGAAAGCGGTCCCCAGCGCCCGCACCACCACCCCGCCGGCGTCGACCTCGAACGGGTGCGCCGGCCGTTTCTTCACCTTGAAGTGCGCCTCGCCCCGCACGAGTTGCACGCGACGGACCGCCGGGGTGAACTCGCTGCGGATCTCGGCCTCGGCATTCAGTTCCACCTCCGTGCCATCGGCCAGCGTCTGCAGGCGCGGGGCGATCTGCACCACGCGCACGGGGCGGGCAGGTTCGACGGATGCCTCCCGCCAGAATAGGCCGGCCGCAAACACGACCACGGCCGCCGCCGCCAGGACCAGCCGGTGACGTCGCTTTCGGGCCGCCGGCGGGGCCGGCGATGGCACCGGCCGGGCCAGTTCCTCCGCCCGGTCGAGTCGCGCCCACATCGCACGCACCTCGTCCCAGGCTTCGGCATGAAGGGCGTCGGCGGCGACCCAGGCGTCGAACTCGCGCTGCTCGTCCGCGGACAGCCCCCGGTCGAGCGCCAGCAACCATTCGGCGGCGGCGGCCTCGGCGACGAGCCGGCGGGCGTCGGACGGGGACGAGGGATCGGGAGGGGAAGGCATGGCGGGGTTTCGTGCTCGGTCGTGTCAGCGCTTCACATTGCGCTCGCGGAAAAAGGCGATGCAGCGACGCACCCCGATCGAGGCCTGCGCGGCGACGGTGTTCTCCGAGATGCCCAACCGCAGCGCGATTTCACGCTGTGACAGCCGTTGAACTTTGCGCAGCAGCAGGATTTCCCGGCAACGGTCGGGCAGCGTCTGGATGGCCTCGGCCAGCAGGGCGAGTTCTTCGTCATGACATACGGCATCCGCCCCATGGCGTTCGTCATCCAAGACGGCCAGCCCGTCGTTTTCTGTCATGCGCTCCATCGGCACGACGCGTTCATGCCGGTACCGGTCGAGCACCGCGTTGCGGGCGATGGAATAGAGATACGATTTGGTGCAGGCGACGCGCCCCGCGCTCCGCGCCCGGAACAGACGGACATAGGCGTCCTGGATCACGTCGTCGACGTCCTGCAGCGCCGGAAACCGCAGGCGCAGCCACAGCCGCAGGCCCGGTTCGTGCGGTCGCACTTCTTCGGCAAACCAGCGACCCTGCTCTGCGTTCTCCGGCGGCACGGAACGTCTTCAAGTCACGGCGGCCCCGCGCACACAAGCTCCAAAAGGCCACGGCTTCCGCTCTTTCCGTCCGGGCTGTTGCCTGGGGCCATCGCGTTACGTGCCGGGCCGGCACGCTCCCGGCCGCGGTCCGCGCGACCTTGCCTGCCCGCCGCCGGACGGAGAACCTTGCCGCATGCTACCCGTGCGTTTCGTCCCCCTCGTCGCCGCGCTGGCGGCCGTCTTTACCCCGCTCGCGCGGGCCCAGTCCACCGTTCCGGCGGAGGCCGCGGCGGCGTCGACCGAGGCCGAGGCCGCCCTGCAGCGGATCTTTGCCGAGGCGCTCGCGCGCGGCCAGGCTTACGCGCACCTGCGCGAGCTCGTCGGCCGGCACCCGGGGCGGCTGTCGGGTTCGTCCGCGCTGGCGGCGGCCATCGACTGGGCCGAGGGCACGCTGCGTCGCGTCGGCGTGGATACGCTGGAGCGCCAGGAGGTGATGGTGCCGCACTGGGAGCGCGGCGCGCCGGAGCGCGCGCGCCTGCTGCAGGGTGACACGGCGGAACCGCTGGCCCTCGTCGCGCTCGGTGGCTCGGTGGCGACGCCGGCGGCCGGCCTGACCGCGGAGGTGCTCGAGGTGAAGTCGATCGCCGAACTCGCGGCCCTGGGTCGCGGCGCGGTCGAGGGCCGGATCGTGTTCTTCAACCGCCCGATGGATCCGGCCGTCGTGCGCGGCACCGAGGCCTACCGGCTCGCCGTCGATCAGCGCAGCCGCGGCCCGGCAGCGGCCGCCGCCCTCGGCGCGGTCGCCGCCGTGGTGCGCTCGATGACCCACGCCCTCGACGATCATCCCCATACCGGCGGCACCAGCTTCCCCGCCGGTTCCGCCCGGATCCCCGCCGCGGCGCTCTCGACGATCGCCGCCGAGCGGCTGGGCGCCGCCCTGCGCGCCGGGCCCGCCCGGCTGGAGTTGAAGATCCAGGCGCGGTGGCTGCCCGATGCGCAGTCGCACAACTTGATCGCGGAGATTCGCGGCCGCGAGCATCCCGACGAAATCATCCTCGTGGGCGGCCACCTCGACTCATGGGACATCGCGCCCGGCGCGCACGACAACGGCTCGGGCGTCGTGCAGTCGATCGAGGTGCTGCGGCTCTATCGCGCGCTCGGCCTGCAGCCCCGCCGCACGCTGCGCTGCGTCCTGTTCACCAACGAGGAGAACGGACTGCGCGGCTCGACCGCGTATGTGAACCGGGTGAGGGAGCGGAAGGAGAGACATCTGCTCGCGATCGAGACGGACAACGGCGGCTTCCAGCCGCGCGGCTTCAACCTGGGCAGCACGCAGGGCGATGCGCACGAACGCGCCGCCACGAGGTGGCGCGCGCTCTTCGAGCCGTACGGCATTCATGTCTTCATGAAGGGCACGGCCGGAGCCGACATCGGACCGCTGCTGGTTCAGGGCATCACCGTCGCGGGCCTGCTGCCCGACTCGCAGCGCTACTTCGACTATCACCACACCACGCAGGACAGTCTCGACAAGGTGAACCCGCGCGAGCTCCACCTCGGCGCCGGCGCGCTCGCGGCGCTGGTTTGGCTGGCAGACAACCAGGGGTTGTGAAGCCCCGTTGCCCAAGCCGGATCCCGCGCAGAGGCGCGAAGGCGCAGAGAAACCCACTTGGTCCTCTGCGCCTCCGCGCCTCTGCGCGTGACCTTGCCTTGACCCAATGATCCTCCGCGCGCTCGTCGTCTGGCTGATCATCGCCGCCGCTGAAGTCGCGCAGGGCATCCTGCGCGTCCGATTCCTCAACCGGCATCTCGGCGATCATCGCGCGCGGCAACTCGGCGTCGTGACCGGCTCGGCCCTCGTTCTCCTCATCGCCTGGCTCACGCGCGACTGGATCGGCGCGCGCACCCGCTTGGAGCAGTGGCTCGTCGGCGGGCTCTGGCTGACGCTCATGCTCGCGTTCGATCTGACGTTCGGCCGTTTGGTGTTTCACTTCCCCTGGGCGCGCATCGCGGCCGACTTCGATGTGCGCAAGGGCAACTTTCTCGCGCTCGGGATGCTGGCGGTGCTGCTGGCGCCGCTGATCGTGGGCCGCTGAGGGCCCCCTGGGAGCGCGGCCGTCCCCGGCCGCAAGGCTCGGGCAGCGGCCGGGGACGGCAGCGCTCCCGGGGTGACGAAAAAAATCCCTCGCTTCACGCGCGCGCGCGTGACTCGCTCCGACGCGGTCCGGTCCGCTGCCGTTCCACCCCATGACCTGGTCACAAAACTACGCCCCCGTCGGCGGCATCGGCACGTCCGCGCTGATCGCCGCCCTGCCCGTCGTCGTCCTGCTCGGCCTGCTCGCCTTCTGGCACGTGCGGGCGCACCTGGCGGCGATCATCGCCCTCGTGGTGGCGGGTGCGGTGGCGATCGTGGTGTACGGGATGCCGGTTTCGCTCACGCTCGCCTCTGCCGGCTATGGAGCGGCATTCGGCCTCCTGCCGATCGGCTGGCTCATTCTCAACGCGATCTTCATCTACCAGCTCTCGGTCGAGACCGGGCAATTCTCGGTGCTGCAGAAGCAGATTGCCGGCATCTCCGGCGACCGGCGCATCCAGGCGCTGCTGATCGCGTTCGCGTTCGGCGCGTTCATCGAGGGCGCCGCCGGGTTCGGCGCGCCGGTGGCCATCTCGGGCGCGCTGATGATCGGCCTGGGCTTCCGGCCGCTCGAGGCGGCGAAGCTCGCCCTCATCGGCAACACGGCGCCGGTGGCTTTCGGCTCGCTGGGCACGCCGCTGGTGACGCTCGCGCCGCTGACCGGACTCGACCTGCTGCAGCTCAGCGCGATGGTCGGGCGGCAACTGCCGTTCTTCTCGCTCATCGTCCCGTTCTGGCTGGTGGCGGCGCAAGTGGGCTGGCGCGGCATGATCGCCGTCTGGCCCGCGTGCCTGGTCGCCGGCGCGAGTTTCGGCGCGGTGCAGTTCCTCGTGAGCAATTTCCACGGTCCCTGGCTCGTCGACATCATCGCCGGCGCGGCCTCGATGGCGGCGGTGGTCGTGTTGATGCAGTTCTGGCGACCGGCGGAGGAGCAGCGGAATCCTCCCGCTGCAGCGGCGGTGAAGGACGAGCGAGCCGCGACCGGCCCGGCGTGGAAAGCCTGGCTGCCGTGGATTTTTCTCACCGTCTTCGTCTTCGCCTGGGGCCTGCCGCAGGTGAAGAGCCAGCTCAACGCCTGGTTCGCGCCGCAGATCGAGGTGCCCGCGCTGCACCTCGCCGTCCAAAAGGTGCCGCCGGTGGCTCCGGTGCCCACTGCCGAGAAGGCGATCTTCAGCCTGAACCTGCTCTCCGCGACTGGCACCGCCCTGCTGCTTGCCGCCATCGCCTCGGCGCTCGCGCTCAAGGTCGGCCTTGGCCGCGCGCTGGCGATCTACGGTCAGACGCTGATGCGCGTGCGGGTGTCGCTGCTCACGATCTCGGTGATGATGGCGCTCGGTTTCACGACGCGTTACAGCGGCACCGACACCACCATGGGCCTGGTCATGGCGGGATCCGGGTGGCTGTTTCCCTTCTTCTCGCCTTTGATCGGCTGGCTGGGGGTGGCGCTTACCGGCAGCGACACCTCGTCGAACGTGCTCTTTGGCAACCTGCAGAAGGTGACGGCCGAGCAACTCGGACTCTCCCCGATCCTCACCTGCGCCGCCAACAGCTCCGGCGGCGTGATGGGCAAGATGATCGACGCCCAGAGCATCGTCGTGGCCAGCGTGGCGACCGGGGGACACCCCGACAGCCCCAGCGCGGGCACGGTGCTTCGCAGCGTCTTCTGGCACAGCGTCACGCTTGCGGTGCTCGTGGGTCTCTTCGTGATGGGGCAGGCCTACCTCTGGCCCGGGATGATCCCGGGTGGAGGGAAGTAAAGGGGCGGACCGCGCTTCACGGCGTTGAGACCTGCTGCGTCGTCTCCGTTCCCGCTCGCCGGGCTGGCCCTCGTCGCCGCCGCGGTCGTCGCCTACCACGGCAGCTTCGCCATCCCGTTCTTCTTCGACGATCACGCGGCGATCACGCACAACGCGTCGATTCGCGACCTCGCCCGGCTCGACCGGGTGCTGCTGCCTCCTGCCGACGGCTCCGGCATGGCGGGGCGTCCGCTGGTCAACCTGTCCCTGGCCCTCAACTACGCCGCGGGCGGCACCGCTCCCGCCGGCTACCACGCCGTCAACCTGCTGGTCCACGCCGCGTGCGGGCTGCTCCTGTTCGGCCTCGTGCGCCGCACGCTGCTCCTCCCTGGCCTGCGGCCCCGCTTCGGCGGCGCAGCGGCGGCGCTCGGTTTCTTCTCGGCGCTGCTCTGGCTGCTCCATCCGTTGCAGACCGAGGCGGTGAGTTGCGTCATCCAGCGCACCGAGCTGCTCGTCGGCGTCTGGTACCTGCTCACGCTTTACGCCGTGTTGCGGGGAGCGACCGACACGAATCGCACCGGTTGGAATCGTCTGGCCGTGGTCGCGTGCACGCTCGGGATGCTCAGCAAGGAAGTGATGGTGACGGCACCGGTGCTCGTGCTGTTCTACGACCGCACGTTCCTCGCCGGCTCCTTCCGGTCCGCGTGGACCGCGCGCCACCGGCTCTACCTCGGTCTCGCGGCCACGTGGCTGGTCCTCGCGGCGCTGCTCTGGCAGATGGGCGGCGCGCGCGGAACCGCCGCAGGATTCGGCCTAGGCATCACCTGGTGGTCCTACGCCCTGAAGCAATGCGAAGCGATCGTGCGCTACCTGGTGCTGGCGGTTTGGCCCGCCCCTCTCGTGATCGACTACGGGACCGCGGTCGTGGCCGGGCCGGCCGCGGTCGCGCCGCACCTGGCGATCGTGTCCGCCCTGGCCCTCGCGACTCTCGCCGGGCTTCGCTGGCGGCCCGCGGCAGGTTTTCTCGGCTGGTGGTTCTGCGGCATTCTCGCTCCCAGTTCGAGCGTGGTGCCCCTGGTGGCGCAAACCATGGCCGAGCACCGGATGTACCTGCCGCTGGCGGCGATCGTGGTGGCGGCGGTGGTCGCCGGACACCGCCTGGCAGGGCGGAAGTTCGTGACGGCCGCAACCCTCGTCGCGGTCGCGCTGGCCGGCGTGACCATCGCCCGCAACCGGCTGCTGCAGGACGAAGTCGGGCTCTGGACGCAGACGATCGCGCAGGTCCCGGACAACGCCCGCGCCCACGCGAGTCTCGGCCTGGCGCTGTACGAGCGCGGGCGGGCCGCCGGCGCGGTGCCGCACTTCCAGCGGGCGCTTGCCCTGGCGCCCCACGACGCCGCCACCGAGCAGAACCTCGGCAACGCCCTGCTTCAACTCGGCCGTCCCGACGAGGCCGAAGCCGCGTACCGGCGGGCCGTGGCCCTCGCTCCGTCCTTCGCCGCCGGATACAACAACCTCGGGGTCGTCCGGCTGGAGCGCGGGGATCACGCCGGCGCGCTCGCCGCCTTCGAGTCCGCGCTGCGGCTGGAGCCGGAGCACGTCGGCGCCCACCGCAATCTGGGCCGGCTGCGCTTCGCGCAGGGGCTCTTCGCTGCGGCGATACCCCATTACGCCGCCGTCCTGCGCGCCCAGCCGGATTCGCCCGACGCGCATTACGATCTGGGGCTTGTGCTCGCCCGCACCGGTGATATCGACGGCGCGGCCCGCCATTTCGGCGCGGCGTTGCAGCTGCGGCCGAACGCCGCGTCATTCCTCAACTGCGCCCGGTTTCTCTCCGAGTCGGGCCGCGTTCCCGCCGCGATCGCCGCCCTCGAACAGGCCCTGCGCCTGCGGCCGGATCTTGCCGAAGCGCGACGGGAACTCGAACGCCTGCGCGGGCTGCCGGCTACGCGCCCCTAGAGCGCCTCAAGTAAAAAGCGTAGCCGCTCAGAGCGGGATCCTAAGCGCAAAGACGCAGGGGGCGGACCTACGCCGGGCCCGGCGGACGTCGAGCGGAGCCCTCCGGGGAGCACGGGTGCGGATTGCAAAGCCGCCCCCGGACGCGGTCGTCAGGGTTTCGGGGGGACGACACTGCTGCCTGCCGGGCGGGCCGACTGCCACGCGACCATGCGCCAGGCGCCGTTCTCGTTTCGCCAGACGGCGAGGTAGCGCAGCTTGATGGTCGACCAGTCGGGGCCCAGCCGCTTGCGCATTTCCTGCGCGCCGAGGATCACGACGACGTCGGCCGATACCTGCGTCGTTTCAATCCCGGAGGTCCGCGCGTCCGCGTACGCCGTGTCGCCCGCCATGAGGTTCTTCACGTAGTCCGCCTTCGATTCCACCCGGCCGTCCGAGTGGACGAACCGCAATTGATCGGAAAGCAGCCGGCCGAGGGCCTCGCCATCGCCAGCCATCATGGCCGCGAGCCGGGCCTTGTCCGCGCGGAGCACCGAGATGACCGCGGGCTCGGCCGCGAGGCCCGGCAGGGTGGCGAACAAGAGCAGGAGGAGGACGGATCCGAAGCGGCGCCGGGAAGGATTCATGGGCGGGAGGCGGGCGGCGCATACGCGTCGCGCAGCACCTGCATCGTATGGCGCACCTCGACGGGCGAGCCAAGCTTCGCGAGATGCGTGCGCACCTGAGTGAGGCAGCCGATGTTGCCGGTGGCAACGAGCGTCGCGCCGGTCCCGACGACCGCCTCCGCCTTCTGCCGCCCGAGCGACCCGGCGATCGCGGGCTGGTCGAGATTGTAGGTGCCCGCGCTGCCGCAGCAGAGGTGGGCGTTGGGCAGCTCGCGCAGCTCCAGGCCGGGTATGCCGCGCAGGAGCGCGCGCGGTTCCGTGCGCACCCCCTGGGCATTGGCGAGATGGCAGGCGTCATGATATGCGACCGTCCGCGGCTCGCTCCAGCCCGCCGGTTTCTCCCGCAGCCCCAGCCTGGCCAGGAACACGCTTACATCCACGACGCGGTGGCGGAACGCCTCCGCGCGCGCCTCGTCCGGCGTGCCGCGCAGGATCAGGTGATACTCGTGCAGGGCGGAGCCGCAGCCCGCGGCGTTGGTGAGGATCGCGTCGACGTCAGCGGGAAACGCATCGAGGTTCCGCCGGGCGAACGCCTGCGCCGCCGCGAGATCGCCGGTGTGCCACGCCAGTCCGCCGCAGCAGCCCTGCGCCTGCGGGATCAGCACTTCGACCCCGTTGCGCGTGAGCACGTCGATCGTGGCGACGTTGATGTCGGGCTCGAGGACCTGCTGCGCGCAGCCCGCCAGCAGCGCCACCCGCGCGCGGCGCTCGCCCTTCGCCGGCGAGACCACCGGCAGTCGCACCGCCGGCGGGATCGACTTGGGTGCGAGCGTCAGCATCGGCCGCAACACCCCGGGCACCAGGGCACCGAGCGCCCGGCCCAGCTTGGCGCCGGCGAGCGCCAGCCGGAAGCGGCCGGGAAACGGGATGGTCTGCGCCGCCAGCCAGCGCCGCAGCCGCTCGCCGGTTGTGCGCGGCAGTTGCTGCTGCACCTGCGCGCGGTACGGACTGATGAGATCGCGGTACGGCACCCCGCTTGGGCAGGCGGGCTCGCAGGCCAGGCACCCGAGGCAACGGTCGATGTGCGCCTGCGCGGCGGTCGCGGGCAGGGTGCCTTCGAGCACCTGCTTCATGAGGACGATGCGGCCGCGGGGCGTGTCCATTTCCTGACCGAGCTCCTGGTAGGTCGGGCAGGCGGCGAGACAAAAGCCGCAGTGCACGCACGTCTGCACCGCGTGGGCCATCGGATCGCCCAGCGGACCGTGCTCGTTCGGTTTGATCGCGTGAAGCATCAGAGAGAGAAGGCCGACATGATCGGCGGGCGGGCCCCGGAGCCCACGTAAGACACGGCATCGGAGCCCCGCTTTCCGCGTCGTCCGGGTGTTCCGCGGGCGGTCCGGGCCTGCGCGCTGCCGTAAGACTCCAGGTTGGTTTCAGTCATCGAGATTCGGGAAGCGACTCTGCGGATCGAACGCGGTTTTCACCGCGCGCATCACCTCGAAACGGCGGGCCGGGCCCACCCAGAGCGGACCGGCGCCGCACAGCACGACTCCCGGCCAGGCGAACGCGGGCAAAGGGGCGCCAGCGGGCAATGAAAGAAAGGCAGTGTTGCCGCCGTTGCCGAACCAGCCGCGGGCGCCGGCGGTGGCGCGCACCAGCTAGCGGACGGCGTCGAGCCGGCCGGGGGAAACCGCGAGTTTAACCAGGGGGCCGCCGGCATGCGCCCAGCGGAACTCCGCCAGGCCCGACCAGAACTCCGCGGCCTCCGCCTCGGCCAGCGTCCGGGCCGGCCAGCGTGCGGCGATCTCCGCGGCCAGCGCGTCGAGCGCGGCGACCGGGCCGCCCAGGCGTATCCAGAGCGCGGATTCCTCGGCCGGCGCCTCGAGGGCGTCGATTTCCCAGCGGGTGCCGGCCGCCTCCTGCAGCATCCGCACCTGGGCGGCGGGATCGGGCGCGTCGACGCGCAGCGTGCGCTGCGCGACCGGGCGCGGAAAGACCTTGAACGTCAGCTCGGCCATGACGCCGAAGCGGCCCGCGGCCCCGACGAAGAACTTGGGCACGTCGAACCCGGCCGCGTTTTTCACCACCC
>ERZ761602.3045-NODE-3045-length-24705-cov-5.855091_pt1 | contig 24705 bp, 14 predicted proteins | sample MGYA00512165_ERZ761602 | MGnify/ENA primary metagenome ERZ761602 (study PRJEB28899, sample SAMN02445085) | bioreactor sludge metagenome | biome: EBPR sludge; isolation source: Thorneside wastewater treatment plant | place: Australia: Brisbane, Thorneside...
CGTAGGCGCCGTTCGACGAGACGCGGGGGGAAGGAGCAATGTTCATGGTCTCGGTTGTCCTTGCAAATATCGATGTTTCTCGTGACTGTTACTTCTTGCCATATTCGTCTAACAAGAACTCGTTAGTGCCCGTTTTCAGCGCGAGAACCGCGTTAACAGCGTTGGCCCATTTGTCGTAATTCTTGAAACAGGTTCCACCATCTCCGTTCATGTAGAAGTCGATGTACTCCCACTTTCTGGATGCTGACTGTGTGTGGGTTGGCGGCGTTTTGTGTTCCATATGTTTGAAGATTGGGGCTGGTACCCAGCACTCGTTAGCCCAATCTGCCAACACCCATCCCCAGCCTCGCCAAGTTCCGTAAAGTGTTCTGCCATCAACAGCCGCGACTTCCCACCAGTTGCAAAAGTCTCCGCCTGCAATTACTAAATGGGTCTGACTCAGAAACGGGAAGAAGGACTTTCTGAGGAACATCTCTTCGGCGCCTTCATCCATGTCATTCGAGTCAGGCTCAGCCTTCCGAATGCACACGCCGTGGGTTCGTTCAGCCGAGGTAAGAATCTCAACGGCTCGCTCAAGGGAGCTTTGCCTTTCAATCGCGTCCCACACAGCCTGTGCAAATGGCGTGGATCTGGGGAACTCGAACAACTCTCGCGCATCTTCGCCCACCTCGATCTCCTCAGCAGTCGCCGGCTACGCCATGCACATCGGGCAATAAAGCTGCGGCTGGGTGCTGGCGCGCACTTCGTCAAGTCGCACGACGGGCATGTTGTGGGGCGCTTCCTTGAGCAGCGTCGGGTTCTCTTTGGTTTCCTGGGCGATTTTCTTCATGACGTCGATGAAGAAGTCGAGCGTCTGCTTGCTCTCCGTTTCCGTGGGCTCGACCATCATCGCGCCTTCGCCGTTGGTCACGTTGGCCTGCGGGAAGTAGATCGTCATGGGGTGGATGTTGTAGTCGATCAGGCGCTTGGCGACGTCCAGCGCGTGGATGTCGTTCTGTTTGGCCTGGATCGCGTCCGTAAACACCACCTCGTGAGCGCAGATGCGATCGGTGAAAACCTTGAACTCGTTACGCAGCTTCACGCGCAGGTAGTTGGCGTTGAGCACGGCGTTTTCCGCGTTGCGGCGCACGCCCTCGCGGCCCAGTTGGCTCATGTAAATGTAGGCCATGACCAGTGCGCCATAGTTGCCAAAGAAACTGCGCACCTTGCCGATGCTCTTCTTGCGCTTGTAGTCGAGGCTGAACGTACCATCATCATGCTTGACGGGGCGCGGCACGGGCAGGTAGGGCTCGAGGTGCGCGGCGACGGCAATGGGACCCGCGCCGGGGCCGCCCGCGCCATGCGGCACGGAGTAGGTCTTGTGCAGGTTGTAGTGCATGACATCCACGCCGTAGTCACCGGGGCGCACGATGCCCTGGATGGCGTTCATGTTGGCGCCGTCCATGTACAGCTGGGCGCCGACCCCATGCAGGATTCTGGCTATTTCCACCATGTTGGGCTCGAGCAGGCCCAGGGTGGAGGGGTTGGTGATCATCATGCCCGCGGTCTGCGGGCCCACGAGCGTCTTGAGCAATTCGAGGTCGACGCTGCCGTCAGGCTTGCCTTTGAGCGTCACTGTTTTGAACCCGGCGAGCGCAGCCGTGGCGGGGTTGGTGCCATGCGCGCTGTCGGGGATCACGATTTCCGTGCGGACCTTGCCTTCGCCCTTTTCTTCAAAGTAAGCCTTGATGACCATCAGGCCGGTCATCTCACCCTGGGCGCCGGCGGCAGGCTGAAGAGTGATGGCGGGCAAGCCGCTGACCTCGCGCAGGTAGCCTTCGAGGTTGTACATGAGTTCGATGTGGCCCTGGAGATCGGCCTCGGGCAGGTGCGGGTGGGCGCGCGTGAAACCGGGCTGGGCCAGCAGCGTGACGTTAATCTTGGGGTTGTACTTCATCGTGCAACTTCCCAGCGGGTAGAAGTTGCGGTCCACGCTGAAGTTCTTCTGCGCAAGATTCTTGAAGTGGCGCACCAGGTCAAGTTCGCCGACCTCAGGCAGATTGGCCGGCTTGGCGCGCAGCTTGGCGCCCTTGAGCGCCTGCTTGATGTCCACCTTGGGCACATCGAGTTCAGGCAGGCGCAGACAGCGGCGGCCTTCCACGGAGGTTTCAAAGAGTAGAGCTTCGGCAGGATTGGCGATGGCGGTTGTCATTGGCTTGCTCGCTTGAATTCTCAATAGGGTTTCGGGTTCCGGGTTTCAGGGAACTGCAGTTCCCTCGGACCTTGAACTGGAAACCTACTTCACGGAGGCGACGGCCTTTCCCTTGAGCGCTTCGGCCAAAGCATTGGCGTAAGCGTCGATCTGTTGGCGCGTCGTGACCTCGGTGATGGCGACGAGATACTGGCCTTTGCGCCCCTTGCCGTACTTGTCGAGCGCCAGGCCGCCGACAATCTTCTTCTTGAGCAGCTTCTTTTCGAGGCCCGGAACCGCCTGAATGACGAACTCGTTGAACACGGGGCTGTTCGGGTAAACAAGCTTCACGCCTTCGATGGCGCCCAGCTTCTTCATGGCGTATTGCGTCTTTGCCACGGTGTGTTCGGCGAGTTCTACAAATCCCTGCTTGCCCCAGGCCGCTAGGTGAATCAATGCTCTCAGCGCGCAGAGGCTCTGGTTGGTGCAGATGTTTGAGGTCGCTTTCTCACGGCGGATGTGCTGTTCACGCGTGGCCAGGGCCAGGGCAAAGGCGCGCTTGCCGTTCTTGTCCACCGTTTCGCTGACAATGCGGCCGGGCATCTTGCGCAGGTGCTCCTTTCGCGCCGCGAAATAGCCGAAAGCAGGGCCGCCCAGGAACTGGTGATTGCCCAGGGGCTGGCCCTCACCGACGGCGATATCGGCGCCGGCTTCAGCAGGCGTCTGCAAGAGAGCCAGGCTCAGGGGCTCTGACGTGCAGTGGACAAACAAGGCCTCGCTTTCCTTGCGCGCCGCGTTGACAGCGTCGAGGTCTTCGATCACACCCAGGTAGTTGGGAGACTGGGCGGCCACTGCAAATACCTTGCGCGTCAGTGCTTTCTTGAGGGCTTCCTGATCGATGCGGCCGTCGGCTCCCGCCGGAACATTGACGACCTTAAGTCCCGCGACGTCGGCGTAGGTGCGGACGACCTGCTCGTACTCGGGGTTGTGAGCGCCGGCCAGCACGAAGGTGTTGCGCTCTTCCTTGCGCCACTTGTCTTCGGCCACGTGCTTGCCCATCATCATGGCTTCGGCAAGCGCCGAGGCGCCGTCATACATGCTGGCATTGGCGACCTCGAGGCCCGTGAGCGCGCAGATGCTGCTCTGGAACTCGAAAATAAAGGTCAGGGTTCCCTGGGAGCACTCGGGCTGGTAGGGCGTGTAGGCCGTGATGAAGCTGGAATCGAACAGCGCGATGTGATCGACGACCGTGCTGACGAAGTGGTTGTAAATGCCGCCGCCGCGGAAGAAGGCGTAGTCGCCGGCGTTCTTCGTTTTCGCCAGCAGGCCCTCGATGTGACGCGTAACCTCAAGTTCACCCTGCCCCCTGGGCAGCTTGAGCTTTGAAGCGTCGGCCATGTTGATGCGCAGGTTGGCCGGGATGTCCGCAAAGAGCTCTTCGATGGACTTGACGCCGATGGCGGCGAGCATTTCGCGCCGCTCGGCTTCAGTATTCTGGATAAACGGCATAGGAGTTCGAGGTCAGAGGTTCGAAGTCAGGGGTCAGGAGTGCCATGGGTGGCACCGGCGGCGACGCCGACTCAAGTCGCCGCACCGGCTCAAAGTCCAGCCACAGGTTTTCAGCCAGTTGCAGCCTTTCTGACCTCTGACCTCTGACTTCTGACTTCAAGCCGCGAAGCGGCTAGTGGGCTTCTGAGGCCAACTGCTTCTCGTAGTCGGCCAGGCTCTTGGCGCTGTCCAGCTCTTTGGGGTTGGAAGGCTTGATCTTGAGCAGCCAGCCCTTGCCAAAAGCGTCCTTCTTCAGCGCCTCGAAGTCATTGGCGCTGACATCGCTGTTGACCGCCAGCACGGTGCCGCTGACGGGGCAGTACATGTCGCTGACGGCCTTGACGGACTCGATTTCGCCGAAGCTTTCGCCCTTCTCGATCTTGTCGCCCTTTTCCTTGCGGAAATCGACGAAGGTCAGGTCGTTGAGCTGGTCCACCGCAAAGTCGGTGATGCCGACGGTCACGGTGCCGTCCTTCTCGAGGCGGCCCCATTCGTGGGTGGGAAGGTAGCGGGCATCTGCGGGTCTTTTGGCCATGTTCGTTCTTTCGATAGCCGGGAGGTCGCTGACTGGGCGCCGCCCGAACCTGGTTCCAATGCAATCTCGACGTGCAGCTTACAGCTGGGACGGGCGGCAAGCGCCGACGGCCCCCTTGAAACGGTGTGGCTTCTACTTCTTGTCCGGCCTTGTGTAGAAGGGCAAGGGCACCACAATGGCGTCGTAGGCGTCCTCCCTGAACTTCACCTGCAGCTTGGTGCCGACGGCGCACAGGCTCGGGGGCACAAAGGCTGTGGCAATCACGCTATCCACCCAGAGACCCTGGGTGCCGCTGGCCACCTTGCCCACGGGCTTGCCGTCCTTGAAAACCTCCTGGCCCTGGCGCGGGATGCGCTTGCCGCCCACGTTCAGGCCCACTAGCTTCTGCTTGAGGCCGTTCTTTTTCTGATCTTCCAGGGCTGCCTTGCCCACGAAGTCGGCTTTGTCCAGGCGTACCGCCCAGTCCAGTCCGGCTTCCAGGGGGCTGATGGACTCCTCGAGTTCGTGGCCGTAGAGCGGCATGCCCGCCTCCAGGCGAAGGGTGTCGCGCGCGCCCAGGCCGGCGGGGCCGATGCCCACGCTCTGACCCACGCCCAGAATATCCGTCCAGAACTTCACCACGTTCTTGGCGGTCACGATCAGCTCAAAGCCGTCTTCGCCGGTGTAGCCGGTGCGGCTGACCAGCACCTCCGTTTCACCCAGCACCGTGGCGCGGGTGAAGCGGTAATACTTGAGAGCCTTGATGTCGAGGTCGGAGATCTTGGACAGCACATCTTTGGACTTGGGGCCCTGCAGCGCGATCATGGCGTACTTCTCGCTCAGATCGTTGATTTCAACGTTGAAGCCCTTGCGCTCGCGCTCAAACCAGGCCCAGATCTTGTCGCGGTTGCCTGCGTTGACGACAAAGAAGGTGAACTCGTCGCCTCCGCTGTAAACCAGCACATCATCCAGAGCCCCGCCCAATCCGTTACAGATCAGCGAATAGCGAATCTGCCCCGGCTTCATGTCGGAGCGACTGTTGGTGATGACCTTGTCCGTGAACTTGATGTGGTCCTTGCCTGAAATCCAGTAGCGGCCCATGTGGCTGACGTCGAAAAGCCCCACCTTGGTTCGCACGCGTTGGTGCTCTTCCTTGATGGTGCTGTAACTGACGGGCATGTACCAGCCCGCAAAATCGACCATGCGTGCGCCGAGCTTCTCGTGCTGGGCCTTGAGCGGTGTCTCTTTCACTGCTGCCTCTTTTGCGATGGAAGACCAGAGGTTTTGCCTCTTGGAAGCCCGGGAGTCAACGCCGCTGCCGCGCTGCCGGGTTGGATCCACAATAACGGGCACCGCCAGACCTCAGGCCTGGCGGTGCAAGAATCACAAGTTCTCAGCGGCTTGCGACTTTGGGAGCTTCGACCTTGGAGGTCTGTCGGCCGGATTGTTTGACATAGGCCGGCATTTCCCTGCAGGTGTAGCGCAGGAGGCTGATCAGCTTCTGGCGCAACTCCTTGCGGGCGACCACCATGTCTACGAAGCCGTGATCCAACAGGAATTCCGATGTCTGGAAGCCCGCCGGAAGCTCCTGGCGCACGGTCTGGGCGATGACGCGGGGCCCGGCAAAGCCGAGAAGAGCCTTGGGCTCGGCGATTGTGATGTCGCCAAGACTGGCCCAGCTGGCCATGGACCCGCCCATGGTGGCGTTGGTGAGAATGGCAATGTAGATGCCGCCGGCGTCCTGGAGGCGCTTGATGGCAGCGCTGGTCTTGGCCATCTGGAACAGGCTGAGGATGCCCTCTTCCATGCGCGCGCCGCCGCCTGAACCCGAGACCACGATGAAGGGCAGCTTCTCTTTGCGGGCCAATTCGGCACCCCGGGCGATCTTCTCACCCACGACGCTGCCCATGGAGCCCATGATGAAGTTGGCGTCAATCACGCCAAACACCACCTTCTGGCCCGCAATGGCGCCCGTTCCGAACACGGCGGCTTCCCGCTGGCCCGTGTTCTTCTGGGCCTTGAGCAGCTTGTCCTTGTAGCTCTTCTGACCCTTGAAATTCAGGGCGTCAATGCTTTCGAGGTTGCTGAAGTGCTCGACGAAAGAACCGTCGTCGAGCAGGTATTCGATGCGCTTGGCCGCGCTGATGCGGAAATGGAAGCCGCATTCAGGACAGACATGGTGGGCGTCTTCTACGACCTTCTTGTAAACCAGGTTGTCACAAGCTTCGCACTTCATCCAGAGGCCGTCAGGCGCGCCTCGCTTGCTACCCAGTGACCACTTCATATTCAGGCCTTTCGACGGTCCAAGGGTAGAGGACAACACTCCCCTGATGCGTCAACTTCACCCGTTGGACTGTTTAGTAAAGAGCAGACTTTAGTGAGCTCCATTGGAGGGTCAACGGCAAACTGCTTCCGCCCAAGATTCGCAGCATAACATCAGGTTTAATAACTACTTAGGACGTCAAACCTGGCCGAGCTTCAGGGACTGCAAGTTAGGCCCCACTAGCCATGATTGCGTATCAGCCCCTCAGGATTTCGTCCAAAACTTCGTTCAGACTTCAATTGTCTTGCCCGCCAAGGGCTGACTTCAGCCGTTTCTCGGCTTGCTGGGCTACTTCCCGACCAGGAAAGTGGACGACCAGCATTTTGCCCTCAGCCTGGATCTCCAACTCAGCATGGGCCGGGCCAGTACCAGCAAGTTCAGACGGTGTCTGAAGCCCCACGGCTTCCAGGTCGCTGCCTTCCGCGCTGCTGATCACGTCCCAGTCGTCGCGCCGCACGGATACGGCCTTCACTTCGCTCAGGGGGATTCGCTTCACGCAAGGCCCACCCTGCTTCTTGAACAGCAGCAGTTCCTGGCCCTCCACCTCAAGCCAGGCGTAGCCGCGCGACGCGGCATAGGCCAGGCCTACAACGACCGAAAGGGTGAATAGGAGGGCAAAGCCGCCCACCGCCCAGCGAACCCAGGCGGGGATGTCCTGGTGGGGGCCCCAGTCAAAGAGCACCGTGGAAACGAAATAGGTGGAAACGAGGAAGCCGGCCGTGGTGGCCGCAAACTGGGCGTAGCGCGCGGCTTTGCCCGAGCTCTGTTCCTGGGCCGGGTGTTGGCTCATGCCGGCACTTTTAGGTACTGTCCCACGACAAGCAACCCTCAATGTAAAGGCTTTGGGGGCGCTGAGCGCCCCCAAGTGCTTGTAACACAAGTGAAGCTGCCTGCTTCAGGCCTTGCGCCCACGCAGACCCATGCGGGCCGCCACGGCGAGCAGCGCCAGCGCAGCCAGCCAGGCCAGGCCCATGGGCTCATCGCCCGCCGAGCAGCCACCACCGCCGCCACCGCCGGGGCCAGTGCCGATGGTGGCGCCGCCCGCGTAGTTGAAGGTCTGGGTCAGCGTCTTGGCGCCCAGAGGGCCGTTGGTCAGGACGATAGCCTTGCCGTTGCCGGTGCCCGGGGGAACGATGAAACCGGTAATCTGGGTGTTGCCCGCGCCGATGACCGGCGTTCCGGTGCAGAGCACGCCGCCGATGGTGAGCGTCGCCGGTGCCAGGAAGCCGCTGCCGGTGATGGTGATGGCCGCGCCGCCCGTCTGCAGGTCAAAGGTGGGGGAGAAGCTGGTGACAGCGAAGAGCACGACTCTGAGCTGGTTGGTCATGGGAGCCGGGGTGCCGAGGATGGAGGTGCCGCCGGTCAGGTTGACGTCGCCCGCGTTGGCGATGGAGGCGATGAACGTTTCGGGGACGCTGGCTCCGGCCGTGGCAGCGACGTTGAGGCGGATCCAGATACTGGCAGTCGAGTTGTTAGCTACGTTGACAGGCGTGCTGAAGGTGCAGGTCATGGCGCCGTTGGCGCCGGCGCCGCTGAACAAGAGCGTGTCGGTGGGCGCGCCGTCGTAAACGCCGTTGCCGTTGTCGAGGTAGAGCTCGACACCGCTGGCAGTGAGGTCATTCACCCAGTCGCCGGTACCCATGGTGGTCAGGGTCACCCCGTTGACAGTGATGTTGTTGTTGGTCGCGACCATGTTGAAAAGGCCCAGGGTGTGGCTGAGGGCCGATCCGCCTTCCACCAGCGCCGTGGCCGGAGCCGAGGGCGAATTCAGCGTGGTCAGCACGGGCGTATCAATGATCAGCGCAGTGGAGTCGCTCGTCGGAATACCCATCAACAGGCCGCCCGACGGGGGCGTGGAGGCGTGGCCCGTGAGCTGGGCATTGAGGGTCTGACCCGTGGTGGCCGTGCCCGCGAGCTTGCCGACGAGGAAGAAGCGGCGCGTGGTGCTGGGCGGGAAGGCAGTGTTCGACAGCGCGGCGGTGTATTCGTTGCTGGCGTTGAAAGCAACGCCGGCTGCTGTTACCGCCAGGTTGTCGCCGCCTGTGGCGCCGTCAAAGGTGCCGTTGCCGTTGGTGTCCTCGAAGAGGGCCAGGTAGCTGTAGGCCGTCTGGTGGTTGGCCGTGCCCTTGCCCGTGAAGGTCAGGGAGGTCACGGTCCAGGAGCCGGCTACAGTGCTGAGCGTGCAGTCAAAGAGGAGCAGGCCCTCGTTGTTGGTGCCCTGGTCGTTGTTGTTGACCGTGCTGGCTGCGCCCGGTCCGTTGAACGTGACCGAGAGGTTGTTGGCCAGCAGCAGGAGGCCCGCCGTGGGGCCGCTGCTGGGCTGGGGCATTCCGGTGATCGTGGTGCCCGTGAGCTGGCCGGAGGCCGCCGTGACCTGGCTGGAGAAGGTCGTGTTGTTGGTGCCGTTGTTGTTGAACGCGACCACGATGAAGTACTGCTTGGTCTGGCCGGCTGTGAACTGCGATTCAGCGCCCGCGAGCGTGAAGTTCAGGGTGCCGTTGTCGGCGCTGAAGGCCGCCACGCTGTTGACCTGGGCGTCCACACCGACGTCATAGGTGGCGTTGGAGTTGACGTCGCGGTAGAGCGCCACGGAGGCGTAGTCGTTGAGGTCGTCACCGGTGCCGCTGGCGGTCACGGTGATGCTGGTCAGCGTGTTGTTGGGTCCGGCCGGGTAGTTCACCGTGAACTGCTGGATCACGAAGTTCGAGCCGGACAGATAGGCGTTGGCCTGGGTCGCCGAGCTGTTGTCGGCGAACACCAGAGTGGGCGCAGCAATGATCACGCCTGCCGTGAAGCCGGAGGCCGGCGCGGGCAGGGTGGTCGAGGTGGTGCCGCTGTAGCCGTAAGTGGCGGCCGTGATACGGGTCTGGAAGGTATTGCCCGCGGCCACGGTGCCGTTGTACTCGCCGATGATGAAGTACGTGTTCGTGGCGCCCGCCGTGAAGTTTTCGGTCAGGGTGTAGCTCAAAGTGCCATTGTCGGCGCTGAAGGCCGCCTGGGTGGCCACCTGGGTGTCCACGCCGGGGTCGTAGTTGCCGTTGGAGTTCGCGTCGCGGTAAAGCCGGACGCTGGCATAGCCCGTGGAGTCATTGCCGGAGCCCGACGCGGCCACAGTGAGGCCCGTCAGGGAATTGTTGGGGCCCGCAGCGTAGTTGACCGTGAACTTCTGAAGCAGGTAGTCACCCGAGGACGGGTAAGCCGTGCCCTGGGTCGCCGGGCTCGCATCGGCGAAAGTGAACGCCGGCGCAAGGATGACAAGCCCGTTCATGACGGGGGTGCCCAGGCCGGACTTGTTCACGCCGGCCGAAACGGAAATGTCGGTTACGGCAAAGTTGAAGGTCTGGCTCGGCGTGGCCAGGGTGCTGCCGTTGAGCTTGACCACCACGAAGTAGCGGCGGCTGCTGCCGGCTGTGAAGTTCTGCACGGCCGAGAAGGTCAGAGAGCCGTTGTCGGCGGGGAAAGCCGTGGACGCAGAACCGTACGGCGTGTCCACGCTGGGGTCATAGGAACCCGCGGTGCCGCCGGTGTCCTCGTACAGACGGACTTCGCTGAAGGCGTTGCTGTCGTTGCCGGTGCCCGAAGCCGTGATGGTAATCGAGTTGAGGGTGGCCGCGCCCTGGGCGTTGGCCGTGATGGTGAACGTGCCGGCGGAAATACCGCCGCTGCCGGTGCCGGTGGAGTTGGCGTAGACGTTCTGGGCCGTTCCGGCCGTGCTGGCCACGGCGAGTTCGGGGCCGTCAACGATCAGGCCGTTCATGACGGTGGAGGGCACTCCGCCCACGCCGCCCGCGGAAGTTGCGATGTTGCTGACGCGGGTGTTGAAGGTGTGGCCGTTGAGGGCCAGGGTTGTGCCGCCTAGCTTGACTACCACGAAATAGCGGCGCGACGTGCCCACGGGGAAGTTCTGGGCCGCCGTGAAAGTCAATGTGCCGTTGTCGGCGGGATAGACAGTGAAGGTTCCCGCGTAGGGCGTGTCGCCCGCGTTCCAGGTGCTGTCAAGGTTGGTGTCCTCGAAGATGCGGATTTCGCTGTAGGCGTTGCTGTCGTTACCGCTGCCGCTGGCCTCCAGCGTGATGCTGTTGAGCGTGAAGGCATTGGTGGCATGGGTGTTGGTGATGGTGAAGGTACCGATACTGCGGCCCGCGCCCGAGGGGCCGGTGTCCGTGGCGACGACGTTCTGGGCCGTGCCGGCCGTGGCGGCCACCTGCATGTCCGCGGTGAACAGCCAGTTCGTGTTGTTGCCGTTGTCCACGCCGCCGGGATAGACCACGATGGAGTTCGTGGCCGTGGAGTCCTGCACGTTGACGTAGCTGCAGGACTCGTTGCCCGCGTCGTTGATGAACCACTTGGTGCCGGTGGCGGAGCTGCGCAGATTCACCGTGGTGGCCGCGGTGCCCGTCAGGGTCAGAGTGCCGCTGATGGTCTGCGTGGTGCCCGCCGTGAAAGTGATCTGCTTGCCTGCGGTGGTGCAGGTGAAGTTGAAGAAGTTCGTGGTGCCGGAAATGACGGATGTTGTGGCGCTGGTGAAGACCACGGTACCGTTACTGTGGTTGAAGGTGCCGTTCTTGGTCCAGTTGCCCATCACGTTCATGGTCGATGCACCGTTGACGGTGGCGCCGGTGTTGATCGTCACGTGGTACCAGTTCAGCGTGCCCGAGTTCGTGATGGTCGAGGTGCCGTTGAACGTGGTGGTGCCGGTGCCGCCGTTGAACGTGCCGGTGTTTGCGAAGTTGCCGGTCTGGGTAATGAGGTAGGCGTTCTGGTTGATCGTGCCGTTGTTGGTCACGTTGGTGAAGGCAAAGCCCAGACCCGCATTGAAAGTTCCGCCGAGGTTCAACACCGCGCCCGCATTGACCGTCAGGTTCGTAACGGTGAAATTCGAAGCCAGCGAGGTGCCGGCCGTGAACGTCACGGACGCGCCCCCGGTCTTCTCAATGCGCAGGTCCACAAAGCTCCAGGAGGCCGTCGTCAGGCGCACCGTCGTCGAAGTCGCGCCCGTGAAGCGCACAATCGCGCTGCCGCTGCTCTGCATGAACACGGTCGAGTTTGTGTTGATGCTGCCCGCGATGTTCACCTGGGCCGTGCCCGAGGCATACCAGCCCCAGCCCGTGTTGTTCGTGAACAACTGCAGGCAGGTGCCCGTGTTCGTGTAGTTGACCACGCCGCCCGTGAAGTCGCAGCGGTGGCCGCTGTTGACCACTTCGTGCAGTCCCGAAATGTTCACGGTGCCCGCCTGCACCGTGAAGTAATCCAGGTTCCAGCCGTAGATGTTGTTCAAGTTGACCGTGCCGCCCACCGTCACTCGGAGCTCGCCCGTAGCCGTGCCCGTGCTGTTGACGCGGCCGGCCACCGTGAGATTCTGGCCGTTGGTCACCCAGGTGCCGACCTGGATGTCCAGGGAATCTGAGGTGCCGGCCAGGGTCGTCGTCACGGCTGCGTTCTGAGTGACGGTCGTGGCCAGGGCGCCCTTGGTGACGGTGACCTTGTAGAAGCTCGTGGCCGCGGTGCCGCCAACAGTGGCCGTGGCCGTACCCCCGAAAATCACGTTGGACGTGCCGGCAGTGAAGGTCCCGTTGTTCGTCCAGTTGCCGTTGACGGTCAGGGTTTGCGCGCCGGCGTTGAGCGTCGCGCCGCTGTTGATCGTCAGCGACAGGCAACTGCCGGCCACGTTGAGCGTGGGCATGGTCGATGCCGTGCCGGAGATGATGGCGTTCGTGGCCGCGGTCGGAACGCCGGCGCTCCAGTTGGCGGCGTCACCCCAGTTGGTGCTGGTGCCCCCGTTCCAGGTGGTCTGGGCGAAAGCGAGGGGCGCCAGCACGGCCAATGTCAGCAGCAGAAGGGCGTTTCGCAACATGAATGTGACCTCGTAGGTTCCATGCAGAGCAGACTGCGCGAAGGCGCTGCCAGCCATGACGCATCAATGACAGTTGAGCGATGACAATGTTTCGTGAGTATAATACATGGCTGATTGAATGCAATATAGCCGTAAGGAACCTTTGGAAAATGCACAAATTGCACAGTATGCCTGCTGTGCATGCGCTGCAAAAAGAAACCCGGGGGCGACAGGCGCCCCCGGGTCATGCTTCAACTTGCTGCAATATCAGCTCTTGCGCGTGCGCAACCCCATGCGCGCCGCCACAGCCAGCAGGGCCAGCGCGGCAAGCCAGGCAAGGCCCAAGGGCTCTTCACTGGTCGAGCAGCCGCCGCTGCCGCCACCACCACCACCGCCGACCGTGCTTCCGCCGGCGTAGCTGAAGGTCTGCGTCAGGGTCTTGTTACCGAGCGGGCCGTTCGTCAGCACGATGGGCAAGTTGCTGCCGCTGCCCGGGGGAACCAGGAAGCCCGTGATCTGCGTTCCGCCGGCACCGATGACCGGAGTGCCGGGGCACACCACGCCGCCGATGGTCAGGGTGAGAGGAGCCAGGAAGCCGCTGCCATCGATGGTGATGGCGGCGCCGCCTGCCTGAACGTCGAAGGTGGGAGTGAAGGTCGTGACCGCAAAGATGACCACGCTGAGCGCGTTGCTGTTAGGCGCGGGCGTGCCGAGGATCGAGGTCGCGCCCGTAATGTTGACGTCCGCAGCGTTGGCGATGGAGGCCGTGAAGGTCTCCGGCACACTCGCGCCCGCGGAAGCCAACAGGTTGACACGTACCCAAATGCTGCGTGAGCCGTTGTTAGGCACGTTGATCGGAGTGGTGAAGTTGCAGGTCAGCGTGCCGTTGGCACCCGCGCCGCTGAACACGAGGGTATCGGTCGGCGCACCGTCAAAGACATTGTTTCCGTTGTCCTGATAGACCTCAACGCCGTTGGCGGCGGCCAGATCAGTCGTCCAGTCGCCACTGCCCGCTGTGGTCAGGGTGATGCCGTTGACGGTCACGTTGTTGTTGGTGGCCGTGAACTCAAAGAATGCCAGGCTGAGGCCCTGGGCCGTGCCGCCTTCCACCGTGGCCGCGGCGGGAGCCGAGGCGCTGTTGCGTGTGGTGAGGGCTGCGGCGTCAATGATCAGCGCCGTGGATGTGGCGCTGGGCAGGGACACGAAGGAGCCGCCGGCCGGAGGCGTCGAAGTCTGGCCGGTGATGTTGGCATTCAGCGTCTGACCCGTGGTCGCTGTGCCCGCAAGCTGGCCCACCAGGAAGAAGCGGCGGGTGGTGCTGGGCGGGAAAGCGGTGTTGGTCAGAGTGGCCGTGTATTCATTGGTGGCGTTGAAGCTGGTGCCCGCTGCAGCTACGGCGAGGCTGTCACCTCCGGCCGCGCCGTCGTAGGTGCCGTTGGTGTTGGCATCTTCGTAGAGGGCAAGGCTGTTGTAGGCCGTCTGGTGGTTGGCAGTGCCCTGGCCGGTGAAGGTCAGAGTGCTGACCGTCCAGTTGCCCGCCACCGTGGTCAGGGTGAAGTCCAGGATGACCCGTCCAATGCCGCCGGGGCCCTGATCGGTGTTGTTGACCGTGGTGGCCGTGCCGGGGCCGTTGACCGTGACAGTGATGTTGTTGGCGAGCAGCAGCAGGCCCGCCGTGGGGCCGGAGCTGGGCTGGGGCAGGGCGTTGTAGGTCGTGCCGGTGGAGCCGCCGGAGGCGCCCTGAACTTGCGTGGCGAAGGTGGTGTTGTTAGTGCCGTTGGTGTTGTAATCCACAACAATGAAGAACTGGCGCACGTCGCCCGCGGCCCACTGCGACTCCGTGCCCGTAATCGTGAAACTGGCCGCCGTGTCATCGGCGGGGAAGGCCGCGAAGGACGTCACAAGCACGTCTGTGCCGGCGTCGTACTGGGCGTTGGCATTGGCGTCGCGGTACAGGGCGACCGTGGCGAAGTCATTCTGGTCGTTGCCCGTTCCGGTGGGCTGAACGGTGATCGAGGTCAGGGTGTTGTTGGGGCCGTTGGGATAGGACACGGTGAACTGCTGGATGGTGTAACCCGTGCCGCCCAGCGAGGCCTGGCCCTGCGTCGCGGAGCTGTTATCCGCGAACACGAAGCTCGGGGCCAGAATGACGAGACCCGACATCACGCTCGAGGGCACGCCGGCTTTGGCCGAGCCGCCGCCAACCGTAATGTCGCTGACGGCGACCTGCAGCGTCTCCGTCGGTGAGGCCTGGCCGCTGAGCTTGACCACCACAAAGTAGGTGCGCGAGGCCGAAGCGGCAAAGCTCTGCTCGCCGGCCTGCACGTTGAACGTCAGCGTGCCGTTGTTGACGGGGTACACCGTGGCCGCGCTGCCGATGAGCGTGTCCGCGGCGTCGAAGCTGCCGGGGCTGGCGCCGGCGGCGTCGTCACGGTAAACGGCGACTTCGGAGTAGTCCGTCGAATCGTCCGCGTTGCCGCTTGCCTGCAGGGTGATCTGGGTAAGGGTGGCGACGCCGGCAGCGTTGTTCGTGATCGTGAACAGGCCCATCTGGCGGCCGCCGCTGCCGGGGCCCTGGTCATTGGCGTAGACGTTGACGGCCGTGCCCACCGTTGCCGAGACCGTCAGCGTCGGGGCCACAATGATCAGGCCCGAGTTGCCGCTGGTCGAGGGCGTGGGGATGCCGGCGAGGGCCGTGCCGCCGCCGCTGGCCGTGGCCGCGGAGACATAGCACTTGAAGGTCTGGCCGACGCTGGGCGAGGCGTTGAAGTCCACCACGACGAAGAAGCGTTTGGTCTGGCTGGGGGTGAAGGTGGCTGCGCCGGCGCTCAGTGTGAATGAGGCGGTGGCGGGCGAACCGGAGAATTACGCCGAATTGGTATTGGCCTGGGTGTCGGCGCCGGTGAAAACGCCGTCACCGTTGTCCAGGAACAAACGCACCTGGGTGTAGGCCGTCGTCGGGTTGCCGGTGCCGGCGTGGGTCACCGTCACCGTCTGCAGGTCCACGTTGCCCGAAGAAGACAGAGTCACGGTGAAGTTCTGGAGCACGTTGTTGGTGCTGCTGGGCAGCGCGTCCGTGGCGGAGGCGCCGCTGGCGTCGGTGAACGTGAAGGCCGCGCTGACAACGGTAATGCCCTCCATGATATGGCTGGGCACGCCTAGGCTGTCGCTGGCGACCGTGCTTGAGAAGGATGAAACAAAGAACCTGAACGTCTGGCCCGCCGTCGGAGGCGTGCTGCCGTTCATGGCGCCCACCACAAAGAACGTCTGGGTCGTGCTGCCCGCAATGGCCACGCCGCCGCCCTGGGTGAAGGTGGCCGTGCCGTCATTGGCCGAAAAGGCGGTCAGAGTCGCGCCGAACTGCGTGTCGGCGCCGTCCCAGAAACCGTTGCTGTTGGTGTCGCGGTAAAGGCGCAGTGTCGAGTAGGCCGTCAGGTCATTGCCCGTGCCCGTGGCGGTGAGCGTGATGCTGTTCAGCGTGACGCTGGTGGCGGCGCTGATGTTGGTCATGGTGAAGCGGCCGATCTGCGCGGGCGCGCTGGTGGTCGGCAACATGGGCACTGCTGTGCCGGGCGTTGCAATCACGTGCAGCGCGGCATTCTGGATCTGGACGCCGTAGCGCACGGTCTGGGTGTTGCCCGTGAAGGTGGCGCCCGCCGCGGAGCTGGAGCTGGAGAAGTAGAAGCCGATCTGGGTGCCGTTGGGCGGTGCTGTCGAGCCGCTGAGCTTGGTGATGATGAAGTATTGGCGGGTTTCATTGCCGGCGAAGTTGCCCGCCGCGCCCGAGTAGGTGAAGTTCTGCGAGCCCGTCCAGGTGGTGAAGGTCGCGCCGACCTGGGCGTCCACGCCCATGTCCCAGCCGCCGTTTCCGTTGGTGTCTTCAAAGAGCTGCACGGAGTTGATGCTGCCGGTGTGCGGGCTGCCGAAGCTGAAGAGCTGGATGAAGTTGACGGTCACCGGCACGGGGCTGGCGTTGTTGATGGTGAAGCGGGCGTACTCAAAGCCGTTGCTGCCGGGGCCGGCGTAGGTCGAAGTGCAGGGGCGAGCCGTCACGTTGGGGATCGTCACGTTCAGGTTCGGGGTTGAAATCTGATAGCCGCGCATGGCCAGCGTGGGCGTACCTGCGGCCGCGCCGCCAGTGACATTGAAGCTGGAAACCAGGGTCTGGAAGGTCTGGCCGCCCGCGGCCAGGGTCGACCCGTTGAAGGTGACGACGACAAAGAAGCGGTTGGAAGCGCCCGCGGCAAAGGCGAGCGAGGAAGTGAAGGTGATCTGGCCGTTATCCGCGGGGAAGGCCGTGACGGCCGCGCCGTAGATGGGGTCGGTGCCGTCCCAGCTTCCGATGGTTCCGCCGCCCGTGTTGTCTCGGTAAAGGGCGACCTGACTGTAGGCGTTGGAGTCGTTGCCGGTGCCTGTGGCCTGGATGGTGATGCTGTTGAGCGTGACGCCGGTGGCGTAGTTGTTCTGGATCACGAACGAGCCGCTCTGGCCGGGAGTCGTGCTGTTCGACCAAACGGCCTGCAGGGTGCCGGTGTCGGCCACCACGCTGACGGACTCGAAGAACCAGTTTGTGTTGTTGCCCGAGTCAAGGCCGCCGGGCGCGGAGTAGCAGGCCACGGAAGCCGCGTTGTCGCGCACGTCCACGTGCTGACACACGACGGTGCCGGTGGTGATGGAAAGGTTGGCCTGAACGCCGACGGTCGTGCTGCGGATCAGGATGCGGTTTCCGGACGCCCCGATGAAGTACATGATGCCGGTGATCGTGGTAGTGGTGCCGGCGCCGAAGTTGACGGTGCGGCCTGCCACGGTGCAGAAGAGCTCGTTGAAGCTGTTGCTGCCCGAGATGGTGCTAGCCGCCGCGCCGGTCAGGGTTACGCGGGCGTTGGCGCCGTTGGTCAGGGTGCCGCCGGCGTTGGTGACGATGTTGCCCGAAACGTTGTAGTTGGTGCCCGCGACGGCGGCGTTAAGGTTCAGTGTGCCGCTGTTGTTGATGGCCGCGATGCTGGCCTGGAAGCCCGTGGCAAAGCGCGGCGAGAATGTGGCCGTGGCGCCCGCGTTGACCGTCAGGGTGCCGTTGACGGGCAGGTTGCTCTGCATGCCGCCGCTGGAGGTCACGTTGAAGGTGGCGCTTGAGCTGGTTTTCTCGATGCGCAGGTCAAAGAACGACCAGCCCTGGCTGAAGTCGGTCGTGCTGCTGAAAAGTGTGATGGTGCTGGGGGTGTTGCCCACAAAGCGCACGATGCTGGTGCCCGTGGCAAGGAAGTAGCAGGCAATGCTGGTGGAGATGCTGCCTGAAAACGCAATGTTGCCGCCGGTGGCAAACCAGCCCCAGCCGGAGTTGTTGGTCGAGAGGTTCAGGCCCGTGCTGGTGCTCGTGTAGTTGACGTTGCCGCCGCTGATATCCGAGCGCTGGCCGCCATTGAACATCAGGTGCTGGCCCGTGATGGTGACAGTGCCCGCCTGGACCGTGAAGTTGGTCAGGCCGGGGCTGTTCTGATTGATCGCGGAAAGGTTGACGACACCGCCGACTGTCACGCGGAACTCCGAGGCGTTGGACACGGAGCTCGAGAGCATGCCCACCACGGTCAGGTTGAAGCCGTTGGTGATGAGGGTGCCCGTGCCGACGTTCAGCGCCGGGGCCGAAGTGGACGCGCTCGTCGAGTTCACGTTGACGTTGGCATTGAGCGTGACCGTCGTGGCCTTGGCGTTCTTGGACAGGGTGAGCACCCAGAAGCTCGTCGTGCTTGTGCCGCCGATGGTCGTGTTCGTCGATCCCGCGAAGGTCACGTTCGAGGTGTTGGGCGTGAACGTGCCGTTGTTGGTCCAGCTCCCGTTGACCGTCAGGGTCTGGGTGCCGCCGCTGAGCGTGGCTCCCGTCTGAATCGTCAGGGATTGGCAGGTGGCGGCCACGTTCAGCGTGGGCATGGTGGCGGCCACGCCCGAAATGATCGCGTCCGTCGTGCCCGTGGGCACGCCGGCGCTCCAGTTGGCGGCGTCACCCCAGTTGGTGCTGGTGCCGCCGTTCCATGTGGACTGGGCAAGTGCCAGCGGCGCCAACACTACGGCCGCCAGCAGGGTCAGAACGAATCGGGTCATCGGGCTTCCTCAGGAAGGGTCTGCTGCCGGGGGCAGCGGTAATCGAGACGGTGACCTGTCGGTCATCACTCGTCGCATCGCTCTTCTAAAACACAGAAAATACGGCAGGTGTGGCAGGTTACTAAGGGTATAAAGTGAGCGGCATACTACAGCTCGTCCCACTGAGTTGGAAGGTAATTTGTACGGTTACTTTACGTAACGCACAGAAATGCACAGAACGCATATTCCGTATATCTGTGCATTTTGCCACATAAGTGTTGCCTGTTGCCTACGCACGGAAACACCCATGTTGTGGAGTTGCCCCTGTGCAGGCGGCACTACGCCCCCTCACCGGCGCGTGGCAGGGCGCTGCCGCGCCTTGCGGCCGGCCTTGCTGCATGGGCAGGGTTTCTACTTGAGCCAGGAGGCTTCTTCGTCCTGGGCACGGACCACGGCATTCCAGGCTGCCGCTGCCGCCAGGTCCACGCGAGGCGCGGTCACTGCGATGACACGCTCTGCGACGCGCTCGACACCCGCGACGCGGCAGGCCTTGTCGGCCATCTCGCGGCGGTAAACCTCAACTTCCATGGTTACCGGCAGCTTGGGTTTGAGCGCCTTGAGCTTTCCGGCCTGGAAGCGCTTGACCGCTTCCTCCGCGCCGTCCTCAATCAGCCGGCGCGTTTTCGACGGCGGCAGACAGAGTGCCGCCGTGGGTCCATACGTCTGCTTGGTCTGCACAAACACATGGCCGCCGGGTAGTGTTTGCTCGCACTCGGGGGCCAGTTCGCTGGCTCCGACCACCAGCCCCACCGGAATGTCCCAGGTGCCCACCACGGCCGCGTTGAGCGCGGCTTCTCCGACAAGCTGGCCGTTGATTCTGAAGTTGCAGATGGTGCTGCCTACCCAGGTGTGGGCCAGCAGGCCGCCTTGGGTGCCGGCCCGGGAGTGGTAGCCGACGAATAGTGCTAGGTCAAAACTGTCGTCGCAACCCTGGACCTGGCACAGCGGCTTGTTCTCGACGGTGGCCGGGCCGATCACGAGCTGGGCGGATTCGTGCAGCTCCTCCAACAGGATGTTGCGCATCACCCCATGCCCGTCGCAGACCACGAATTCTGCTCCCGGGTCGGCGCGCAGGGCACCTAAGATGGCGGCGTTGATGTCGCCGGTCATTAGCTTGCGCGCCGCGCCATAGGTCTTGCCCTCGGGCATGAGCTGATCGCGATGAACGATGCCCGTGCAACCCTCGATGTCCGCCGAAATGAAGATGCGCATGCAGCCTCCTAAGGATTGACGCGTCAAGACTCTGGCGCGGGCGCGCCGGCGGCTATTGCCCCTTCCACTTCGGCGCCCCGGCCTGCAGCCATTGCAGCAGCATTTCCACTTGCGCCTGGGGCAGGGGGTCCTTGATCTTGGGCTTGCCGTCGGCGTTGAGCTTCAGGGGCATGGAACCCTCCTCACACTCGGTGTAGAGGGCTGAACGCTCCGGTGCGTCGAGCTTGACCCATCGGCTCTTGACCAGCTTTTCGTGGTCAAGCATGTAGTCGATCTTCGCGTAGATCTTGGGCGCCCCGGCCTGGTGGCACTCCGCGCAGCGATCCTTGAGCAATTTGAACACGCCTTCGGCCAGTTCCGCCTTTTGCGCTTCCGTAAAGGTGGGGGCGGGTTTGGGCGCTTCGCCACCCGTGCTCGCGCAGGCAGCGCAGAGAACGGCCAGCATCAACAGTGTCGCGGCGGCCATAGTGAGCTTCATGCTTGTCTCCTTGGGCGCGCAGCATAGCACTGCCGCGTCCGGTTCCTATCGTGCGGGGTCAGCCCTTGACGCGGCGCGTTACCTGCGCGGGGTCCAGGTCGCGGCCGGCGCCCGCGCGCAGCTTGCCCGCGGCGACCACCAGGTCGCGGCTCAGCGCCTTGAGCGCCTGCACGAACATATGGAAGCGCATCACTTCATCGAGCGGCTGGCGGCGCGAAATGCCCGACGTTCTCAGCTCAAGCAGCCGCGCGTCCAGGCGACCCACGGCTTCGTCCATGCCGGCCAGTTCTGGCAACTGGCCCCTCTTGATCAGGGCGTCCGCCAGTGCTTCGCAGCCCGCTTTCACCAGGGCCGTGAGCTCCTTGATCTCGCCGGCAATCTTCCGGTGCAGCTCGTCGTCGCGCGGCTCTTCGCGCGGGTCGCCCGGCTCAGCGTCGCTGGAGCGCGCGGCTTCGTCCAGGCTCAGGACATGCTCCAATAGACGCTCCACACCCACAAACAGCTCGCCCAGCGCCGCGGCTTCCGCTGCCGTGCGGCCCGGCTCGTTGTCCGCCTCCTGCAGCAAGGCGCGGCTGTCGCGGAACTTCTGCTTCATGGCGTCGCGCATGGCCCCCAGTTCCTGCGGCAGGTAGCAGCGATTCTGGTAGGCGTGCTCCAGGGCCGCGCACAGCGCGGCAATATCACGCAGCACTTCTGCCAGCTTGGACGAAAGCTGCTGCCTGGCGCGCGAGGGCCACACGAAGACGGTGACGACCAGGGCCACGAAAATGCCCAGAGCTACATCCAGCGTGCGCTGAAGCGCGCTCTCCCAGGGGTGCTGGGCGAACACGAGCAGCACGATGGCGCAGGTCACGCCGGCGAGGCGATAGGCATCTTTGAGGCGCAGCACGATGCACAGCGCTCCGGTCAAAGCGACGCCGGCGCCCGTGGCCAGCGCCATGAGCGATGCCTGGCCCAGGCCCTCGCCGTGGGCCAGCAGGCCCGGCCACAGCGCATTGAACGAGGCGGCCAGTGAGGCCCCGATCAAGGCGCCCATGGCCGTGCCCAAGAGCCGCGCCCAGGAGGCCTTGAGAGAGCTGCCGATGTTGGCCTGCATGACGACGACAGCGGAGACCACGGCCCAGAAACCGTGGGGGATGTTGAAGGCGAGGTAGATGACGGCAGTGATCGCCGCCGCGAGTCCCGTCTTAGCCGCATGAATCAAGTTCATGGGCGGGAGTATAGCCTATGTGGGGAGCTTGCACCTTCCTCTGGCAAAGCGTAAAAGCGAAACGACGACATTCTTGACGTGTCAACTGGAGCTGCCATGGAAAGTGTGCGCAAGCTGATTCGCGACATCCCGGATTTCCCCAAGAAGGGCATCGTGTTCAAGGACATCACGCCCGTCCTGGCCGACCCCACGGCCATGGCCGCCATCAATGGCGCCTTCGAGAAACAACTCGAGGGCCTCAAGCCCCAGCGCATCGTCGGCATCGAGGCGCGCGGCTTCATTTTCGGTGCCGTGCTCGCCCACACCCTGCGCCTGCCCTTTTCGCCCGTGCGCAAGCCGGGCAAGCTTCCCTACCAGCGCGTTTCTACGAGCTACAAGCTCGAGTATGGCGAGGGCACGCTGGAGATGCACACCGACGGCGTTCGGCGCGGCGAGCGCGTCGTCATCATCGATGACCTGTTGGCCACGGGGGGCACGGCCAAGGCCGCCTGCGACCTCGTGGAGAAGCAGGGGGCCAGCGTGGTGGCCTGCGCCTTCGTGGTGGAGCTGGGCTTTCTGGGCGGACGCAAGCTTCTGGAGGGGCGCAGGATCGTCGCGTTGACGAACTACTGATGGCTCGATCCCGGCCTGGAGAGAGGGTCCGCAGGCTTTTTGAAGAAAAACTGAAGTGAAGCTTGACTGGGGGCCGATTGTCGTTACTCTCACCCGCCCCGCAGGCAAAAGGGGGCGGGAAAGAGCCGCGCAAGCGAAGTGAGTAAAGCTGCAAGTGCTTGTGAGGCAGAGAGTAAGGTTGAGCAAAGAAAAGTTGTTTTCTTGCTTGACTGGCGGATGACGGCTCGCTACGGTGGGCTTCCCGCGGCAGTCATGCGGAGCAGTGGACAGAAGCAGCTGGCAGGACGAAGCAGAAACTGAATAAGCGACGGGGAAGTTGCGGCACGCATCAAGCGGGTCGGCCAGAGTTCAGGTCCGGCCGCGAGAAGTGACGAGCGCGAAATACCCGACAACCGCTGTGCTGGATTCGGCATTGAACGCCTGGGGCTTTGAGCCCTGCGCGCCCGGTGCCCAACCGGCCCAGCCAAGTGCAGGGTCGTTGTGCATCGGTTGTTTTGTCTGTGGCGCCGCGAGAGCGGATAGCGGGCAAAACGGCTCTTTGAAAACTGAATAGCCAAAAGCGCGAGGATGTGAGGCGGACTGACAGGCGGAGTCTTCGGACTCAGCCATTTCTCTCATGTGGAGAAGTGTCAGAAACCGCGTCTGCCGGGGTTGCCGCAAGGCGCCTTGGCGGAAGGATCCGAGTGGGCGTGGCGCAAGCCATGTCCTGCTCACGCCAGGTCTGCACAGCAGGCCTGGTCGCGAGAGGAAGCTCCTGAGAACTTCGGTTCGACGAAGGGGCTGTCGCTCGCAAAAGTAACCATCACATCTTTGCAAAACGCAACACTCGATCAATTCGAGTTTTGAGTTTGCCAAGTGATGTGAGCCGGTTCGAATTTTCGTCAATTATCGGTGTCGGCGCAAGCCGGGACCGAGAACGAAATTTGGTTGATGAAGAATTTGATCCTGGTTCAGAATGAACGTTGGCGGCGTGGATGAGGCATGCAAGTCGAACGCCAGCAATGGCGTGGCGGAAGGGTGAGTAATGTATGGTTAACCTGCCCTTGAGTGGGGGACAACACCTGGAAACGGGTGATAATACCGCATAAGACCACAGTAAGGCATCTTACAGGGGTCAAAGCCTTCGGGCGCTCAAGGAGGGGGCCATATCGTATCAGCTAGTTGGTAGGGTAACGGCCTACCAAGGCAACGACGCGTAGCCGGTCTGAGAGGATGGTCGGCCACACTGGGACTGAGACACTGCCCAGACTCCTACGGGAGGCTGCAGTCGAGAATCATTGTCAATGGACGCAAGTCTGAACGTGCGACGCCGCGTGTGGGATGAAGGCCCTTGGGTTGTAAACCACTGTCAGGGGGAAGGAATAAGCGTGTAACCCACGCGATGACTTATACCCCAGAGGAAGTGACGGCTAACTACGTGCCAGCAGCTGCGGTAATACGTAGGTCACGAACGTTATTCGGAATCACTGGGCTTAAAGGGCGCGTAGGCGGTTTGATAAGTTACGGTTGAAATCCGGCGGCTCACCCGTCGAACTGGCCGTGATACTGTCGAACTGGAGGTGCGGAGGGATGCGTGGAACTTGTGGTGGAGCGGTGAAATGCCCAGATATCACAGGGAACACCGGTGGCGAAGGCGACGCATTGGCCGCAATCTGACGCTGAGGCGCGAAAGCATGGGGAGCGAACGGGATTAGATACCCCGGTAGTCCATGCCGTAAACGATGTGCACTAGGGAGAGGGTGGGTCCTAACTCACTCCCTCCCCAAGCAAAAGCGTTAAGTGCACCGCCTGGGGAGTATGCTCGCAAGGGTAAAACTCAAAGGAATTGACGGGGGCTCACACAAGCGGTGGAGCATGTGGTTCAATTCGAAGCAACGCGAAGAACCTTACCAGGCCTAGACATCAGGATGTAACCGGCAGAAACGTCGGCCAACTCGCAAGAGAAATCCTGTGCAGGTGTTGCATGGCTGTCGTCAGCTCGTGTCGTGAGATGTCGGGTTAAGTCCCATAACGAGCGAAACCCCTGCCGTTAGTTGCTACCGGGTCATGCCGGGCACTCTAGCGGGACTGCCTCGTAAGACGGAGGAAGGTGGGGACGACGTCAAGTCATCATGGCCCTTACGGCCTGGGCTACACACGTGCTACAATGGGTGGTACAAAGAGATCCGAAACGGCGACGTCAAGGAAATCCCAAAAAGCCACCCCCAGTACGGATTGAAGGCTGCAACTCGCCTTCATGAAGCCGGAATCGCTAGTAATCGCGGGTCAGCCATACCGCGGTGAATATGTTCCTGAGCCTTGTACACACCGCCCGTCAAGCCATGAGAGCCGGTTCTATCTAAAGCCGTTAGCCCAACCGTAAGGGGGGCGGCGTCTAGGGTAGGGTCGGTGATCGGGGCTAAGTCGTAACAAGGTAGCAGTAGGGGAACCTGCGGCTGGATCACCTCCTTTCTAGGGATAAATAGACTTCGCGGGAACCGGTTCATACCGGTTCGGCGCAAGCAACCGCGATGTTTAGGCACTTCCTCGCGCTTTGGCTATTCAACATATGACGCCTGATGGGGCCGCTGTTCGGCCCCATCGGAGCTTCCCTCGGGCTCAGCCGCGCCGGTAGCTCAGCTGGTTAGAGCACACGCCTGATAAGCGTGAGGTCGGCGGTTCGAGTCCGCC
>ERZ761602.3047-NODE-3047-length-24677-cov-22.769109_pt1 | contig 24677 bp, 19 predicted proteins | sample MGYA00512165_ERZ761602 | MGnify/ENA primary metagenome ERZ761602 (study PRJEB28899, sample SAMN02445085) | bioreactor sludge metagenome | biome: EBPR sludge; isolation source: Thorneside wastewater treatment plant | place: Australia: Brisbane, Thorneside...
GTTGGCTTAGAAGCAGCCATCCTTTAAAGAAAGCGTAATAGCTCACTGGTCAAGTGAACCTGCGCCGAAAATGTAACGGGGCTAAAGTGCAATACCGAAGCTGCGGATTGGAGTCATGACTGCGGTCATGGCCCAGTGGTAGGCGAGCATTCCAAGGGCTGCGAAGGCCGACGGGAACGACGGCTGGAGCGCTTGGAAGAGCTTATGCAGGCTTGAGTAGCGATAAAACAGGTGAAAAACCTGTTCGCCGTAAGCCCAAGGTTTCCTGGGTCAAGTTCATCTTCCCAGGGTTAGTCGGTCCCTAAGGCGAGGCCGAAAGGCGTAGCTGATGGGAAGCAGGTTAATATTCCTGCACCGCCTTGGACAGTTTCCACAGGGGGGACGGAGAAACGCAGCCGAGCCGGATACTGGATACCGGTTCAAGCCCGTAGGGAGACTCGATAGGAGGCCTAGTGCCACAAACGTCGAGTCAATCCCGAGAGGTGATGAGGAGGACGCTTGCGTCCACAAACTCGGTGATCGTCCGCTTCCAAGAAAAGCCTCGGTGGAGTCAACTGCTAGGGCGACCGTACCGCAAACCGACACAGGTGGGCGGGGAGAAGATCCCAAGGCGCTTGAGAGAACCCTGCCTAAGGAACTCGGCAAAATGACACCGTAACTTCGGGAGAAGGTGTGCCCTCATTACGTGAACCGCGAACGCGGGGAGCGGAAGGGGGTTGCAGAGAATCGGGGGTAGCGACTGTTTACCAAAAACACAGCGCTCTGCGAAGTCGCAAGACGACGTATAGGGCGTGACGCCTGCCCGGTGCTGGAAGGTTAAGAGGAGGAGTCAGCCGCAAGGCGAAGCTCCGAATCGAAGCCCCAGTAAACGGCGGCCGTAACTATAACGGTCCTAAGGTAGCGAAATTCCTTGTCGGGTAAGTTCCGACCTGCACGAATGGCGTAACGACTTCCCCACTGTCTCGGGCAGGGACTCAGCGAAGTAGCACTGGGGGTGAAGATACCCTCTACCCACGGCAGGACGGAAAGACCCCGTGAACCTTCACTACAGCTTGACACTGATTGACGAAGTTGTTTGCGTAGTCTAGGTGGGACGCTTTGAAGCAGGGGCTCCGGCTCTTGTGGAGCGGCAATATGAAAAACCACCCTGATAACTTTGGCAATCTAACCTGCACCCGTTAGCCGGGTGGGGAACACTGTCTGGTGGGTAGTTTGACTGGGGCGGTCGCCTCCCAAAGAGTAACGGAGGCGCGCGAAGGTCCCCTCAGCCTGATTGGAAACCAGGCGTCGAGTGTAATGACATAAGGGGGCTTGACTGCGAGGCCGACGAGCCGAGCAGGTACGAAAGTAGGTCATAGTGATCCGGTGGCTCCACATGGAAGGGCCATCGCTCAACGGATAAAAGGTACTCCGGGGATAACAGGCTTATCACGTCCAAGAGTTCACATCGACGACGTGGTTTGGCACCTCGATGTCGGCTCATCGCATCCTGGGGCTGAAGTCGGTCCCAAGGGTTTGGCTGTTCGCCAATTAAAGCGGTACGCGAGCTGGGTTCAGAACGTCGTGAGACAGTTCGGTCCCTATCCGTCGTGGGCGCAGGATACTTGAGAGGAGCTGACTTTAGTACGAGAGGACCGAGTTGGACGAACCTCTAGTGTTCCGGTTGTCACGCCAGTGGCATCGCCGGGTAGCTATGTTCGGAAGGGATAACCGCTGAAAGCATCTAAGCGGGAAGCCCCCCTCGAGATTAGGTATCCCTGAGCCTTCGGGCTCCTGAAGACCCCACGTAGACTACGTGGTTGATAGGCGGGAGGTGGAAACGCGGCAACGCGTGGAGCTAACCCGTACTAATCGGTCGTGAGGCTTGACCACCTAATTTTAGTTTCGCAGCGGCTCCACCGCTGCGGACCGGAAGCAGGCGATCGCGAGATCGCAGTGCGCCGGGATGGTGGCCAGGTCGTCAACACCAGCGCTACGTATCCGTCAGTCATGACGGAAGATCTCCAGACGAGATCGTATCGACTCAGCACATCATCAAACAGCACTGCTCGTGCTTCGAACGTTTTTCCCGGCGGCAATTCCGAGGAGGCCACACCCGTTCCCATCCCGAACACGGAAGTTAAGCTCCTCCGGGCCGATGGTACTGCAGGGGCAACTCTGTGGGAGAGTAGGACGCTGCCGGGGCTTTTTCAGAAGGCCCGCTCCGCAAGAGCGGGCCTTCCCCTTTTTCGGATCCGCTCGTCTATATTGGCGCGCGTGCGTACCACGGTCACGGATGCTGGCGAGTCACTCGGCGCGCCGACTGGCTGGGTTCTCCTGGTCTCTCGCGACGCCGACTTCCGCGCCTACGGCCTGCCCGAGCGCGGTGAGATCGCGATCGGTCGCGACGCCACGTGCGAGGTGGTGATCGACCACGAGAAGATCTCGCGGCGTCACGCCGTGCTGCGCCTCGGCGACCGCTGGACACTCGAGGACCTCGGCAGCCGCAACGGCACGCAGATCCGGGGCGCCGCGCTTGGCGCCAGCGCGCCGGCCGAGTTCGCGCCCGGCGAGCCGTTCCAGATCGGTCCGTTCACCGCGGTCGTCCTGGCGCGCGCCGTGTCGACGGTGCGAGCGGCGCTCGGCGCGTCGCACGTCACCCTCGACGATCCGACCCTGGCCAGCCCGAGCCCGCTGGTGCTCTCGCTCGCGCAGAGCATGGTCAACGTGCTCGTGGTCGGCGAGACCGGCGCGGGCAAGGAGGTGCTGTCGAGCTCCATCCACAGGCTGTCGGGTCGGAGCGGGGCGCTCGTGTGTATCAACTGCGCGGCGCTTTCGCCCCAGCTCCTGGAGAGCGAGCTCTTCGGTCACGAGCGTGGCGCGTTCACCGGGGCGGCCCAGAGCAAGCCTGGCCTCCTCGAGGCCGCGGCGGGTGGCACCGTCCTGTTCGACGAGATCGGCGAGATGCCGCTCGAGCTCCAGGCCAAGCTCCTGCGGGCGATCGAGACCCGCGAGGTGCTGCGCGTCGGCGCGGTTCGCCCGGTCACCCTCGATGTCCGCGTCCTGGCGGCCACCAACCGGGATCTGCAGGCGGGCATCGCCGAGGGCACCTTCCGGCGCGACCTCTTCTACCGTCTGGCCGGGATCACCTTGAACATCCCGCCGCTCCGGGAGCGCCTCCAGCAGGTCGAGCCGCTCGCCGCGCGGTTCGCGCGCGCCGCGACCGGCAAGGACGCGTCGATCTCGGCAGCCGCGCTGGGCCGCCTCCGCGCCCACGCCTGGCCGGGCAACGTGCGCGAGCTCAAGAACGTCGTCGAGCGCGCCGCGTTGCTCGCCGCCGGCGGGACGATCCAGCCCGAGCACATCCTCCTCGACCAGGCCCAGGCGCCGATCGCGCCGACCCGGACGATTCCGGCGACGCCGTCGGCGCTCGCCGCGGCCGCCCGTGAGCCCGACGCGATCGCCGGGCTCACGCCCGACCAGCAGGCCGATCGCCAGCGCATCGTCGCCGCCCTCGAGGCCTGCAACGGCAACCAGACCCGCGCCGCCCAGCAGCTCGGCATCTCGCGCGCGACGCTGGTGAACAAGCTGTCCATCTACCGCGTGCCGCGCCCCCGCAAGTAGGCGCGCCGGCGGTGGCTGACACCGCATTGGTTTAGCCAATTGGCTAAACCAATGCGAAAGGTGTCAGCCACCGTTCTTCGTTGCGACGACTGGTATGATCTGTTATGAGATGAGGATCGTGGAAGGGCTGGCGCTCGAGCGGATTCCCAGGCGGTCGCTGACCGAGGCGGTGTTCGATCAGCTGGTGGCGCGCATCGTGAGCGGAAGGCTGGCGCCGGGGCAGGCGCTGCCGCCCGAGCGGCTGCTCTGCGCCGAGCTCGGGGTGAGCCGGACCGCGGTGCGCGAGGCGATGTCGCGGCTCGCGCAGCTGCGCCTGGTCGCCGTCCGGCACGGCGGCGAGACGCGCGTGCTCGACTTCCGGACGACGGGCGGGCTCGATCTGCTGCCGCACCTCATGCGGCAGCAGGAGCCGTCGCTCTCGGCGGAGGTGATGCGCGCCGGCGTCGAGATGCGCGCCGCGCTCGCGCCCGAGCTCGCGCGGGCGGCCGCGCTCCGCAGCGGCTCCGCGACGGCGTCGGCGCTGCGCGCGGTGATCGCGCGGATGGAGGCTGACGGGGCACCGCTCGCCGAGCTCCAGCAGGCGTCGCTCGCGTTCTGGCAGGCCGTCGTCGACGGCACCGGCAACCTCGCCTACCAGCTGTCGTTCAACACGCTGCGCGACGCGTTCCTCGGGATGCGCGAGGCCGTCGCCGCCGCGCAGCAAGCGGAGCTGCGCGACCTCGCCGGCTACCGGGCGATCGCCCGCGCCATCGAGGAAGGCGACGGCGACGCCGCGGCCCGCGCCGCCCGCGCGCACATCGCGCTCGGCATCGCCAACCTGACCCAGCTCTCGCGCAAGCCCCGGAGGAAGTCATGACCGAGGCCAGGACCGACCCCGCCGCCGAGGCGTCCCCCGGCGCAGGCGTCAGCATCCCGGACGCCGTCCGCGCCTTCCGCGTCGCCCATCGTGCCCGCCACATCGGGCCGCGCTATCACGGCTGGCTGCACTTCGGCACCACGACCGTCGGTGCGCTCGCCGCCATCATCGTCGCCGCCGTCATGGTCGACGCGCCGAGCCTCGCCGAGCTCGCCGCCGTCCCGCTGTCGTTCCTCCTCGCCAACCTCGGCGAGTACGCCGGGCACCGTGGACCCATGCACCACCGCCGCCGCGGCCTGTCGATCCTGTTCGAGCGCCACGCCCGCCAGCACCACCGCTTCTACACCCACGACGCGATGGCCGCCGAGTCGCCGCGTGACTTCCAGATGGTGCTCTTCCCGCCGGCGATGCTCGTCTTCTTCCTCGGCGCGCTCGCGTTCCCGATCGGCGCGCTGCTCCACTGGGCGGTCTCGCCCAACGTCGGCTGGCTCTTCGGCGCCACCGCGATGACGTACTTCGTCACCTACGAGTGGCTCCACTTCGCCTACCACCTGCCGCCCGACGGCTGGGTCGGCCGCCGCCGCCTGGTCCAGATCCTCCGCCGCCACCACACGCTGCACCACGATCAGCGGCGTATGGCGCACACCAACTTCAACATCACGTTCCCGATCGCCGACTGGCTCTTCGGGACGATCGGGGCGCCCGCACGCGAGTCGCGCGATCAGGGCGCGGCCGAGCCGCTGCCCGCCTCGGGCGCCGGCTCCTCCGAGTAGCGCGCAGGCGCCCCCGGCTGGATGTGCTCGCTGCCGATCGACTCGCGCGCCACCCGCGCGCACGTCGCGATCTTGTCGTTGTCGGTCATGCTCGGGCCGCCGCCGACCTCGAACAGGCACTTGGTGTCGTTGTCGACGAACTTGAAGCTGTCGATGTCGAACTCACCCTGCGGCAGGGTGCGCTTGCACGCGAAGCCGCCCGTCGTCGACTCGTCGTGCGAGAGCAGCGAGTTGGGGCCCGACTTGCAGCGGTCGCGCAGCTTGGCCTCCTCGTCGATCACCCAGCAGTACATGGTCACCACGCACAGCGGGTCGCCCGGGAGCGTGCCCAGGCGGCCGGTGTCCTTGATGATCTTGGCCTGCGCCTTGGCGTCGGGGCGCGCGCCGCCGCGGACGAGCGTGCACGACACGGTCGAGTCGATGTAGCCGCCGGTCGAGTCGCGCACCGTCAGGGGCTCGGTCTCCTCGAGCGCGCCCTGGAAGGCGGTCGGGTCGATGACCTGGCTGCACGGGAGCTTGGTGCCCTGCGGCACCGGCGTCTTGATCTTGTCGACCGGCTTGATCGACGCCGCCTTCTTGCGGTCCTCGATCTCGGCCTCGCGCTTCGCCTCGGCGCGGCCCTTCTCGGCGGCGTCACATCCCACGAGCGCGAGCAGGGCGAGCGGCGCGAGCGTGCGCGCGAATCGATGTGTCCTCATCGCGGCGGACAATACTTCGCGCGCCTTCGTCGCGTCCACGCGACCGGTCCGATCATGGGCCGCGCGCTCCCGTCACACTCCCGCTTGGGGTGTCGGTGACGACGACGATCGTGAGCGAAGTTTCGATGTCTGCGAAGGTGTGACCAGATCCAACACAATGAAATCTCAGGTTATTCACAGCCCTGTCCGGAGCACGGACATTGCCTTGCGCGACGCGGGCTTGAAAGACGCGAGGTTGTGCGTTACCGGCGCGTGGCACACCGACTGCAAATAGGTCTCCTCGTTCGGCGGTCGTAACGGACTGTCGAGATGATGACGGGCCTCGTGCTCGACCGACGGGGAAACCCGGCGGGCGAGGGCAGGCCGGAAAGCTCGAACGGGAGGATGAACTAGGGATAGCTCGTCAACGAGATCAGTCGATCGATACGCTGCAGGTCAGCGGCCGGGGCACAGCGAGCACCGGACGTCAACGCCCGAGCGGAGGAGGCCGTAACGATGTCTCCAAGACTGGTCGAGTGAAGCCCGAAGGAGTGAAGCGCATGAGGGGACGCGAGTATCTACCGAGGCTAAACACCTCGCGGGTGCTGCGGATCCCGGCTCGGATCAAGACCTCGAGGTCGACGTTCCATCGGCTGGCGTCGTCGGGCAACCGGCGACAGGCGGGCGGAACCAACGGCGCGGAGGGACGGGCCACCGACGAGGTGGTTCGGCTGGGTCGGGGGAGGAACCCCCTGGAGCGCGAAACCTGGACGTGGCAGCAGGATGAAACAAGTCTGCAAGGCACTGCGAGGAGCAAGCCGTCGAGAGCGCGCGAAACGCTGAGGACGGAACAGAGGTGGGCCTGGGATGCTCACCGAACGTGGACTCGCAGGGCTGATGTCGCGAAGAGGTAGGAAACCCCAAGGAAGGCGCCCGTGGTCGCAGGTCGGTGCAAGCCGGCTTGGATGCTCGGGCCGACGTAGGCACGACGAACTCAGGAGGAGAGCCAAGCTCACGAGAGGATGAACCCGGCTTCTTAATCGATGACGGGGGACGGTATCGCACGGAAGACCATCACGGTCCGCCCGAAATGGCGAGGCAACGGTGGGAGCGGCGTAACCCGAAAGCGCCGATACGACGATACAAACAACACTCTGTAGAGCAGTCAGCTCCATGTGAGGCAGCCATCATTGCGGTGACGCAGCGGTGGCTCGGTGCAGACGAACTGGATCGAGAACCTTCGAAGGGGACACGTCACGCTCGGCGGCCGGTTACGGCCGCCGAACTCATTTTCGGCGTCCGGATCCGGTAGGGTCGCGGGCGTTGACCGGAAGCGCTCGCAAGGTCGCCGTCGCCGCCCTCGGCGCGTGGGTCGCGCTCGTCGTGGTGGGCTGGCTCCTCGACGGCCCGCTCGGGCACGACGAGGCGGCGTACGCGATCGGCGGCGAGGCGCTCCTGCGCGGCGAGCCGTCGCCGTGGCTCTACCGCTCGGTCGGCATGCACGCGGTCGCGGCGGTGGGCGTCGCGGCCGGCGGCGCCGACCTCGTGCTGCGCCTCCCGGCGGTGGTGCTCGCCATCGGCTTCGCCTTCGCCGTGTACCACGCGGGCCGGCGCATGCTGGGCGCCACCGCGGGCGCGTGGGGCGTGGCGATCGTGGTCGGGATGCACGGGCTCGCGCTGCGCGCCCATCAGCTGGAGTCGGACCTGCCCTCCACGGCGTGCCTGCTCCTCGGCACGACCACGATCGTGACCGAGCTCGAGCGCGACGCCGGACCCCGCTGGCGCATGCTGGCGGCGGCGCCGTGGCTCGCGGCGGCGTTCTACCTGCGCTACGCGAGCTGCGTGCCGATCGCGCTCGTCGGCGGGCTCGCGATGGTCGTCTGGTGGCGCGCGCTCCTCGCTCGTCCGCTCCCGGTGCTCGCGACGGCGGCGGCGCTGGCCGCGCTGCTCGCGCCGCACGCCGCGCAGGCGATCGCCGAGACCGGATCGCCGTCCGGCATCATCACGTTCAGCGCGGGCGTGCCTCGCCGCGACTACGTCGGGCAAGGGCTCGTCTCCTACGTGACCGAGAACCCGTTCATCGGTTACGGCGTGCTCGCGGTGCCGGTGGTGATCGCCGGGCTCGGCGCGATCGCCGTCCGACCGGCGCGCGCCACCTGCTTCCTCTGGCTCGTCGCCGTCGGGCAGGTCGTCGCGCTCGGGCTCGTGTCCCACGCCACGCCGCGCTACATCTACTTCGCGCTCACCTTGCTCGTGCTGCTCGGGGTCCACGTCATCGCGCTGGTCGCCGGCCGCGGGTCGTGGCGCATCGGCGCGCGCGTGCCGTTCGTGCTCGTCGTGCTGGCGTGGTCCGGTGTCCTGGTGACGACGATCTGGCGCAGCCAGCGCGAGGACTGGCGCGCGCCGGTGGTCGAGGCGGCCGCGCTCGTCGGTACCGATGCGCGCGGGCGACCGTGTCACGTCGTGTCGCGACGCTTCGCGCAGGTCATGTGGTACTCGAAGTGCGGCGCCGGCGACCAGACCGTGCCCGGGGACAAGCTCGAGCGTGGCGAGATCGTGTACCGCGTCTGGGTCCGGCGCTCGCCGGGCACGCCCGAGCTCGTCAGTGTCCCCGAGGCGACGCCGGTGCCGCTCGCCATCGTCGAGCTCGGCGCCGTGCCCGGCCGGTACGAGGTCCACCGCATCACGCGGCGCGAGTGAGCACGCGCGCGCCGGGCGCGCTACTCGGGGCACGGATCGACGACGAACAGGGCGTCGCGGGAGAAGCTGACCGAGCGCACGATCGCGTACTCCGCGAGCAGCGCGCGGTCGAGCTCGCTGGTGCGCGCGCCGAACGGGTAGGCGAAGGCGACCGGCGCGTGACCGTCCGCGCGCATCGCCGCGGCCACGGGGCGCACCTCGTCGATCATCCAGCCCTCGACGCCGTGGCGCTCGGCGTAGTCCGGCCCGCGCAGGTGGCGCACCGAGTGGTTGGCGATCGCGTGGCCGCGCGCCGCGAGCGCGCGCACCTGGTCCCGTCCCGCCGGCGAGAAGCCGTCGTAGTACGCGATGAAGAACGTCACGCGGGCGTCGTAGGCGTCGAGCACCTCGGCGATGGCGCTCCACTCGTCGATCGACGCATCGTCGAAGCTGAGCGCGATCCCGGCCGACGCGGGCGCACCGGCGGCGAAGTCGTCGTAGGTGAAGTGGGCGAGGCCGCGATCGCGCGCCCCGGCGAGCACGCGCTCGAGGCGATCGAGCGCGATCGTCCGGCCCGGGACGTGGGCATAGAGCTGGACCACGAGGCCGTCGTCACGCGCACGATCGAGGCCCAGCGCGATGCCGCGCTCGTCGCTGCGGCCCTCGTCGATCCCGACCGCGCAGAGCACGCGCTGGCCGGGCCCGCGGTAGTAGACCTCCGACATCTCGGAGACCGGATCGGCGCACGCCGCGAGCGCCAGCGCCGTCAACCCGAGTAATGTCGCCGCGTGCGCGCGCTGTACCCGCTCGGGCTCGCCTTGCTCCTGACGCAGGGGGCCACCGCCGACGCGCGCGCCGACACGCCTCCTCCGCCGGCCGCGCGCTGGATCGGGGCCGCGCGCCAGCCCGCCGGTCGCGTCGATCTCGCCGTGGTGCACGAGCTCCGGCTCACGCGCTTTCGTCACCTGCCCGACGAGCTCGGCGACGCCTGGGCCACCGGCCTCGACATCGCATACGGCGTGAACGAGCGCCTCACCGTCGGCGTCGGCCACAGCGCGCGCGCGCGCGGCACCGTCGATCACGGCGGCGGCTGGTGTCACGACGGGCGCGGGCAACGGTGCGACCGAGCGTACGCCGGCGCGCTCGTCGATGCACGCTGGCTGGCGCGCGCCGGACGTCGCGGCGAGCTCGCCACGCTCGCGGGCGCCGGTGTGATCGCGCTCGGGCCGGCGCGCCCGGTCGTGCGCCTCGGGCTCTCGGGCCGCAGCGCGCGCGGTCGCTGGTGGGCCGCGTTCGAGCCGGTCGTCCAGGTCGCCTTCGGCAACCGCGCGCACGGCAACCGCGATCAGCTCGTGGCGCCGGCGTGGATCGGCGTCGGGCGCCGGCGCGCCGCGGCCTGGATCATGACCGGCGTGCGCGGCGAGCTCGTCGGCTGGCGCGAGAAGTACGAGATCCCGCTGGTGCTCGGCGGCGGCCTCACGCTCGGCCGCGTGCGCGCGGGCGCCGAGGCGGGCCTGCCGCAGCTGGCGGGGCCGCAGAACACCGGCAACGTGCGACACGCCGCGATCTGGCTCGGCGGCGCGTTCTGATCGCGCGGCGCCCTACCACCACGCCTTGCGGGTCCTGCGCGCGAGCAGGAGCGCGAGCGGCGAGCCGTCGGCGCGCCGGACGTGCATCGTGACGAGGACGACCTCGGCGTCCGGCAGGTGGAAGCGCACGCGATCGCCGTCGCGCGTGAACGGGAGGTCGCGCGGCGCGCGTTCGCTGTCGAGGGACAGCGTGAGCCGGGAGAGGTGCCCGCGCCCGGGGCCGCGGAGCTCGACGACGGCGTCGCCGTCCTCGGCGACGACCGCGCCGCCGAGGCCGCTCGTCCACGTGCCGTCGTCGGCCAGCTCGCCCATCAGCCCGACGTCGTGCGGCTCGAGGCGCGCGGGCGCGGGGTACGCGGGGACGTGATAGATGCACGCCCAGAGCTGCACGGCGGTGACCGCCGCGCCGGGATATCGGCGGCGGACGTCGGCGAACGCGCGCGCCATGCGGGCGCGCAGGGCCTCCGGATCGGTGATGCGGTAGAGCCGCCGGTACGCGTACGTGGTGTGGAGCCATGCCTCGATCTCGTCGGTCTGCGCCCCGGCGCCGACGATGCGGAAGCGACCGTGGACGAAGGCGTAGTCGAGGTGCACGTCGTACGGCTGGCGGGCGCGGATGACGGCGAACATGGGGAACGCCGAGAAGGGGTAGGTACGGAGCCGCTGATCGATGCGCGGGTACATGAACGACACGAGGACGTCGTAGGCGAGGAAGCTGGCGATGAACGCGGAGACGCGGCGTCGCGCGCGCGGCGCCAGGGGCTCGCCGCCCGGCACGGTGGCGTCCGCCGGTCGCCGACGCACCCACGTGGCCAGGCGATCCCAGTCGACGAACACGGCCGCGAGCGGCAGCCAGTGCAGGTTCCAGAGGCCCATCACCACTCCGATGGCGAGCACCTCGACGGCGAACGCGGCTCCGAACGCGGCGCGCAGGCGTGGGCGATGGACCATCACCGCCGCGAAGATCGGGAGGAGCTGGTTCACGAGGTTGAGGACGCCGGCGGTCCGGTAGCGCCACGGGCTCTCGAGCAGCCAGTCGGCGAGCGCCGTGCGCGGCAGCCGGTTGAGATCGAACTGCGAGAGGATCTGGTGGCGCAGGTTGTCGGAGAGCGCCCACGCCGCCGTCCCGCGGCCGTGCCCCAGCTTGGAGGCGAACGCCGAGAGAAAGACCAGCGCGCAGACGAGCTGCACCAGCCGGGGCGTCCACTCGTAGGCGTTGGCCGGTGGCGGCGGCAGCCCGCGCCGTCGGCGGAGCCAGCCGTCGACGCCGGCGACGTCGCCGCCCCGGGTGCCCTGGACGGCGACGAGCGCGAGGAGCGGCAGGTTGTTGTCGTGCGGCCAGTCGGGCGTGAAGCTGACGGTGAAGCTCACCACGACGAGGGACGCGACGAGCGCGACCGCGGCGCTGAACCGCGTCCACGCACCGACGAGCAGCCCGAGCGCCCCGAGCCACGCGAGGGCGTAGCAGGCGGTGATGATCGCGGCCGGCGGCGGGACGTCGCCGGCCAGCAGCAGGACGCCGGCGGCGTCGTAGCTGTCCAGCGGCGCGTCCTGCGGCGCCGTGACGAGCCCGTGGTTCCGCACGCGCACCAGCATGAGCGCGGCCGACGCCGCGACCGCGAGGCGCGCCACGCCGGCGTTCCAGCGACCACCGGCGGGGAACCAGTATCGCTGCCACCGGTCGACCACGAGCGTGATCTACCACGGGGCAGTTGTCTGCCACGAGTGAGCCGTGTAACGGTGAGGTGTGCGGGCGCATCGCCTCGTGATCGTGGCCACGCTGATCGGCACGCTGGTGACGGCGCCGCCGGCGGTGCGGTGGGCCGCGGCCGACTGCACGCTCGCCGGCTCGAGCGAGCCGTGCCGCACGCCGTGGCTCGATCAGGGCGCCGAGCTGCGCGTGCTCGAGGCGTCTCCGCGCCGCGAGCCCGTCGATGTGTCCGCGCCGGACGCGGCACGGCCCGATCACCGGGTGCGCTCGCTGGTGATCGTCGGCGGCCTCTACGCCGGCTTCATGACGTGGGCGCACTTCGCGTGGTACCGCGGGCGGATCGATCACGGCTTCGAGATCGGCGAGGACGGCTACTTCGGCAAGGACACCTACGCCGGCGGCGCCGACAAGCTCGGGCACGCGTGGGCCAACATGGTGCTCGGTCGGGCCTCGAGCCGCGTCCTCCGCCGCGAGGGGTGGGGCGAGACGAGCGCCGCCGTGCTCGGTGGCTCGCTGGCGTGGACGCTGTTCCTCTTCGTCGAGATCAAGGACGGCTACGCCTACCGCTTCTCGCCGGGCGACATGTGGTTCAACACCGCCGGCGCGGTGCTCGGCACGCTGCAGGAGATCTATCCGCGGCTCGACGAGCTCGTCGACTTCCGCGTCGCGTACGCGCCGAGCGACGAGTACCTCGGGCTGTGGCGTGGCGAGTACCACGGGTCGAAGAAGGGCAACAGCCTCAACATCGCCGAGGACTACTCGGGGCAGACGTACTACCTGGCGCTCCACCTCGGCGCCGTGCCGGGCGTGGACCGCGCGCCGCGGCCGGTCGCGACCGCGCTCTCGTACCTCGACGTGGGGCTCGCGTTCGAGTCGCGGAAGTACAAGCCCGACGCGCCGCCGGGCTCGATGGCGACGCAGGAGCTCTTCCTCGGGGTCACGCTCGATCTGCAGAAGCTGAGCGATCGCGCGCTGCGCTCGCACCGGACGTCGCGCAAGATCGCGCACGGCGTGCTCGAGGTGATGAGCCCGCCGTACACGATCGTCCCGGTGGTCTCGCAGATGCGCTACGCCGACGGTCCGCCGCCGCAGCAGGACTGACCGGACCTCGCGCCGGTTCAGCGCGGGGCGAGCGCGGCGAGCTCGTCGAGCGCCAGGCCGAGATATGGATCGAGCTCGTCGCGCGAGGGCGAGGCGGCCGCGGCCGTGATCGCGGCGCGGATGTCGCCGCGGTGGAGGAAGCGGCGGCAGCGGCGGAGCGCGGCGCGGGCCGCGGCGGCGCCGTAGCGGCCGGCGATCGCGGCGCGCACGACCGGCGCCGCGTGGTCCGAGCTCTCGGCGAGGAGACCGACGGCGAGCGCGCGGTCGTCGCCGGTGATCGCGGCGAACGCGTCGGCGAGCACGTCCTCGGAGGTCGCCAGGAACTCGATCAGCTGATCGAGCGCGTATGCGTCCATCGGATCGTCGTGGGCCGGCGGCGCGAGATCGCGGGCCAGCTCGAGGCGCGGCTGGGCGAACGGCGTCATGAAGACGATCGGTTCCGCCTCGCGCAGCACCCACGCGGCCCAGCGCTCGTAGGGCTTCACCACGAGCTGGTGGCGTGCGCCGAGGAGGGCGGCACCGAGCGCACACCACACCTCGGGCTCGCGGCTGCCCTTGCGCGCGTGCTCGGCGAGGACGAGCGCCGCGGCGTGGGCGCGGCGGGCGCGCAGGAGGACGCGCGCGACCCGGAGCGGTGCGTCGGTGGGCGGCGCGGCGGCCATGCCCGACGGTATCAGGGCGCCGGGCGGCGCGGCTTCCCGCGGCGCTTCGGGTGGTAGAAGCGCTCGAGCTCCGCGAACAACGCGGGCGCACGCGCGGCGAGCTCGTCGGGGCGCTCGAAGTACGCCTCGGTCGCGACCGCGAAGAACTCGGCCTCGTTGGTCGCGCCGTAGTCGCGCAGGACGCGGCGCAGCGCGCGGTCGCCGCGGCGCAGGCGGAGGAAGTTGCGCTGCATCGCCGCGGCCCACGGCCGGTAGTGCTCGCTGGCGTGGAGCGACGGCGCGCCGTCGAACGAGCCGCTGGCGCCGTCGAGGACGTGGGCGAACTCGTGCACGGCGGTGTCGTGGCCGTCGCGCGGGTGGCGCATCCCGTCGAGGACGGCGTCCCACGCGAGGACGACGGTGCCCCAGGTGTGGGCCTCGCCCAGCGTCGCCACGCCCTCGGCGGCGTCCGGGTGCTTGTAGGCGCCGGGGTAGACCACGATCTCGGTCAGGCGGTCGTAGCGCCCGATGTCGAGGTGGAGGACGACGCGCGCGGCGGCGGCGGCGATCGTCACCTGCACCTCCTCGGTGATCTCCATGCCGCCGGCGGGGATGAAGTGCTTCTCGGCGAGGAAGACCTGGATGTGGCCATGGAGCCGGGCGCGTTCGGCCTCCGACAGGCGCGCGACGAACGGCGCGTTCTCGGCGAGGATCGCGGCCCACGTCTCCGGGACCGGCGCTTCGCGGATGCGCTTGCGGCGGCGCCGGCGCAACCAGCCGAGCATCAGCGCCGCCGCTTCTGGCTGGCGGGGCGGCCGAGCGCCGCCTCGACCACCGGGCGCAGCTCGTCGACGAGCTCGGGGGCGCAGAGCAGGCGCACGATCGAGGTCGTCTGCCCGAGCGGCATGTCCTCGAGCAGGCGGCCGAGCGTCACCGCGCCGTGGCGCGGGTGATCGACGACGTGCAGCTCCTCCTCGGCGCGCGCGACGTAGCCGATCTGGCGCGTGGTGTCGACGGTCACGTAGGTGGCCGCGTCGGCGCCGAAGCGGCGCGCGGCGATCTCCTGGGCGGGCGCGAGCACGCGCTCGGCCACGGCGGCGTCGTCGCCGAGGTCGAAGGTCTTGAACAGGCGGCGGTCGACGAGGCGCGCGGCGAGGTCGCGCAGGATCGGATCCTCGGCCGGCGGACCCTCCCCGCGGCCGCCCCACGCGTCGAGGGCGTGGGTCACCGAGACGTCGTGGAGCCGCAGGTAGCCATCCACGGTGAGCTCGCCGCCGCGGGCGAGGATCGCCGCCGCCTCGAGGCCCGGGGGCTCGGCGCCGCTCGCGGCGAGCGCGCGGTAGCGCTCGAAGAGCTTCACCAGCATCCACTCCGCGGCCCGCACGGTCTTGTGGTGATAGACCTGCGCGTACATGTACGAGCGGGCGAAGAGGTACTGCTCGACGGCGTACGTGCCGCGCCGGTAGTCGATGACGAGGTCGCGCGGGTCGTCCTCGCCGGTGAGCACGTCCTCGACGGCGAGCGCGTGCAGGATCCAGTCGAGGTCGTAGGTGGCGTAGCCGGCGCCGGAGAAGTGGCCGTCGCGGAGCAGGTAGTCGAGGCGATCGACGTCGAGCTGCGAGGAGACGAGCTTGCGCGCGAACGCCGGCCGGTAGGTCTTGTGCCAGAACCCGCGCACGGTCTCGGCGAGCCCCGGCGCCAGCGCCTCGAGCGCGCCGTGCAGCTCGGGATCCTCGAGGACGATGCGCGCGCCCCAGCGCTCGTGGTCACTGCCGGGGAAGACGTGCTCCCACGCGTGCGAGAACGGGCCGTGGCCGATGTCGTGGAGGAGCGCGGCGACCTTGACGTCGAGGGCGACGCGGCCGTCGAGCTTGAGCTGGCGCGTGACCCGCTGGGCGACGTGCAGCGCGCCGAGCGCGTGGGAGAAGCGCGAGTGCTCGGCGCCGGGGTAGACGAGCCACGCGAGGCCCATCTGCCGGATGCGGCGCAGGCGCTGCATCGCGCGGGTCTCGAGGAGCTCGCCGATCGGGCGATCGTCGCCGCGGAGCTCGATGAGGCCGTGGACCGGATCGCGGAAGACGCGATCACGCAGGGTGGGCATGGCGCCGGAACCTTAGCGCGGAACGCAGACGTACTTCACGGCGGACGGCTGGCCGATGCGCGGGCGCGCGACGCAGGTGTGGTTCGCCGGGCACTCGGGCGCGCTGGCGAGCGGCGTACACGTGCGCAGGCACGTGCCGGCGCTGCCGAAGCTGGGCTCGGCGGCGCAGAACGTGTCGGCGTAGCCGGGCTGGTCGGGGCAGAAGCGGGTGCAGCTGGCGGTGCAGATGCCGCGGTTGCAGGTCGTGCCGCCCGCGCAGTCGCTGCCGGCGAGACACCGATCTCCGATCCAGCCGCGCGAGCCGGGCACGCACACCCGCGCGGTGGCCGAGGCGTTCGTGGGGCGCGAGCGCACCGCCGGCACCATGTGATCGTACGGCCGGCAGCCGGCGTTGAGCGCGGACTCGCGGGCGACGCACATGCCGCCGCCGGCGGGGTCGGCGACGCAGAACGTCGTCGGCTGGCCGGCGCGGTCGGCGCACGTCGAGGTGCAGCGCGCGCTGCAGAAGCCGCGCTGGGCGTACGGGTTCTGCTTGCAGAAGCCGCCGGCGTAGTCGCAGTCGCGGTCGGCCGTGCACTCGGCGCCGATCCAGCGCTGGGGGATGTCGACGCGCGCGGTGGCGGTGCGCTCGGGCTCGCGCTGGACGCGCACGGGGACGGAGGCGACGCCCTTGATGCGCGCGTAGAGCTCGAGGACGTCGGCGCCGGCCATGCGGATGCAGCCGTGCGAGACGTAGCCGCGGCGCAGGTTGCCGCCGTTGGCCGCGCGGTAGTTGTCGATCGGGCCGTGGATGGCGTAGTTGCCCGAGAACGACAGGAAGGGCAGGCCGGCGAAGACGGGGAGCCGCTCGCCCGTGTCGGGATCGGTCCACCACGTCTTGCACGGCTGGATCGTCGACGGCTTGATGGCGAAGTGCTGCGTGCCGTACCGGGCGACGGGGAAGTACGAGAGCGACTCGCCGTAGGTGAGCGAGGTGGGATCGGTGTCGTGGGCGCCGACGCCGGCGGGGAAGACCTTGTCGAAGCCGGTGGTGCGATCGACGAGGTGGACGGTGAGGCCGTCGAGCGAGACGATGATCTCGGGGCTGGGAAGTGGCGGCAGGTCCGGCGGCGTCTTGCACGTGAGCGCGGCGCCCCAGTTGCCGTCGGCCTTCGAGTCGGCCTCGGAGAGGTCCCCGAGGCCGAGGTCGGGCTCGGCGTCCTCGATATCCGCCACGTCATCGGATGCGCACGCGGTCAGCGCGAGGGCGATGGCGAAGCAGAGCGGGCGGTGCATGACGCGGGCCGCGCAACTGCAACCCCCGAACCAGCACGTACCCGAGCCGTTGCGCGCGCTTGCGGAAGCAGCGGCGCCCCGCCCGCGACGCCGGCTAGCGCGGTGGTCATGTCCAGCGTCCCTCCGGTCCCGGTCCCGTCTCCGTCTCCGGTTCCGCCTCCGGTCCCGTCTCCGGTTCCGGTCCCGGTTCCGGTCCCGGTTCCGTCTCCGTCTCCGGTTCCGTCTCCGGTTCCGTCTCCGGTCCCGTCTCCGTCTCCGGTTCCGGCTCTCCCTCTCCCTCTCCTTCTCCCTCTCCTTCTCCCTCTCCCTCTCCCTCTCCCTCCTCAGGTCGCCGCGCGCTCCCTCGGCGCCGGCGCGCTCGCCCGCGAGATCTTCGCCGTGCGGATCGTACGATCCGGGTGATCCTTCGGCGGCCGCGCCACCGCGACATCGAACGCGTCGGCGGCGCGGCTCGCGATCTGGAACCGTGTCTCGTGCGACATCACGCGGATCGCGCCGATCTCCGCCTTGGTGATCCCGCCCCGCGTGCAGATGACCGGGATGAGCCACTTGGGATCGGCCTTCCGCGCGCGACCCACATCGATGCGGAACCACACCGGCGCCTCGCCGTCCCCCTGCTCCTCGAGCTGGCGCAGCTGCTTTTCATGCTTGGCCCGTCGCTCCGGCGGCTCCGGCCGCGCGTCGCGCTCGGGTCGCGCCCCTCGCTCCGGCCGCGCGCCTCGCTCCGGCCGCGCGCCCCGCTCCGGCCGCGCGCCGCGCTCGTCGACCATCGTCAGCTCCTCGGGCGCGGGCAGGCGCGAGCGATGCGCGCGCACCAGCGCGAGCGCGAGCTGCGCGGGCGTGTGTGCCGCTGCCAGGGCCGTCGCCGCGGCGCGCTCGTCGTCGCCGGCGTCGGCGTCGATGCTCGCGATCTCCGCCGTGAGCCGCGCCTGGTCGGCGGCGCGGATCGCGTCGGCCGACGGTGGCGGCACCCACGTCGCGCGCAGGCCGGCGCCCGCGAACAACCTCTCGGCGAGCCGACGCGCCGACGCCGGCACCAGCATGACGGCGGTGCCCTTGCGTCCGGCGCGGCCCGTGCGCCCGCTGCGATGCACCAGCACCTGGCTGTCCTGCGGTAGATCGGCGTGGATGACCAGCCCGAGATCGGGCAGGTCGAGCCCGCGCGCCGCCACGTCGGTGGCGACACACGCGCGCGCCCGGCCGTCGCGCAGGGCCTGGAGCGCACGCGTGCGCTCGGCCTGGCTGAGCTCGCCCGACATCGGGACCACGGCGAAGCCGCGCTCGAGCAGGTTGTTCGACAGGTGCGTCACGCCGTCGCGCGTGCGGCAGAAGATCAGCGCGCCGGCGTCGGTGGCGCGCAGCAGGTTGACCACCGCGAGGTCGCGCTCGCGCGGATGGATGGCCATCGCCTGGTACGCGATGTCGCCGTGGGGCGTGTCGTCGCTCGAGGTCGAGACCCGGACGGCGTCGCGCTGGTAACGCTTGGCGAGCATCGTGATCGAGCGCGGCAGCGTCGCCGAGAACAGGAGCGTGCGCCGCTCGGTCGGCGCCGCGTCGAGCAACGCCTCGAGCTCCTCGCGGAAGCCGAGATCGAGCATCTCGTCGGCCTCGTCGAGGACGACGGCGGCGATCGCGCTCAGATCGAGCTGCTTGCGCTCGACGTGGTCGCGCAGGCGGCCGGGCGTACCGACGACGATGGCCGCACCCTGCGAGAGCAGCCACGCCTCGCGGCGCATGTCCATGCCGCCGACGCACGACACGATGCGCGCGCCGGTCTGCGCGTAGAGCCACGTCAGCTCGCGCTGCACCTGGAGCGCGAGCTCGCGCGTCGGCGCGACCACGAGCCCGCGCGGGCGCCCGTCGGGGGCGGCGTAGCGAGCGGCCTCTCCCAGGAGCGTCGGCGCGACGGCGAGGCCGAAGGCGACGGTCTTGCCCGAGCCGGTCTGCGCCGAGACCAGGAGATCGTGGCCGAGGGCGCGCGGCTCGAGCACGGCGGCCTGCACGGGGGTGGGCTCGGCGTAGCCGCGCGTCGCGATGGCGGCGAGGAGCCCGGGATGTGCAGGAGGGAACGGCATGGGGGCCGTTGTCTAGCCGTCGCCGGGCCGAAAGACCAGCTATAAGTCCGGCGTGAGCCGTCGCGTCGAGCGCATCGATGTCGAGGCCGGGTCGCGCCGGACCGAGCCCGACGACGTCGTGGAGGAGGCGCCGCTCACGATCGCGGCCCGCGGGACCGACGCCGCGGTCACGATGCGGACCCCGGGCGAGGACCTCGAGCTCGTCCGCGGGCTCCTGTTCGCCGAGGGGGGCCCCGCGCTCGCCGGGCGGGCCCTCACGCAGGTGGACGCCGACCGCGTCGACGTCGACGCCGACCCGGCCGAGCTGGCGCCCCGGAGCTTCATGGCGACGGCGGCGTGCGGCGTGTGCGGACGCGTCGCGCTGGCCGCGCTCGAGACCCGCGCGCAGACGATCGCGTCGGACCTCGTCGTCCCGGCCGCGACGCTCGCCGGGATCCCGGACGCCCTGCGCGCGGCGCAGGCGCGCTTCGCCGCGACCGGCGGCCTCCACGGCGCCGGCCTCTTCGACGCCGCCGGCCAGGCGCTGGCCGTGCGCGAGGACGTCGGGCGCCACAACGCCCTCGACAAGGTGATCGGCTGGGCGCTCGGCGCCGGCCACGTGCCGCTGGGCGAGCGCATCGTGGCGGTGTCGGGCCGGCTGGGCTACGAGCTGATCGAGAAGGTCGTGCTCGCCGGCGCGCCGATCGTCGTCGCGGTGTCGGCGCCTTCGAGCCTGGCGATCGACGTCGCCGAACGCTTCGGCGTCGCGGTCTGCGGCTTTGTCCGAGGAACGCGGCTCAACGTGTACAGCCACGGCTGGCGCGTGCGCTAGGCCCGTGCAATACACCGCGACGCCCGCGCGTTCCGCGTCCACGCGCGCGCGTTTTTTTTGCGCACCGACCACCCCATGCATAGGGTTTCTCGATGAGTTCCACGCACCGCGTGATCACCACGATCGCGCTCGCGCTGTCGGCGAGCCTCGCCGGCTGCGGCAAGAAGAGCCAGAAGGACAAGGCGTCGCCGGAGCAGGGAGGCGGCGGGCAACAGGCGTCCGGCGGCGGCAGCGCCGTGAAGGCGCCGGCGACGGCGCCGTCCCGCGGGCCGGAGCGGCCGGTCTACTCGCTGGTCGACAACCGCCTGTCCGGGCACCTCCTGCGCGGCGGCGGCCTCGTGCTGGCCGGTGGGTCGGTCGGGTTCGCCAAGTACACGCGCTTCGGCAACCTCGAGAAGATCAAGCAGAAGACGTGGGAGCTGCGGCAGACCCAGGGCGACCGGAAGGTCGCCGTCATGAACGGCAAGTCGGCGCGCGTCGACGTGCCGCTGACCGACGACGAGCTGCGGGGCAATCCGGTCGTGCGCGTGCGCGTGCACGCGGGCGCGGCCCAGGCGTTCTCGGTGCGCGTCAACGGCAACAAGGACGTGAACGCGCAGCTCAGCGAGGGCTGGCAGACGGTCGAGCTCGCGCCGCCCGCGGGGCAGCTGAAGGAAGGCGAGAACGAGCTCCTGTTCTTCGCCGGCGGCTCGGGCCTCGCCGTCGAGTGGATCCAGGTGGGCGGGGCCGCGCCCGGTGACGGGGCCGCGAGGTTCTACGACACCGACACGAAGGAGCTGCTCCTGCCCGAGGGGGGCGGCATGGCGTGGTACGCGATGGTGCCGGAGCGCGGGCGCGTGACCGGCGACCTGTCGGATGGGGCGTGCGAGGTGACGGTGCGGGCGACGGCCGAGGACGGCGCGGGTGCCGACGGCAAGCTCGTCGGCCTCGGCTCGGCGGTGGACCTGGGCGCGCTCGCCGGCAAGGCCGCGCGCATCGAGCTCACGGCGTCGGGGTGCAAGGAGGCGCGGCTGGCGAAGGCGGCGCTGGTGGTGCCGGGCGAGGAGCCCAAGGCGCAGCGAGGCGAGGCGCCCAAGTACGTCGTCCTGTTCGTGATGGACTCGCTGCGCGCGGACCGCGTGAAGCCGTGGAACCCGTCGGCGCGGCCGGACGTGCCGGTGTTCGACAAGCTCGCCGAGGAGTCGGCGATCTTCCTCCAGCACTACGTGCAGGGCAACGAGTCGCGCGTCTCGCACGCGTCCTTGTGGACGTCGCTCTATCCGATCAAGCACTCGATGATCGGCGGGTCGGAGAAGCTCGACCTCAAGTGGACGACGATCGACGAGGTCGCGAAGGCGGCGGGCAAGTTCACCGCGGGCGCGACGTCGAACGGCTACGTCGAGCCCAAGCGGTGGGGGTTCGGCACGGCCTGGGACGCGTACTCGAACCACATCCACGAGGAGCTCGGGCTGCGCGCCGACGACATCCTCGAGAAGGGGCTGAAGTTCGTCGGCGGCAAGCAGGAGCCGTGGTTCCTGTACCTGGGCACCGTCGACACCCACGTGTCGTGGCGCGCGAAGGAGCCGTGGATCTCGAAGTACAGCCCCGGTTACTCGGGCCGCTTCGCTTCGGTGTTCTCGGGCGGCGACGCGGGCAAGGTGGCGTCGGGGGCGGTCAAGCTGACCGACGCGGAGATCGCGCACGTGCGTGCGATCTACGACTCGAACGTCAGCTACCAGGACGAGGTGCTCGGCAAGCTGATCGCGAAGCTCGAGGCGCAGGGCATCTGGGACAAGACGATGCTCATCATCACGGCCGACCACGGCGACGAGCAGTGGGAGGACAACGGTCGGGTCGGTCACGGGCAGTCGAGCCGCGACATGCTGGTGCACGTGCCGCTGCTCGTGCGCTACCCGCCGATGGTGGGCGCCGGCAAGTTCACCGAGGGTACGGAGCTGATCGACGTGGTGCCGACGGTGGCCGACGCGCTCGGCGTGCAGATGGACGCCGAGTGGCAGGGGCAGTCGCTCTTGCCGCTGTCGTGGGGCGTGGGCGCCGGCTACCCGCGGATGTCGATGACGTCGATGTACGAGGACTCGCACGGCGCGCGCATCGGCCACTGGAAGGTGCGCATCAACGGCGGCTCGAACCTGCGCGTGTTCGATCTCGCGCGCGACACGGACGAGATGAAGAACCTCGCGGGCGATCCGTCGGCGGCGATCGGCGCGCGTCTCGTCCTCGATCCGCTGTGGATGCTGCGCACCCACAACCTGGAGTGGAAGAAGTCGCAGTGGGGCAACGCCGCCAACGTGACCGCGCGTTTCGCCCAGGACCTGGGCGAGTGACGCGGCCGTGAACGACGCCGAGCTCGCGCGCCTGCGTCCCACCGACGGCGCGCGCTACCTCCTGGAGCTCGACACCGCGTCCGAGGACGCGGCGCGCTACCGCGCCTGGATCCTCACGCCCACCGCGTCGTTCCCCTACACCGCCGATCTCGCCGCCGCCGCCGAGCCGACCCTCACCGCGCTCGACGCGCCGGCCCCCGACGACCTCCTCGCGCGCCTCACCATGTTCGCGCGCCTCCTCGCCCGCAGCGCTCCGCCGTGGCCTTCTCGCCACCTCCGCTGGCGGGGGACACGCACCTAGCCCCCATCCCCTCGATATCAGTGCGTTTTTCGCACCATTTGCGTCGCGAAACAAAGGGACACGCTCCGGGGGCGCACGTCCTCGAGGTCAAAGAGCTTCTCGACCCAGTTGCGTCGCGGTAACCGCGCTGCAGCACCGCGCGTAGGCAGCACATGCGACTTCTCGCCTGCGCCGTCGCGGCGGCCGCCTGCTCCAGCGGCGCGCCGCGTTCGCCTGCGATGGACCCGGGCGACGCGAACGCGGCCGCAACGAACGGCGCGATCGTCGTCGAGCTGTTCACATCGCAGGGCTGTAGCTCCTGTCCGCCCGCCGATCGCCTGCTCACCGAGCTCGCGGGGAGTGGGCGCGAGCGACCAGTGATCGCGCTGGCCTTTCACGTCGACTACTGGGACGACCTCGGCTGGCGCGACCCGTTCTCGTCGGCGAGCGCGACCGAGCGGCAGGAGTCCTACGCACGCGCCCTCGGGCGCGGGCCCTACACGCCACAGCTGGTCGTGAACGGCCGCGCGCACGCCGTCGGCTCTCGGCGCGGCGACATCGAGCGCGCGCTTCGTGCGGCGACGCCGGTACCGACGCTCGACGCGAGCGCGGAGCTGATGGGCGACACGCTCGTCGTGCGCGCGGACGCGCCCGGCGGGACACGCGCGTTCGTCGCCGTCTTCGAGGATGCGCTGGAGACGGACGTGCCCGCCGGCGAGAACCGGGGCGAGCACCTGCGGAACGACCGTGTCGTGCGCGCGCTCGTTCCGCTCCCGGTCGATGGCGCGCGTGTCCCGCTCGTGCCGTCGTGGCGACGCGCGCGGCTCGGCGCGGTCGTGCTCGCGCAACGCGACGACGCCTCGATCGCGGCCGCCGCGGAGCTCGCGCTGAAGTTGTAGCTCGCGCATCGCGACGCAACAGGGTCGAGAAGCTCAGTCGTCCGGATCGTAGTCGTCGTAGACGGGCTCCCAGCGCTGGGTGTGGGAGGCCGGGCAGAGGGAGCGGTAGCTGCAGCGGTCGCACCAGGGGCCGGGGTTGGTGCGCGGGCCGTCGTCGACGGCGAGGGCCGCGGCCTCGATGTTGTCGAGGACGGTGGGGGCGAGGCGGTTGGCGACCTGCGCGGCGTCGACGGGCGGCGACCACTCGACCGCGCGCTCGGCGACCCAGTGGACGCCGAGCCAGAAGCGGCGGACCTGGCGGAAGGCGGCGGCGGCGAGCACGAGGTAGCCCTCGAGCTGATCGCGCAAGGCGGCGTGTGGCATGCGCACGCCGGTCTTGTGGTCGACGATCGCGAGGTTGTCCTCGTCGTAGATGTAGCCGGCGTCGAGCACGCCGCGGTAGTACGCATCGCCGGCGTAGAACTGCGTCGCCGAGAGATCCTCGCGCACCGCCAGCGAGTACTCGACGAGCGTGCGCTGGACGCGCCGTCCCCGCCGGAACCGGCCGATGCGCGCGATGAACGGCTCGACCCCCGCCGCCAGCACGTCGAACCGCAGCTGCTCGTGGTCGTCGGTGAGCGCGGCGCGCGCCTCGGCCGCGGCCTCGGCCGCCGGCGTTCCGCCGAGGGCGGTCTCGAGCGCCGCGTGCACCGCCTTGCCGATGCGGGCCTCCGGCATCACCTCGCGCTCGGGCACCCGCTCCACGTACTTGAAGTGGAACAGCCGCGGACAGCGGAGCCCCATCGCGACCTTCGAGGCCGACCACGGGGCGTGGATCAGCGCGCGTGTCGACGGCACAGCGCCCGCAGCGTAGCACCGACGCGGGCCCGCCGCGCGGTCGCCAGAAACTTGCCCACCGCCGGGACCGCTCGTACCACCGATGCACGATGTCCCTGTCGATGCCGACCCACGAGTGCGACGTCTGCGGTGCGAAGGTCCTCGAGCTCCGGCGCGGCCGTTGCTGGGGTTGCTACGCCCGCTGGGCCGATGCCCGTCCCGTCGGGCTGGGCGCCCGCTGCGTGGTGTGCAACGAGCGCCGCCGCCGCCTGCTCCGCTCGACGGAGCTCCATGGCAGCTGGTACCCGACCTGCTACAGCTGCGCCGGCCAGGCCATGCAGCTCGATCCGCAGCCCATGTCGATCGCCGAGCTGAAGACCGTCCTCCGCCGCGACCGCCGCGCCGCCGATCGCCGCACCGGCAAGCCCGACACGCGCGTCTTCCAGTGGGAGCGCCGCGTCGGCGA
>ERZ761602.3048-NODE-3048-length-24671-cov-9.831979_pt1 | contig 24671 bp, 23 predicted proteins | sample MGYA00512165_ERZ761602 | MGnify/ENA primary metagenome ERZ761602 (study PRJEB28899, sample SAMN02445085) | bioreactor sludge metagenome | biome: EBPR sludge; isolation source: Thorneside wastewater treatment plant | place: Australia: Brisbane, Thorneside...
GCCGCCGCCGAGTTCCGGGGGTATTGTCATGCTCCAAGTGCTCAATATACTCGAAGAGTGGGACATCGCGTCGATGGGACATAACTCAGCCGCCAAATATCACCTTTTTACGGAGGCTTCCAGACGGGCATTCGCCGATCGAGCTGAGTATATGGCAGATCCTGACTTTGCGGATGTTCCCGCGGCTGGCCTTGTTTCGAAGAGTTACGCCGCGTCACGCAGGAAGGGAATCGAGCCGAAGAAGGCGTCATCGAGCCGTGAGGTCAAGTTTGGCGAGGTTTCAATCAGCGAAGGGCAGGATACAACACACTATACGGTGGTCGATCCTGCCGGAAACGTGGTCTCGAATACGTATACCATTAACGACCTGTATGGTTCGCGGGTAACGATCAAGGGTACTGGGATATTAATGAATGATGAAATGGACGACTTTGCTGCTCGGCCCGGAATCCCGAACCTTTTCGGCTTGGTGCAGGGAGAGCGCAATAAGGTCGAAGGCGGCAAAAGACCGCTTTCGTCGATGACTCCTACGATCGTTCTCAGAAAGGACGGATCGGTCTGGTTTGCGGTCGGGGCACGGGGCGGTCCGCGGATCATTTCCGCGGTAATGCAGACCGTTATTAACGTGATCGACCACGGGATGAATATTCAACAGGCGATCGACGCGCCCAGGATACATCACCAATGGCTCCCAGACGAGATCTTTCACGAACCTTACGGGCTGTCGCCCGATACGATGGCGATCATGCGAGGCTTCGGCCACAAGTTCGCGGACAGGCCCGGCAATATCGCCTCAGCGACAGGGATAATGATCGGGAACGACGGTGTGCGTTACGGTGCGATCGATTCAAGAAGCGATGGAGCTGCGATTGGCTACTGAGGCTTTTCTTCACCATCCAATAGCTTTGTCGTGTTCTCAGTAACGCTGCCCGGTCGGCGTTCAAGTTCATTTGTGTCCCGCCAGGCCCCTTGTGTCGGAGGGGCGTAGACACTTGCGGGAATCGAACTCTCCTTCGGCAGCTCTTTCGCACTTCGGGAAAATTTCGGAAGAAGCGATTGCGATCGCTCCTCGCCGTTAAGTGCCGGCACCGGGTCTGAAGACTCGAACATAAGGGCGTATGCCACGCGGAGTATGCCTCCGACCGTGAGTATTATCGCAAATGCCGCAACAAGGAAGGGTTCGGCATTAACGGCAACGGTCAGCAAGGCGACCAACGGGACTACCAAGAACGACAGTAGAAATATGAACAGGCCCTGATAAATGCCTCTACGACGAGGCGATATCTTCCATTCTTTGTCCGAAGGGAGAAGCTTTCCGCCACCATCGATCAAGGCGGCGACGCCGCTCATCTCGAAGCCGCAGCGGGAGCAATACCGAACTTCTCGCGAGATCTGTTGTTGACCGCAGATCGGACAATGCATCACTTATCAAGTTCCTTTTGAAGTAGTCTTGTTGTGTCCTCGGTGACGCTCGCCGGCCGTGCAAGCTCACCGGTTTCCGGGGCCTGCCAACTACCCGCCGCCGGAGGCACGAAATCGGCTACGGACGCTCGATCGCCGACCGGCAGTTCGCCGTAGGTTCTTGGCATTGAGATCTCAGACTGGCGATATGGAGTCTCGTGCCGAGGCAGTTCGGATTGATCACGTTTCGGCGACCGAGGGAGAATTATTAATGAAATGAGCAGAAAAAGTAAGCTCCCAAATATTGCCAGAACACCCGAGATCGGAACCAATTCATCGCCATCGAGGATCGCAAGTATCGGCGTGACAATAAATAGCATCACCAAGAACCAGAATCCCGTGAAGATCAGGCCATTTTTTCGTGTCAAAAGCGATCCGGCGCTCGCCGGCAGAACGCTTCGATACGGGATCTCGCCGTTATTAGCAAGGACGTCCGCGATAGCACCGAGCGGTAGGCCGCACCGGGCACAGAATCGTGTCTCATTGCTTACTTGCTGCTGTCCGCACCTGGGGCAATGCATAGTTGTCTTTGCTTTTCCGCCGAACGGAAATCAACGCGTCGAAAAACTTACGAATTCTTACATATAAATGTTCGCGATGTAAAACCCTAAAGTCGTGGGGGCGGTTCGTCACTCAAGAGCTGAAATAGAGCGAGAGCGCGACCCTGAAGGTGCTCGGCCATACAAAGCGACTCGAGAAGCACGTCGACAATTGGTCGTAGTGCAACCGGTGCAGGAATCTCGCGGAGGAGATTTTCATCACTACCGATGAACGCGAATCCCTGCTCGGTTGTCTTGCGGACCTCTGAAAAATACTCAAGCACCTTCTTTCTCGAGCCGATCGTTTCTGCCAGTGTCCATTCAAATGGATCGTCCCATAGGCGTCTCGTGATTCCACCGAATGTCATTTCAACGTTGGCGGCAGAACGAACGATAAACTCGCCGCACGAGTAAAGAACCGGGAAATAGCCAAGTTGCTTTGGCCTGTGGAATAGCATCTCGTCGGGGCACTGCTCTACCAGACTGACGGCCCGGGAGTGCATGCCTTCAAATCTCGCGGCGAAATGGTCCAAGAGTGTGTTCATAAAGAAAAAAAGACCGCAATCTAACGCGGCCTTTATTCTATCTCATATTCGCATGCTCTAGCGCTTCCTGAATCGCCTGTCCTTTTCAAGCATGCCAAGCCCGAAATTCCTTCCTTGCCAGCTGACACCACTGCCGATACGGCCCTTGACGCCGATCTCAGCTCCCTTGTTCGGAACCACGTCTTCCGTAATTACCCAAAGCGTTCCGGTACCGTCGTCGATCTTGTAGGCTCCGCCGCGGATAGGAGTTCCGGGAATATTCACGCCGTAACTGTCGCGGACGACACCTGCAACAGCGATGTCCTTATTGTTGTATCTGGACGGGTTAGCTTGTAGCTCGGCGATGCTCACGCGCTTTGGGCACGCGGCCAGCAGCAAGGCCCCTGCGAGCAGAACTACGATCCCCACAATAGTACTCTTTCTCATTTACCTGTTTCTCTCCTTCGGAACTCGATTCTCGGCCGCGGCCGACGCCTAAGAGATTCGTTCTGGCGGTGAAAGGGTTGCCGCAAAAATTTGGAAGGAATGCGGAAGCCGGGCCTCTTGTTTTGGCATTGTGTGCTCAGATCACAAGCAGAAAGTGGGAATTGCTTCAGCATTTTTATGGTATATTTATTGTTTACCCTGCGTCGCTCGCGTAGGTTAAAGACATCCGAAAATCTAACTTTATGTCACACAGCCTTTTTAATTCGCGCCAAACATTTCAAACCGGGTCCGGCAAGGACGGGGTGTTTTACTCTCTGCCGCAGCTTGAATCTGAAGGCATCGGACCGATTAGCCGCCTTCCGATCTCAATTAGGATAGTTCTTGAGTCGGTTTTACGTAATTTCGACGGCGGCCTTAAGGTCAGCGAGGACAACGTTCGAACCCTGGCGAGATGGAAGCCGAATTCAGAAAGAACAGCAGAGATTCCGTTCGTTGTTGCACGGGTCGTTCTCCAGGACTTCACCGGAGTTCCTCTACTTGTCGATCTTGCCGCGATGCGTTCCGCTGTTCAGAAGATGGGCAAGGATGTTGGGATGATCGAGCCGCTTGTACCGGTCGATCTGGTAATCGACCACTCCGTGCAGGTAGATTATGCCGGAAGTGAGACCGCCTACCAACGCAACATGGAGATCGAGTTCCAGAGGAACGAGCAGCGGTATCGCTTTTTGAAGTGGGGAACGCAGGCGTTTAATGGGTTTAGTGTAATTCCGCCGGGGATCGGGATCGTCCACCAGGTAAATCTTGAGTACTTGGCGAAGGGCGTTTTTGATCGAGACGGTGTTTATTTCCCGGATACATTGGTCGGAACGGACTCGCATACGACGATGATAAACGGTCTCGGGATAGTCGGATGGGGTGTTGGTGGTATCGAGGCAGAGGCAGGAATGCTTGGCCAACCGGTTTATTTCCTCACCCCGGACGTTGTCGGCGTTCACATGACGGGATCTCTTCCGGAGGGAGCAACCGCGACGGATCTGGTTTTGCGTGTTACGGAAATGCTTCGTGACGCAAAGGTTGTTGGCAAATTCGTTGAGTTCTTTGGTGAAGGGGCGGCTGCGCTAAATGCAACCGACCGAGCTACGATTGCGAACATGGCACCCGAATACGGCGCCACGATGGGATTCTTTGGCGTTGATGAGAAGACCCTAGATTATTTCCGTTCAACCGGCCGCGCCGATGAACATATCGAAACGATAAAGAACTATTTTGTTGCTCAGCAAATGTTCGGTATTCCGAGGCGTGGTGATGTCGATTACAGCGAGGTGCATGAACTTGATCTCGGCACCATAGTGCCCTCGGTGGCGGGACCGAAGCGGCCGCAGGATCGGATCGACCTTAAAGAACTTTCGACGAAGTTTCGCGACCTTTTCGCAGCGACAACGGCAGACGGTGGATTTGGTAAATCTGCAGAGCAACTCGACGATCGGTTTCCGGTCGAACTCTGCGGTGTTGGGAATGAGGTGGTCAAGGGCGGTGGAGATCAGAGTTCTACTTCAATTCCGTTGCCGGTTTTCGGACAAGAAAGTGCGGTCGGGACAAACGTAACGACCGAGGTCGAAATGATCAATAACCGTCCGACGCCGGATGGTGTCGAGGTCTCGGCGGAGGAATGCCCGCCCCAACGTACGGACATCGGTCATGGAGACGTTCTGATCGCGGCTATCACTTCCTGTACAAATACTTCGAACCCGTCGGTCATGATCGCGGCGGGGCTTGTTGCAAAGAAAGCCTCAGAACGGGGAATGAAGGTGCCGGATTACGTTAAGACGTCTCTAGCTCCGGGGTCGAGGGTCGTTACGGATTACCTGGAAAAAACGGGTCTGCAAGAGCATCTAGACGCGGTCGGGTTCAATTTGGTCGGTTACGGCTGCACGACGTGTATTGGAAACTCCGGCCCGCTGGACGGCGGGATCGAGAAAGAGATCGTGGCAAATGATCTCGTTGCCGCATCCGTACTTTCAGGCAATCGTAATTTTGAGGCACGTGTGCACCAGAACATCAAAGCGAACTTTCTAATGTCGCCGCCATTGGTGGTCGCATACGCCCTAGCCGGCAGTGTATTGAAGGACATCTATCGCGATGCGATCGGAACGGACCGCGAGGGCAACGAGGTTTATTTGAAAGATCTTTGGCCGTCGCTTGACGAGGTGCGAGAAATTCTAAGCCAGGCTTTCGAACCAGAAACGTTCAAACGACTTTACAGCGAATTTGCGGAGCAAAACCCGCTTTGGAATCAGATCGAATCGTCGGTCGGCAAAGTTTACGAGTGGGATCCGTCATCAACTTATATACAAGAACCGCCTTATTTCGAAGGGTTTTCGTTGGAATCCGGTTCTTTTTCGGACTTTCAGGGAGCAAGGGCTTTGGCGATCTTTGGCGACTCGGTTACCACGGACCACATTTCGCCTGCCGGGGCGATCAAGGCGGACTCACCGGCGGGACGATATTTGCAGGAGATCGGCGTAGAGCCAAAGGATTTCAATTCTTACGGTTCACGGCGCGGAAATGACAGGGTCATGCTCCGCGGCACCTTTGCCAATGTTCGAATAAAGAACAAAATGGTCGCCCCCAAGGAAGGCGGGCTCACGCGATTTCAGCCTGCGGGCGAGGAAATGTCGATCTACGATGCCGCGATGCGTTACAAGGCGGAAAACGTCCCGTTAGTGATCTTTGCAGGAAAAGAGTATGGCACGGGAAGCAGCCGAGATTGGGCGGCCAAAGGGACGCGTTTAATGGGCGTAAAGGCTGTGGTCGCAGAATCTTTTGAGCGTATTCACCGCTCGAACCTTGTAGGGATGGGCGTACTGCCGCTTCAGTTCAAGGAAGGCGAAACTGCTGAAACGCTGGGGCTTGATGGCACGGAGACATTTGATCTCATTGGGTTAGAAGCGAGTGAGGTGCGTCCGATGCAAGACGTAACGCTCCGAGTAAATCGGTCGAACGGTGAAACGTTCGAAACTGTACTCAGGCTTCGAATCGATACGCCGATCGAACTCGAATATTATATGGGCGGCGGAATTCTTCCTTTTGTGCTTCGGCAATTGATCCGCTCGGGAGACGCCGCCTCGGCTTAGTTGTTTTTGATTTTGCGGGAATAATTGGCAAGGTATTTGTGATAACGAGCAGAGAAGTGTGAGTTCTTCAGTCCGTTTTTCAATCGATCATCGAAAATTCTCAAAAGGTTTCCCATAAGATCGAACCTAAAGGTTTGTCAGGAGTAGTTATGAAAAAGTTGTTTTCTCTGGCGATTAGCTTTACGTTTGTGGTCTCGATACCCCTCGACTTGTTCGCCCAGCGGGGCGAAGGCAAAGGACCAAAACTTCCACCATTCGCATCTATCACCCCGAAACAAAGCACGGAGACTACGTTTGGCCCGGCCTTTGCATTTACGGATGGCGAGATGACCCTCGTTGAATGGTCAATGATCGCTGAGAAGCAAAACTTTGGCTTCAACCTGCAACGCCTCGGCGAAAAGGGATGGGAAACGATTAACGATTCTTTCGTCGGCGGTTCGGGCTTGATCCAAGGTTCTGAGATCGTGGTTGGTGAGAAGTACAACCTACTTGACGAGAATGGGACGATTGCCTCCGTCTATCGTGTCGAAAGCATATCAACCAGTGGATCGCGGTCGTTCTCGGAACCGTTCACCTCAGTTCAGGTCAGTAACCTATCAGGATTTTCAGGATTTCAGTCGGCAGAACAATCTAGAAATGCACGACTCTCATCTGCGAACAATACGACGGCATCCCCGAGTTTGCCCAAAGAAGTTGTTGCTGAAGTTGAAGCGAACGCCCTCGCCCCAAATCCTGACGGCCATCGTTGGGTGGTCTCTCAGCCGGGTGTTCGTATCGGCGTTCGCAAGGACGGCTTTTATCGTGTTACGCGACCGGAGTTGGAGGCTGCGGGATTCGATGTAAACACCGATCCTTCGCTCTGGCATCTTTATCTTGAGGGAAATCAGCAGGCGATCATTGTCGAACCAACCGGCCAGTACATAGAGTTTTACGGCCGAGGGCTCGACACGCCTGAAAGTGACAATCGCGGGTATTTTCTCGTTGTTGGCCCGAGTGCAGGTAAGAGAATGACAACCCGCGTTGCTCGGCCAGATACGAGCACGGTCAGGGCACGTAATTATCAGCACCGGTTCGTTTTCAAGGAACGCGTCAATTACACAAATCAGATCCGAAACGGGGATGCGGAGAACTTTTTTGGACGGCCGATTCTAAGCACCACGCAGCCTCCAGCGACAGTTTCCTTTAATCTGTCGGAGATCGACACCGACGCTCCCACTGCAAATGTATCTGTGCGAATCCAGGGCTTTAGTGCTGGGTTACATTCGGTCACCGTTACATTAAACGGCCAGAATATTGGTACCGTCGAAGGAGCCGGTCAACTTAACGTTGTCCAGACATTCTCGGTGCCAACTGCTTTGCTTCAGGAAGGTGCAAATTCGATAGTGCTGACAGTCCCACCGAATGACACCAACTTGTTTGACACTCTTGCGGTCGAATTTCCACGAAAGCATGTTGTCGAGGGCGGGAAGCTTGACTTTTACACGATTGGCAACCGCGGTGCTACGCTTTCGGGATTGTCGTCAGCAAATGTTCGGCTGATTGATACGACGTACGAGGGGGATCCGATAGAGGTTATCGGATTAAGTCCGACGGACTCAAACGGGTCATTTTCGATTCAGATCCCAGCCGCACGTCCGAAGACGTATCATGCTTTTGAACCCTCACAGGTACTTTCGGTGGCAGATATTCGCCCGATCATCGTCGACTCGCTAGGGACGCCTGCGGAAGGGGCTCAATTAATTGTCATTGCCCACCCAAGCCTTATGACCGAATCAACCCAATGGGCGGCCTACCGTCAAGGTCAGGGCGTGAGTGTGAAGATCGTGGACGTCAACGATATCTACGATGAGTTTGGATATGGCGTCCTCTCATCTTCATCGATCAAGTCCTTTCTACAGTTTGCTTACACGAATTGGAGCACCGTTCCTGGCTACGTACTGCTCATCGGAGATGCTTCATTCGATTCAAGAAATTATTTGGGCGGCGGGTACTGGAACATGGTGCCCAGCCCGATCATTAACACGATATTCACCGAGACTGCGAGTGACGATTTTCTCACGGATTTCAATTCTGACGGCCTTTCCGAAATCGCGATAGGTCGAATCTCAGCACGTACAAGTTTACGAGTGCAGACCGCTTTTGAAAAAATGACCCGATGGGAGCAGTCACTTTCACAGCCACTTGATCGAGGTGCTCTTTTTGCTTACGACAACCCAGACGGGTATGACTTTGAGGCAATGAGCCATCGTTTACGCGAGCGGCTGCCCACTTCTATGCCGGCAACCTTTGTCGGTCGCGGCGAGGTGAATTCACAGGCCAACTTAGTAACGGCTATGAATACAGGTCCCTACATTGTGAATTATGCCGGTCATGGCAGCACGGGAGCCTGGGCCGCTACGAGTTTCTTCTCAGTCTTTAACGTTACGTGTTCTAACGGTGCGACCCATTGTGTTAACAATGTCAACAACGAATCCATATACACAATGCTGACTTGCCTAAATGGCTTTTTCCATGGAGCGTCTTCGGATAGTCTTGCAGAATCTCTATTGTTTGCCGAAGATAAGGGAGCAGTTGCGGCATGGGCTTCTACAGGACTCACCACAGCCGATGTTCAGGAGATAATGGGACAAAGGTTCTTCCAGAAGATCGGAGAAGGTACGCTCCCAAGAATGGGTGATCTGATCAAAGATGCAAAAACCGTTATTCCCGGCGGCACCGATGTACGGCTTTCCTGGGCTCTTCTCGGAGATCCGATGCTCAAGGTAAGGTAGATTCACTTCTCACTAACAGAAAAGGGCGTCCGGTCAATTCGGACGCCCTTTTCAATGTATGGTACTCGCGGCAGGAGTCGAACCTGCGACTTCTTCCTCCGGAGGGAAGCGCTCTATCCACTGAGCTACGCGAGCGGAAAACGAAAGTATAGCACAAAGCTATTCGCGAGGTTCAATCCTGATAGTTTTGATCCTTACGTCCTCGACGGGCCTTTCAAAGTCCTTTGGTTGCACACCAGCGATAATGCGGGCATTGTTCATTCCGTCGATCACCTTACCGAAGATGGTATAACGCCGATCGAAAGCGGTCTCCCGCTTCAAGGTGATGAAAAACTGTGAGTTTGCCGAGTTAACGTCCTGGCTGCGTGCCGCGCCGACTATTCCCGTATTGTATTCGATGTCCGAAAACTCAGCGGGGACGTCCGCTTTTGACGACCCGCCTTGGCCATCATTTCGCGGGTCGGCGTCCTTCGAGTTTGGGTCGCCACCCTGAATGACGCTGTCGTTCACCCGGTGGAAGGTGGTACCGTCGTAAAATCCCTCGCGGGCGAGTTCCTTGAACCGTTCGACCATCTTGGGCGCGATGTTTGAATACAATTCGATCTTTATCGTCCCGTAGGCTCCTTGGTTCTCCATCTCGATCACTGCGATTTCGGGGTCCGCAACCGGCTTAACACCTGTCTTAACTGAAGCGTTTGTCGCGTTGCTCGCGGTTGGGGTGGTACCGCACCCAGGGGCAAAAAAAAGGCTGATGGAAAGTGCTAATGTAGTTCCAATCGTTCTTCTGATCATTTCTTCGATTTTAACTCGTCGGTGTCGAGCCAAATGGTGACCGGGCCGTTGTTAACAAGCTCCACGTCCATCATAGCCTGAAAACGGCCGGCTTGGACACTAACGCCATTGCTCCTTAGGCGATCCATGAAGTACTCGTACAAGCGATTCGCTTCTTCGGGTGGTGCCGCGTCAATATATGACGGGCGCCGCCCGCGGCGGGAATCGGCAAAAAGCGTGAACTGCGAGACCGCTAAAACTTCGCCTTGAACTTCAAGGATCGAAAGGTTCATCTTTCCCGCTTCATCGTCAAAAATCCGGAGATTGGCGACCTTATCTGCAAGAAGATCTGCGTCTGTTTCACGGTCATCTTTACCGACCCCAAGGAGCACTAGCAGGCCTCGCCCGATCTTCCCGACCGTTTCGCCGTTAACCGCTACAGAAGATCCCGAAACCCTTTGGATCAGAGCCCGCATCAGTTGGCTGCTTCTTCGATATATACGCGGTTCATCACGACCGGTTCGAGCGGTTTGTCGCGTTCATTGGTCGCTACTTCCGCGATTGCGTTAACCACATCCTGCCCCTCGACAACCTTGCCGAACTTCGTGTAGCTCGGCGGAAGCGGATAATCGATGTGCATAATGAAGAATTGCGAGCCGTTGGTGTTTGGGCCGGCGTTTGCCATCGCGACCGTTCCGCGTTCATAAACCCCGGCGTAGAGATCTGACATCCGGTCGATCTCGTCATCAAATCGCCCGCCCCATGCCGATTCACCGCCGTAGCCTTCGCCAAGCGGGTCGCCACCCTGGATCATAAAATTCTTGATCACGCGATGGAAAATTACACTGTCGTAATAATTCCGCTCGGCAAGCAGGCGGAAATTCTCGGTCGTCTTCGGGGCATCCTGCTCCAAAAGCTCAAACTTGATTGTGCCTCTATTTGTCTCTATAACTGCGATCCTGTTACTCATTTAACTCTCCTGATGTGAATAAATACAAATAAAAAAGCTACCACGATTGAAAGCTAAATGCGAATTGAGTGCTCACTGCTCAAGGATGAACTTCCTGATCGCCTCTGCGACTCCAGCATTGTTGTTGTCGGCTGTGCGGTGTACGCCCTTGCGTTCGAGGAGTTGCCGATCTGCATTTCCCATTACCACCGGCGTGCCGGCGTATTCAAGCATCTCAAGGTCGTTGAAGTTGTCGCCTATCGCCATCACGCCCTCGTGCCCAATGCCGTGCCGTTCGGCTAGCTTCTGAACACCGATGCCCTTTGAGGCGTGGCTCGGAAGAATGTCGAGCAGGGTGAAGTCGAGCTTCGGATAGACCGTCGCGAGGAGCGTAACCGTGTCGCCAAGTTCGGTTCTAAGCAGAGCTTCGAGCTTTGCCATCGCGTCGCAGCCGCCTGAGAACGAGATATGGATTACCTGATGGTCAGGAAGTGCGTCCTCAAGAGAACTTACGTGATGCACGGCTTCCTCGGCCTCGTTGCCGTGCATCGTTTCGGCCCAGAGAATGTATTTCTGGAGCGGCTCGTTGTCGTGCGATACGCGGTCATAGATCATCGTGCCGTTTCCGTGCGGGTCAGCGCTCACTAGGGCATCGCCGCCATACTTCTTACCTGCGCGGACGATCTCAAGTGCAATGTCAGTCTGAAGAAGGGAAGCCTCGACGGTTTCGAGCGAATCGGCGAATTTAAGCAATGCGCCGTTGTGTGTTACGAGCGGGGCGTTAAGCTCAAGGTGCTGACCAACGTGCCGTGCGTCGCGGAACCTACGGCCCGTCGCAATGGTAACCAGCACGCCTGCGTCTTCTGCCGCACGTATCGCGAGACGATTCGCCTCCGGCACTCTGCCCTGTGAATCGAGCACCGTGCCGTCAAGATCTAATGCAAGGAGTTTTATCATCTAAAATTACTAATTGAGTTTTGGGCTCCGTTTGGCTAGCAAAACGGATCTGAATCCGATTGATGTGATCCAAACAACCAAAACAAGCAGAAATGCCAAGACTACCAAATTGAAAGAATCAGCCTTCCATCCCATGAGTGCCGACTCAATGTCGCGAAATCTCAAATAGTGAGAGTAGAGCAGAGTGATTATGTAGGTTACGACCAATACAAACGCAGTGTACAGTTTCCGGCCCCGAATCAAAGCGAAAAACACTAACATCGACATAAGATGGAAACCACCGATTGTGTTGTTCGGCTCGCTAAAACCGATAAGTTCCGTATCGCTTTGTTCTTCTCCAAGGAGATACTGTTTTAGGCGAACGTCCAAGTCGTAAATGTTTATTATGTCGGAGACAAACTGTCCAAAAACGAGCAAAACCATTAGTAAAGCGAAATTCGCAATCAGGATCTGTTCTGCCCTCGAAATATAGCTCAAATTACTCTTCATACATCAAAACATTCATAATTGCTTTAGGGGTCTCCTAAGGCTGCGAATTCGCATTATTACCCTCCTGCACGCGCTTTAGTCTTCGCTGCTCCTCTAGCCATCGTTGATAAACCGCTTTGCCTTTCTCGAATTCGGCGGCGGACGCGTAGAAGTGGTGCGAGCCATCGTTCTTCCCGACATCGAGAACATAAAATATGTAGTTTGTCTGGGCCGGGTTCAGAGCCGCCTCGATCGCTGAGGCTGAGACCGACGATATCGGGCCGGGCGGGATTCCGCCATACTTTCGCGTGTTGTAAGGCGAATCGGCCTCGATGTCGCTCTTGTGAATCGTGCCATCCCATCGGTTCTGCATCTTCGCGACATAAACCACCGTTTGGTCGATACCGAGCGGAATGTTGCGATTGATGCGGTTATAGATGACCGAAGCGACGATCGGGCGTTCGGCTTCGACCGGCGATTCAGTCTCGATCAGCGAAGCGATGGTGACGATCTCATGCGGCGTGCGGCCGAGAGCCTTTGCCCGCTCGGTCCATTCCGGCTTCCACGTCTTGCGAAACTGCTCGACAAGCCTCGGAATTATGATACGCGGCGAGGCATCAGGCGGCAGTTCATAAGTCGCCGGGTATAAATAGCCCTCGAGGTTGCGGGCGTCGGGGTCGAGGTCGCGGATCAGCGTCGTATCGTTCATTAGGGCAAGGATCTCGCTTTCGTTCATCGCCGGTTCGCCGGGGAATTGCTCGGCGAGTCGCTTGGCGATGTCATAGCGGGTGAAGCCCTCAGGAATGGTCAGCCGCTTCGTTGCGGTCGTGCCTTTCTCAAGTGTTTTGAGTACTTCGAGCGGCGAGATCGGCGATGCAAACCGATACTCGCCAGCCTGGAGCTTTGACGCGTCGCCGGCCGTCCGGAGGTAAAGCTTAAGGGCGAACGGCGAGCGAACGATGCCTTCATCGGCGAGGCGATCGATTATCGTACTCGGCGCGGTGCCGCGTTCAATTGTGATAACGTCATTGGCCTTGGTATGCTCGGCCTTTGAACTCAGCGACGAAAAAAGCCAATATACGCCTACCCCGGTCGCTACGAGCCCGGCAAGCACTAATGCAAAAATGACCCTCAGAATTTTAATCATCGCTTTTTTTATCTTACCAAAATCACCGCGAGCGACTCAGCATCGAGAGGTAAAGGTAGTTGCATTCGCAAGCGTAGCTGCATGCGATAGACACACCGGTATTCAATAGTGACTTTGACAATGGTCGGTGAAAGCAATGTTTTTTGGTATTCTTTGATGTGACAGCCGCCGCGGTCGCTCGTCAATCGATTACGCAAAATGGCCGGTCTGGAGTCGCTTCATACGAAAAGAGAATATGTACGGCAAGATGAAAGAACATCTGGAAGCTACCCTGAACGACATCAAAGAAGCAGGGCTCTACAAGAACGAGCGTGTGATCGAGGGGGCACAGGACGCTCATATCGAAGTGAACGGCCGCGAGGTCCTCAACATGTGCGCGAACAACTATCTTGGGCTGAGCGATCATCCGGCTATAGTCGACGCCGCAAGAAGATCGCTCGACGAATGGGGCTACGGCCTGTCGTCGGTGCGATTCATTTGCGGAACGCAGGCGATCCACAAGGAACTTGAGCGTAAGATCAGCGAGTTTCTGGGAACCGAGGACACCATTCTTTACACCAGCTGTTTTGATGCGAACGGCGGACTTTTTGAGACGCTCCTAGGTGAAGAGGATGCCATTATCTCGGATGAACTCAATCACGCCAGCATTATCGACGGTATCAGGCTCTGCAAGGCACAGAGGTTCCGCTACAAGAACAGCGACATGGCAGACCTTGAGTCCAAGCTTGAGGAGGCGAGGTCCACGCGTTTCAAAATGATCGCGACCGATGGCGTGTTCTCGATGGATGGTTACATCGCCAGGCTCGATGAGATCTGCGATCTTGCCGAAAAGCACGACGCACTCGTTATGGTCGATGATTCGCACGCAGTAGGGTTCATGGGTACTCACGGAAAGGGAACTCACGAGCACTGCGGCGTGATGGACCGCGTGGACGTCATCACGGGAACTCTCGGCAAAGCACTCGGCGGAGCAAGCGGCGGCTACACGAGCGGCAAGAAAGAGATCGTTGAACTACTACGGCAGCGTTCACGACCGTATCTGTTCTCGAATTCGGTCGCCCCGCCGATCGTTGCTGCGTCGATCGCGGCGATCGACATGCTGCAGGGGTCTACCGAACGCCGCGACAAGCTGATGGAGAACACACGGTACTTCCGCGAGAAGATTGCATCCATTGGCCTTGAGGTTCTGCCTGGTGAGCACCCGATCGTTCCGGTGATGTTCGGCGATGCTCAGCCAGCGGTGAAAATGGCGGAGGCACTGCTTGAGAAAGGCGTTTACGTGATCCCGTTTTCGTTCCCGGTCGTTCCGAAAGGGAAGGCGAGGATCAGAACGCAAGTTTCGGCCGCCCACTCGAAAGCGGATCTCGACTTTGCTGTCGAAAAATTCGCCGAGGCGAAAGAAGAACTCGGAATAGGAAAAGGCGCTTCGGCCTAAGCCAAAGCGCCAAATTCTTATCGAAACAGGCCTACGCTGCTGCTTGGGCTTTACTGTTTATGGCGTCCTTCGCTTTGCCGGCAATTGCCGCAAAGGCTTCGGGCTGTTTCACCGCGATATCGGCAAGTGCTTTGCGGTCAAGCTCGATGCCCGCGAGATTCAAGCCGTGCACGAATTGCGAATACTTGATGTCGTTCAGGCGGCATGCCGCATTGATGCGGACGATCCAAAGCTTGCGAAAGTCGCGCTTCTTCAGTTTGCGGCCTGTATAGGCAAAGTTAAGCCCGCGTTCAACCGACTCCTTAGCCGAACGGTAAAGCTTCGACTTTGTTCCACGATAGCCTTTGGCTAAGGCCAATATTTTTTTGCGTTTCTCAAGACGCTTATTACCACGTTTTGCTCTAGGCATAATTCCTCCAATGGCGAACTCAAATTGCGGATTGCGGGATTACCTCTTCGACGCTTTCGCAGAACAACTTGAGAGCCAAGTTCTATGATCCAATATTGATTAGTCTCGTCCGTAGGGCAGCATCTTTTCGACCCGCTTCTGGTCACCCTCGGACACTATCGTGTCGATGTCGAGATTCCGCTTTCGTTTATTTGTCTTCTTCGTCAATATGTGACGCGCGTGCGAATGTCCCCGCTTGAACTTGCCAGTTGCGGTAGAGCGAAATCGCTTCGCGGCGCCCTTGTGTGTTTTTAGTTTCGGCATTACTTTTCTTCTCCTAAACTATCTATCGAAAAATCTAAAAGATCCCATCGATCGGTTCCAGATCCTCGTTCTGTTCGTCCTTCTCTGATCGAGCCTGCTTGTCTTTCAATGGCTCGTCAGTCTTATGCAGCTTCTCATTTGGGGTCTTCTTGTCTGCGACCTTTGACTTTTTCGGGTTAAAGATCGTGAACATTTGGTACCCTTCCATCTTTGGTGCAACTTCGACATCTGCAAGGTCGGCAAGATCTTGGGTCAGCTTTGCAAGGATCTTTGCACCAAGTTCGCGGTGAGACATCTCGCGTCCGCGAAATGCGATGGCAGCCCTTACTTTATCGCCGTCCTCAAGCCATTCGCGAGCATGCTTCATTCGGTAGCCGTAATCGTGATCGTCAGTGCCGGGCCGGAACTTTATCTCCTTGACCTGAACCGTTACCTGCTTCTTCTTTGCTTCGTGGGCACGCTTCTTCTGTTCGTAAAGGAACTTGCCGTAATCGATCAATTTGCAAACAGGCGGCTTTGCGTTCGCGGCGATCTCGACCAGGTCAACGCCGCGTTTTCGAGCTTCCTGAATCGCATCCCGGGTATCCATCACCCCGAGCGTCTCGCCGTCGTCCGTCACGACACGCACCGCCGGCACCCTGATCCGTTCATTTGTGCGATGAAGCGGTTCCCGCTGCCGCGGCCTGAAATTACGTCCACCAAATCTCCTTGCGATATTTGCCTCCTGTGGTCTAGTTCGTTCGTTAGAGAGCCCGTGTTTCTCGTTGCTGCGTGATCATCTCTTTGAACTCTTCTAAAGACATCTGTCCGATGTCTCCCTGTTTGCGCTCGCGAACCGCGATCTTTTTTTCTTCTAGTTCCTTGTCACCAAGAACCAGCATAAACGGGACCTTCTGCAACTGCGCTTCCCTTATTTTTGCGCCTATCTTGTCAGAACGCAGATTAGCCTCGACACGGAATCCGGCAGAACGAAGTTCTTCGGCGACCTCAGACGCGTATTCGTTTATGCGATCCGTGATCGGCAGCACCGCGACCTGCACCGGAGCGAGCCAAAGTGGGAATGCACCGGCGAAGTGCTCGACCAGCACGCCAAAGAATCGCTCGACCGAGCCGAAAAGTGCCCGGTGGACCATCACCGGACGATGAGGCAGATTGTCCTCGCCGATATACTCAAGTTCGAAACGTTCCGGCAAATTGAAGTCGAATTGGACCGTCGTCAACTGCCACAACCGCCCGATCGAGTCTTCAACCTTGATATCGATCTTCGGTCCGTAAAACGCTGCCTCGCCCTCGATCCGTTCGTATGGGATAGTGCGAGCGTTCAAGGCTTTAACGAGTGCCTCTTCGGCGTCGAGCCAGTCCTTGTCCGATCCAAGATAGCCCTTGTTATCCGCGCTACCGCGGACTGAAAGTTCGACCTTGAACTTCTCGAAGCCGAACGTACGGAAGACGTCATACGCAAAATCGACGCAATCACCGATCTCGTCAACGATCTGCGAGGGCGTGCAGAAAATGTGAGCATCGTCCTGCGTAAAGCCGCGGACGCGCATCAGGCCGTGGAGCGTGCCCGAAAGCTCGGCTCGATACACCGTACCGAGCTCGGCGTATCGAAGCGGCAGTTCGCGGTACGAACGCCGGTGCGATTTGTAGATACCGATGTGGAACGGGCAGTTCATCGGCTTTAGCCGGAACTCCGTCTCCTCTTTGAACCACTCCGGCAGGCCGACGGGCTCAAACAGGTTATCCGCGTAGTTTTCTTCGTGACCGGAGGTCTGCCAAAGCTGGCGCTTCGCGATGTGCGGCGTAAAGACCATCCCGTAACCACGCTTAACGAGTTCGTCGCGAAGGTAATCCTCCATCTCTTTGCGGACGATACCGCCTTTGGGATGGAAGAAGATCAGCCCCTGGCCGTAGTCTTCCTGGATCGAGAACAGATCGAGTTCCTTTCCGAGCTTGCGATGGTCACGTTTCTCTGCCTCTTCACGCTGCTTGACCCACGCATCGAGCTCCTCCTGCGTGGCAAATGCAGTTCCATAAATACGCTGCATCTGCTCTCGCTCCGAATCACCTTTCCAATATGCTCCGGAGATAGCAAGCAATTTGAACGCTTTAAGCTTGCCCGTGTGCGGAACGTGAGGCCCGAGACAGAAATCGATGAACGGTGAATTGTCGATGTAGTAAATACTGGCAGTGCCATCAACCTTTTCATCGATAAGCTCGCATTTAAGCGGCTCTTCGCGTTCCTTGAAAATGTCAAGAATCTTCGCCTTGTCCACGTCCTCTCTGCGATACGGCAGGTTGCGCTTCGCCATTTCGCGCATCCGCTTCTCGATCATCGGCAGATCGTCATCGCTCAACATTCGCGGGGCGATGATATCGTAGAAAAAGCCGTAGCGCGGGTCTTCCATCAAGGCAGGTCCGACACCGAGCTTCGTTCCGGGGAAAAGATCGAGAATGGCCGCTGCGAGCAAATGAGCCGTCGAGTGCCGTATCACCTCAAGCCCGTCGAGGGAATCAACAGTTACAGGTTCGATCGAAATAACCTCATCGGACATGTCGAGTGACCTATTGAGATCGACCTCTTCGCCGTTCACCTTTGCTGCAAGCGCGCGTTTCAATATGTCGCGGTCGAATGCCCTAATAGCATCCGCGACAGTCGCCGGCGAAGGGATCGACCGTACGGCATCACCAAATTGGATGTTCAATTCACTCATCACCTGTAGGATCAGTCATCGAAACCGGCAAGGCCGGGGTCCGAGCATCGCTCCTACAACCGCTACTACTTAAAAAAGATCAGATCCGATAAGAGCGACTTTGCCAAAAAGGAAAGAACACAGCCTGGAGATCGGCGAGTGCCTTCCGTCATCGCACCATTAGCGGTGCGTCGTAGTAGTCAATACAACAGCAAAGTTCTTCGAAAGCATCTTATCGAAAATATTAAATGGTAGGCACTAGCAGAGTTGAACTGCTGACCCCTACCGTGTCAAGGTAGTGCTCTACCACTGAGCTAAGTGCCTACGTTTCGCCCAAATGAAAGCGAACCTAAAGAATGCCAAACAGGCGATTTCCTGTCAAGAGTCCGTGCCAACATTCACAATTTGCTTCAGACGGAAAACTGTGTCGTCTATTTAGAGTCCTCAATAAACCCCTCGAGCGAATGCCAAACCTGCCGTTCAACTGAAACTCCGGACGAAAAATGAGCCGCAAAATCATCCCGGAGCCCCGAGGCGAAGTCACTGAGATAGCGATTTAGGGCAGCTTGGCCGGCCGCTACATAAGTCGTCCGGTATCTTCCGGCCCCATCGGATACAAAAATTGCCCGTTCAAAGCATCCGGTCGCGAGCACATCCGGGATATGCCGTTCGGTCATATAATCCTCGAAACCGACTCTGTTCGGGCTTTCGACCGTTACCGTCACTTCATAAAAGATCTCATTCTCCATCTTCTAAGCAGCTGACCCGGTACAGAACCTGTGCATCCCGATCGCAACGAGCTTCGTCGTTCGGTCGTCGTGGTCGAAGTTTGGGTTCACTTCGCTGAATTCAACCAGCTTCGTGTTTGCAAGCGAAGCCGCATACTTTACCAATTGAATGAACTCTCCGGCTCGCAGCCCGAGCGGCGAGGGGGCCGAGGCTCCGGGAGCATCGGCAGCGCGGACGGCAGACATGTCAAAACCGAAGAACGCCGAGATGCTTGAGCTATGCTTAATGAAGTTCAGCCGGATCTGCTCTTTGATCTCGGTGTCTGCACCGGCCCGCGACCTGAGTAGTTCGAGGCTGATGCGATGGACACCGAGCTTTCGAATGTAGTCGTAATAAACCGGCGAGCAAAAGTGGCTCTGGAAACCGACCTCGTAAAAATATTTCGGGTCAAGGTGGCCTTCATCGAGCAACTGGCGAAATTGCGTGCCGCTGTTTCGCGGCTCGTCCGAGCGGACATCGATGTGCGAATCTACGTTTACCGCGATCCAATTCTCGGCTCCGAACGCCTCGGCCATTGCCATGCCGTCCGGGTACGAAATGTCCCCGCCGCCGCCAAGGACGATCAAACGCTTGCCGGTTTCGAGCACCGTCTTGGCGACCTCGCAATGGGTCGCGTGGGTCTCTTCGAGCGTATCGCCGATCCGCACGTCGCCGAGGTCAAAGACGCGGTTGTTCACGTTGAAAGTCGTCAACTGATAGAGCTGCCTGCGGATCGCTTCCGGAGCACCTGCGGCTCCCTCGCGCCCTCCGCTTCTTCTTACGCCTTCATCCTGCGGGCAACCAATTATCACGATGTCGGCACTGTCAAAATCTTTTTCCTCGCGTCCGACAACATCGCCAAGCCGCGGGTCATTGCGGTCGCCGCGGGAGTAGAAAACGTCAGCATTCGGACGTTCCGTCAATCTAAAAATGTCAGCCATTATTCTCAAAAGTATTTTCTGAAACCGCGGAGGTGTCAACCCTTCGTCCCGCAACATTTGCACAGGAAGCCCTTTGAACTGCGGTCGATCGAAGCGTATCGCTCGTCCGCGGCCTTGCGGATCGCCTCGCGGTCGTTCGAGTCGAAATACTCGTTGATAGCATTCACGAGTTCGAGCTTTTCGAGGTTTTGCAGGTTCAGGAAGCCATTGAAAACAACGGCGACATGTTCTTTCATCGTGTTTGATCCTCCATTACTGTGGGCCGCGACACTTATATGCTTTGCCTGGCTCCCAACGGATGTATAATGCCCGAGATGGGGCGAATTGTCGCAATAGCAACGCACTTTCTTCGATATCGCATCGTTGCCTTTATCGGATTTCTTGCGCTTGCAGGAGCGGTCGAAACAAGAGCCCAGGTTGACGATATCTGCGGCGAGTTCGGCTTTATCCCGAGTCTCGATGGACCGCGGCTCTCCGCGCCTTACATTTACGGAAAAGTGAATGTCACGACTGCGGATCCTTCCGCCAAACCGCCGAAGGTCTCGATCGTCTATCTTAACCGTGGACAGTCCCCGAATCGCCAGACCGTCAGCAAGACGGGGAATTATTGCTTTCGTGTGACAGGCGGGGCCGGCGGTACGCTGATCATCGACATTGACGGTGTTGAGGTCGCCCGACGGCCGGTTTCCAACTTTGGGACGGCCCAGCAGCGTGAGGATTTTGATATTGCAATCTCGGCGGCCGGGCAGCAACTGGCTGGCGGTGTTGTCGCCTCGAAATACTATTACCCACCGAACAAGAAGACCGCCGAGCTTTACAAGCAGGCGGCCGAGGCCGAAGCGGCGAAGGACCTCGCGGCCGCGACAAGGGCGTTGGAGGCCGTCGTCAAGGAGGACGCCAAGGACTTCGTTGGCTGGGGCTTGCTTGCGGGTGTCTTGCTTGAACGGAAGATGCTCGGCGAGGCGGATACCGCCGTCCGCCGTTCGCTTGAACTGAAGGTCGAGTATGCTCCGGCGTGGTTGACCGCCGGGCGGATCCGCACCGCACAGAAGCAGTACGCCGCGGCGATCGAGATATTCAAACACGCTGCCACGCTCGAGCCCAAGAATGCCCGCGTTCATCAACTGCTCGGGGAGGCCTATCTTCTCGCTAAGCAGGGAACGCTTGGCGCCGAGGCTCTGAACAAAGCGATCGAGCTCGACCCGCGGGGAATGGCCGAACTGCATCTTCAGCTCGCCCACCTCTACCAACTCGCCAAGGCCCCGGCGCTCGCCGCCGCCGAGTACAAAAAATTTCTCGCCAAGGTTCCCGATCATCCGGATAAAACCAAGTTCGAAAAGTTCATTAAAGATAACCCATAACCTCCTGCGTTTCATTTTTTGCGGAGACCGCACGTTTCTGAAACGTTTGAAACGGATGAAAGAAATGAAACGCCTGAAACACTTGAAACGCGTGAAACGGCGTTGGGTTTTGAGTCCCGGCTTCAGCCGGCCGATTGCTGGTCCCCATTCCGACTTCCGAACTCGAAGATGAGCCCTTGCTGACGCGCGGGCCTCCGACACGGAATTCCGCATTTCTTGTTGTTCTGTTTTTTTCGGGCGTCGGGCGTTCGCGGAAACACCGCGAACACCGGAAACACCGCGAACACCGCGAACACCGCGAACACCGCGAACGCGACGAACAACGGAAACATCGGAAACATTGGAAACATCGGAAACAACGGAAACATCGCGAACATCCGGGACGAATGGGACAAATGGGACATCTGGGACACGCGGCCGGGCCGGGAGATTTGTGATGTCGGATTTGGGACTTTGGATCGGCATCGTCGCATTGTCAATTGTTAATTGAACCATTGTAAATTGGTTATGAATGGGCTTTGGTCTCCGGGCTTGGGCCTTCGGCTAGCAGCTAACGGCTCACTGCTTACTGCTCACTTCCTCCCGCTGTCCATTCTCTTCTTCCTTCGATCGAAACTGAACGGCGATCCGTGAGATATGGATGATATGAAAGTTCTGGAGAGTTGCGAAGTTTCGAGAGTTGCGAAGTTCCGACGTTTTGAGTTCCGGCTTTAGCCGGCTGTAAGATTTACGCCTTTGGCGTGAACGGATGCGGAGGCCCGCATGTCAACAAGGGCTTAACATCCAACACGGTCCGCCGGAACCGTCGGAGACGGTGGCATCGGCCTTGGGAATTCTTAACCACGAAAGGAGAAAAGAAGAAAACAAGGCCGCGGTCTGTGGCTTTCGTCTGTGTCTTCTGTGTTTGCAAGAAAACCCATTACCACAGAAAGCACAGACCGAAGCCGCACAGAAAGACCAGCGGCGGAACCGCGTGGGGTGCATTGGTCGCCACGGTTAAGCAGAGCTTCACCGCAAATAGGGCGTTGGAGCCGCCGGAACCGATCGCAGCCGTGCTTTCTAACCCATTTGGGGGATTCGCGTTCGAGCCTGTTCTGCCTTGCTCGGCTTACACCGTCACGGCCCGGCATCGGTTCTTTTCGTTCGGCAAACCAATCCATATCGAGCTGATCTCAGTGTTCCAAAATGAACACATCGAGCAACTTTGTCCTGAAACTACCGTCGCCAATATTTCGCACACGCAAACCATTCGGTGGTCCTGCATTCTTCACCCGGCGATTCGAATTCAACGCCGATTAGGTCTGAAATTTCCCGCATTCGTTTTGCTTCGGCGCATTCAGTCGAAGCGTACTTATAGGTCCGATAAGCGTTGCTTTTCTTAACTTCGACTACGTGGGTTGTTCCATCTGTGCCGCCGTAGCTGCAGTTAACCTCAGATGCATCTGGAAGATCGAGAATGCCTTTCTGCTCCAAATCACTATAGAATAACACCCAACCAGAAGTTGGCGGCCCAAGACTTATGGTCCGAGCACTGCTCGGTTCGACGTGGTCATCTGTAATTATTCTCGTCGCCGACCATACGCCATTCGTGCGTTTGAGGATCACACCTTCAAGCGGAATACCGAACCGCCATACGCGAATTTCAAGATCGCCTTCCGGTACGCGAGATCTCCTTAGTTCGTCGATCTCAAGTAGTGCGGTTGTCCGGTTTAACGATCTGAAAAAGAAAGGCTCCCATTGGTAGCTGGTCTGCGGTAGCTGCGGAATCTGCTGACTACCAAAATAGCACCCCGCAGTTATCGCAAGTGTGACGAGAAGAATGCAACCTCTGAGGCTTCGCCTTGGCTTCAATTTTTTGTACATCATCTCCACCTTCCACATCACGACCAACACGTAAGCTCCATTAGATAAACTCTGACCCTATGAGTCGCTTATCCACGAACTATCTATTGCTCACCATCGCTTATGTCCGATGCACCTTCGTTCCAACTTGGCGCCATTTGTGCAAGCCGACCCATAAACCGTGAACTTATTTTGTCCTCTTACAACGACGCCCAAAGTTGATTCCCCTGCAATGCTTATCAGGTCACCGCCGCCCGTGGAGAAACCGCATCTTTTGGCATAACGTAAAAATGGGTCATTCCCTTATCAAGAATCTCTCCGATCTTAATCTGAAAGACCTCAGAATCGAGCTTTTGCTCAACCTGTAATTTACGCCGCAATCGTTCAACCTGTCGTTCGGTTATCTGCCTACTTTCCCGCGCAGATGGATGATAAACGACGAGACCGATCGCATTCTTCGATTTCTTAAGACGATCGCAGAACGCTCGAACGTGACCATTCTTAACTTTTCCACTACTCTCATTGAAATACGAAGTGAACAAGATCATCTCATCAGAGCGTGGTGAATTTTCGTTAGATTTCTGCCTCCCTTGATCTTGAGTCGGTAAACTGCTTGCGTTGATCGTGGCAAACGATCCGGTATCGACTGATACGCGGTTGTCCGAAAGACCTATTTCATATCTTCCTGAGCTTTCGTAAAGACTTAGTCGCCATTCTCCCTTCGGCAGGCAGACCGTTAAGGTGCGTTTATGTTTGTCCAACGCATTGTTGATACTCGCATTGTTGATGACAAGACCCGTCGGCGTAGAAATCTTCAGGTATACCTTTCTTTGTAAAGCATCTTGCAGATGAGCGGCAGTAAGACCACCAAGCCCAATTTCTACGACCCCATATGTGATGAATTCCGTAACTTTCTCGATCTTTACGGTCGGACGAAATTCTGGAATCAAAACGCTGGGAAACAGCCGGCCATCTTTGCGAAATGCACTCAAAATGCTGATCGGATAGCTACAATCATTCCTCAATGGTGAAGAGAAAAAAACGCGTACTTGATTCCGCGATTTCCACGGAATCGAGACGGAAAAATACCCATCTTCCAAACTGGTGGAAATGGCATGACTTCCGATAAGCTCCGATTCCTCATCATATCGCCAAATAACCAAAGCATTTGGTACAGGGCTTCCATTTTGATTCGTCACGTGCCCTGAAACAGACATATTCTGAGCGGCAGAAGATTGCACTAATAAAAGAACCGCAAGAAGATAGGCAATATACTGTTTCATACTCTGATAAGCCATCCCACGTTATCCGCAACTAGGCCCGCAATCTGCTGTCGAGAGTGTCTGAGAATCTTGCCAAAATACAAAACCCCGGTCGATTCGTAACTAGGCTTCTTCTTCGATCGACAACATTAGACAATACGAGGTCATGAACTAAGGCATCTTCTTCCCCGCCCGTCGCTCGAACATATGTCCTCTTCTTCGTGCCGGGGCGGTGGTTCTTGGTCGGAGTGGGCGGTTGCATGGTCTTAATGAGCAAAGATGCCTGATCGGGCGGATCGGTTGGTTTGCCTGGGAAGATTGTATCAGGGGTGTCAAGGGGGAGTGGTGAGTGGTGAGTGGTGAGTGGTGAATGGGGAATGGTGAATAGTGAATGGTGAATGGTGAATGGTGAATGGTGAATGGTGAATGGTGAATGGTGAATAGTGAAAGGTGAATGGTGAATAGTGAGTCGTGAGTGGTGAATGGTGA
>ERZ761602.3049-NODE-3049-length-24665-cov-6.870987_pt1 | contig 24665 bp, 17 predicted proteins | sample MGYA00512165_ERZ761602 | MGnify/ENA primary metagenome ERZ761602 (study PRJEB28899, sample SAMN02445085) | bioreactor sludge metagenome | biome: EBPR sludge; isolation source: Thorneside wastewater treatment plant | place: Australia: Brisbane, Thorneside...
GCCTGGTGGGGGTGCGGCCGGCGGCGCGTGAAGTGTTCGCGTTCCTGATCAAGTCGATCGAGGCCGTGGTCACCGGCGGCGTCTACTTGATCGCGTCGTTGATCTTCGCCACGATCGCGCTGGCCATGTTTCGGGTGTTGAGCTTCGATATCCCAGACAGCTTGAACCGCCTGCTGTACGTCGGCACGGCCGGGTTGGTGCCGGTGCTGGCGATCGCCAGCATCTATGACCCGCACCTGCCGCCGGCGCAGCAGGATTTCCAGCGCGGCGTCGGGCGCCTGATCATCACCTTTCCGCGCATCCTGCTGGGCCTGTCGCTGGTCGTGCTGGTGGCCTACGTCATCTCGATCCCGTTCAACTTCATGGCGCCGTTCACCAACCGCGACGTGCTCATCACTTACAACGGGATGCTGTTCGCGATCATGGGCCTGCTGGTGGGCGCGACGCCGGTGGCCGCGCCCGGCCTGGCGCCGCGCTCTGAGCGCGCTCTGCGCCTGGGCATCCAGGCCGTGGCCGGGCTGGTGATCCTGATCAGTCTGTACGCCCTGGCCGCCGTGCTCTACCGCACGTTCAACGATGTGCTGACCATCAATCGCCTGACTGTGATCGGCTGGAACTTGATCAACCTCGGCCTGCTGATCTGGCTGCTGATCCGGCAGCGGCAGGCGGCGCCGGAGGCCTGGATCGAAGCCTTGCACGGCGTCTTCGCCCTGGGCGGCCGTCTCTACCTGGGTTGGGCGCTCTTCATCACGCTGGCCACCCCCTGGCTGTTCTGAAGCGCTGCCGGCGCTTGTGCTAAATGGCACAGACCGCCGCCGGCGCGGAATAAAGTCCGGTTGCCGGACCGGGACAAGATTCGCTAGAATGGAGCATGGTTCCGCGTTGTCGGCTCATGTTCCTGACCTACGAGCAGAAACTCAACGCGCTCCGCAAGCGCGCCACCGGTGACGGCTAGCCCGCGCCCGCGGGCCTTTTTGCATCGCCTCTCGTTTGCTTCCAACCGCAGAGCGAATCGATCAGCCTGACCTTCAGGAGCAATCGGCATGGCTTACGTCACCACTGAAACCGCCGCGACTTTTCAACGCGCCCGCCGCGTGATGCCGCTGGGCGTCACGTCTAACTTCCGCTACTCCGGCGATAACACGCTCGTCATCAAACGTGGGCAGGGCGCCTACGTCTGGGACATGGACGACAACCAGTACATCGACTACCGCCTGGCGTACGGCCCGGTCATCCTCGGCCACGCCGACCCGCGCGTCACCGCGCGCATCAGCGAGCAGCTGGCGCTCGGCAACCTGTATGCCCACACCCATCCGCTCGAGATCGAAGTGGCTGAGCGCATTATCCAGATGCACCCCGGCGTGGAGCGGGTGCGCTTCGCCAACTCCGGCACCGAGGCCACCATGCACGCCGTGCGCCTCGCGCGCGCTTACACCGGGCGCGAGAAGATCGCCAAGTTCGAGGGCGCCTACCACGGCAACCACGATTACGCGCTCTGGTCGACGGCCAACATGGCCTTCAACTCGGGCGGATCGCCGCGCAGCCCCATCCCGGTGGCCCAGAGCTCGGGCATCCCGGCCGCCGCGCGCGACCTGATCCAGATCCTGCGCTTCAACGATTTCGAGATGGCTGAGCGCGTGCTGCGTGACCGCGGCCACGAGATCGCGGGCCTGTTGGTGGAGCCGCTGATGGGCAACGCCGCCTGCCTGATGCCAGAGCCCGGCTTTCTGGAGCACCTGCGCGCGCTGTGCACGCGCCACGGCATCGTCCTGATCTTCGACGAGGTCAAAACGGGCTTCCGCATCGCGCCCGGCGGCGCGGCCGAGTACTTCGGCGTCCAGGCCGACCTGACCACCTTCGCCAAGAGCCTGGGCAACGGCTTCCCCATCGCCGCCATCGGCGGCAAAGCCGAAGTTATGGACATCATCGCCATGGCTCAGGTAGTGCAGGGCGGCACGTATTGCGGCAGCGCCGTGGGGATGGCCGCGGCCGTGGCCGTCACCGATGCCATCCGGCACGACGGCGCTCTGGACCTCGTCCGCCAGCGCGGCCAGCGCCTGAGGCAGGGTTTGGAGGAGATCCTCACCGAGCAGGGGATCGCGCACGTGCTCGGCGGGACGCCGGCCGTCTTCGGGCTGATGCTGGAGCCGAAGGTGCCCAAGCCGCGTGAGTACCGTGACGTGGCCAACACCAACTTCCAGCTGTATGTGGACCTGGCCTACGCCCTGCGCGAGCGCGGCGTCGACCTGGAGCCGGACCCGCGCGAGCCGTTCTTCCTCAGCGCCGCGCACAGCGCCGCTGACATCGAGGAGACGCTGAACCGCTTCAACGACTCCGTCAAGGCCGTGAAACAACGCCGGCCCTGAGAGCGCCGGGCTTTTCCGCAGGAAAGACAGCGCCCTCGCTGGGGGCGCTGTCTTTTGTCTGACAGCTCCCGCGCGCGGCCTATCGTCAACCCTTTTTCCCATTGGCGCTCTCCCGGGCCTGCCTGATACTAACGTTTGAGTAACGTTGTTTTGGTGTTGTTATGACAACCCTTGTGGCTTGCCTGTGGGTCTTCGAATACCGGCCTGAGACGTCGCCACAGGTGAGCACGCGCTGCTCCAGCCACGCTTTGCAACTCGACGTCCCCGGCTTTCCACCCCACGGCCTTTAGTCGACGGTGGAGGGATTGTGCTGGTTGGTGGGCCGACCCCGGTCCCATCCGGCCAGTTTCAACTGGCTCAGACTTATAGATAGCCTATGAAGCCCTTGCTCTCTCTCTCGCAGCGTTTTGTCCGTCCGGGGCGCGTGGTGTTCCTGGCTGTGCTTTCGGCCCTGGGCGGCGCGCTGGTCGGCCTGCTGAGCCTGGCGCCTCAGGCGGCCTTCGCCGCCGACGTCGACATCGCCGTGTCCGTGACGGCCGCGCCGGCCAGCCCCGTCATCGGCGCCCCCTACACCTACACCGTCCTCGTCACCAACACCACCGGCCTGTCCACGGCCTCGGCCGTGACGCTCACCGATACACTGCCGGCCGCCGTGACCCTGGCGAGCTACACCGCCGGCGCGGCCAGCTGCACCACCGGCCCGCTGGTCTGTACCTTCGCGACGCTGGCCGCCAACGAGACGGCCACCGTGACCGTCGTGGTCACGCCGACGCTGGCCGGCACCGTCACCAACTGGGTGACTGCCACCGTGGGCGCCGCCGATCTGGACACCCAGCCCGGCAACAACACCGCCAGCCTGGCGACCACCTTGAACAATCCGCAGCCGGCTGTGTCCAGCCTGGCGCCGGTCTCGGCCTCGGCCGGCGGCACTGGCTTCACGCTGACCGTGACCGGCACTAATTTCGTCAGCGGCGCGGTCGTCCAGTGGAATGGCGCTGACCTGACGACGAGTGTGCTGAGCAGCACGCAGGTGACGGCGACGGTGCCGGCGGCCAAGATCGCGGCGGCCGGCGCGGCGACGGTGACTGTATCCAACCCGGCGCCGGGCGGCGGCGCGGCGACGCCGACCCTGAACTTCACCATCCATCCCGCCAACACCGCCGTCCAGATCAACACCCTTACGCCGGCCAGTTCGGTCGTCGGCCAGCCGGTGACCGTGAACTTTGGCGTGACCGCGCTGAGCCCGGGCGGCGGAACGCCCGGCGGCACCGTGACGCTGACGGTCTCCGGCGGCTCCGAGACCTGTTTTGGCGCATTGTCCGGCGGCGCCGGCAGCTGCGCGCTGACGCTGACCCAAGCCGGCACGCGCACCCTCAGCGCCCTGTATGGCGGCAGCGCCGATTACAACTCCAGCAGCACGAACACGACCTATACCGTGGCCAAAGCGGACACGGTGATGACGGTGACGACCACGTCGGACCCGAGTGTGTCCGGCCAGTCCTTCACCGTGAACGTGACGGTGACGGCGGCTGCGCCCGGGGCGGGCACGCCCACCGGGACCGTGAACGTCACCCGCGACGGCGGCACGCCCGTGTGTGCGATCACGCTGAGCGGCGGCACCGGCTCCTGCACGCCGAGCCTGACGACGCCGGGTGCTTACACGCTGACCGGCGCCTACGGCGGCGACGCGAACTTCAACGGCAGCAACGACACGGACGCGCACACCGTCAACAAGGCCAACTCGGCCGTGACGGTGACGAGCGCCGTGGACCCGAGCGTGTCCGGCCAGACCTTCACCGTGACCGCGACGGTGACGGCGGCGGCGCCCGGGGCGGGCACGCCGACCGGGACCGTGAACGTCACCCGCGACGGCGGCACGGCTGTGTGTGCGATCACGCTCAGCGCCGGCAGCGGCTCCTGCACGACGAGCCTGACGACGCCGGGCGCCTACACGCTGACCGGCACCTACGGCGGCGACGCCAATTTCAACGGCAACACCGGCACCGACGGCCACTCCGTCAACAAGGCGGACAGCAACGTGGCGCTCAACACTGGCCCGGATCCAGCTGTGGTCGGCCAGAACTTTAACATCAACGCCACGGTGGCGGCGGCCGGACTCGGCGCGGGCACGCCGACCGGGAGCGTGGACATCACCCGCGACGGCGGCGTCCCGGTCTGCACGATCACGCTCAGCGCCGGCGCCGGCTCGTGCTCGACGAACCTGACGACGCCAGCCGCCTACACGCTGACCGGCACTTACGGCGGCGACACCAACTTCAACGGCGACACCGGCACGGACGGACAGACCGTCAACAAAGCTGAGACGAGCGTCACCGTCATGGGCGTCGCGCCCAGCCCGTCGGTGGTCGGCCAGGCAGTCACGGTGGCGTTCTCAGTCACGGTTGATTCGCCCGGCGTGGGCACGCCCACCGGCGCGGTGACGGTGACCACGGCCACCGGCGCCGAAACCTGTTCGGCCACGCTGGCGGGCGGCGTGGGCTCCTGCCCGATCACGCTCACCACGGCCGGCACGCGCACGCTCATCGTCACCTACGGCGGCGACAGCCAGTTCAACGGCTCGGATGTCTCCAAGTCCCAAACCGTGAACCCGGCGGCGACGACGGTGACCATCACGACAGACGCGGCCGACCCGTCCGTGGCCGGCGAGCCGATCACGATCTCCTACACCGTCGCCGCCGTCGCCCCGGGCAACGGCACACCCACCGGGTCAGTCACGGTGAGCAGCTCGGCCGGATCATGCTCCGGGCCGCTGACAGCGGGCTCCGGCGCCTGCACGTTTACGCCCGCCAACGCCGGCGCCTATACGCTCACAGCCGACTACGGCGGCGATGGCAATTACGCCGCCAGCAGCGACACCGAACCGCACCAGGTGAACAAGGCCGCCACCACCACGACCGTCGTCAGCACGACGCCGGCCCCGTCGGTCACGGGCCAGTCGGTCACCGTCAATTTCTCGGTGACGGTTGCGGCGCCCGGCGCGGGCACGGCCACCGGCACGGTCACGGTCACCGTCTCGGGCGGGTCCGAGACCTGTTCTGGGATTCTCTTCGGCGGCGCGGGCAGCTGCGCCCTGACGCTGACCTCAGCCGGCGCGCCGCGCACGTTCACGGCCAGCTACGGCGGCGCCGCGGACTTCAACGCGAGCACGTCGGCCGGCTACAGCCACACCGTCAACGCGGCCACAACCACCACCACCCTCACCGGCCGCGCGCCCACGTCCACGACGCTGGGCCAGACGGTGACCGTCTCGTACAGTGTGGGCGTCGTCAGCCCCGGCGCGGGCACGCCCACCGGCAATGTCACGGTCAGCGCCGGCGGCGACAGCTGCGTGGGCACGGTCGCGGCCGGCAGCTGCGCGCTGACCTATACCGCTACCGGCAGCGTCACGCTGACGGCCGCCTACGCCGGCGACGGCAATTTCGCGGCCAGCCTCTCGGCCGGCACCCCGCTGACCGTGACTTTGCCGACGCTCCAGTTCAGCGGCGCCAGCTTCACGGGCAGCGAGGGCACCACCGTCCCGGTGACGGTCACGCTCAGCAACCCGTCGATCTACACGGTCACCGTCAACTACGCCACCGTGGCGGGCGGCACCGCCAGCGCGCCCGTTGACTACAATACCGCCAGCGGCACGCTGACCTTCACGCCTGGCGCGCAGACCCAGGTCTTCTCGCTGACGCTCAAGACCGACAGCACCAACGAGCCGGATGAGACCATCGCCCTGGCCCTGAGCAGCCCCAACGCCAACGGCGGGCTGGGTGCCCAGGCCACGGCCGAGGTCCTGATCGTCGACGTCGACGGCACGCCCAGCCTGGGCTTCAGCCTGCTGGAGGACAGCGGCAGCGAGGCCGCCGGCGCGCTGACGGTGGCGCTGACGATGTTCCCGGCCTCGTCCACGCCGGTCACGGTGACCGTGGCCAGCGCGGACGGCACGGCCGTCAGCGCCAAGGACTACCTGGCCGTCAACCGCGTCATCACGGTCCCGAACGGGTCCACCTTCGTCAACTTCACGGTGACGCTCACCAACGAGACGCTGTATGAGGCCGACGAGGTCTTCACGCTGACGCTCAGCAACGTCTCGGCCAACGCCGAGTTGAGCCCCGGCCGCGCGCAGACGACGCTGACGATCCTCAACGACGACAGCCTGCCGACCGTGCGCCTGACCGGCACGCCCTACGTTGGCACCGAGGCCTCCGGCCGCGCCGTCATCACGGCCACCCTGAGCAACGCCTCGGCCTTCCCGGCCTCCGTCTCCCTGAGCACCGGGGACGGCACCGCTCAGGCCGGCGGCGACTTTGTGGGGTTGTCCGGCGCCACGCTGACCTTCAGCCCGGAAGTCACCGCCGTCACGCGCACGGTGACCATCACGAATGACGGCGTCTACGAAGGCGCCGAGAACTTCTCGGTCAGCCTGAGCAACCCGGCCGGCCTGGCCGGCCTCGGCTCGCCCGCCACGGCCGGGGTGACGATCACCGAGGCCACCAGCCAGCCGGTGGTCCAGTTCAGCGCCGCCGCGTACAGCGCCGGCGAGACGGCCGGCACCGCCACCATTACGGTGACGCTCACCGGCAACACGGCCCTCAACACCAGCGTGACCTATGCCACCAACCCCGGCACAGCCAGCGCCGGCAGCGACTACACCTCGGTCAGCGGCCCGCTGACGTTCGGGCCGGTCCTGGGTTCGGCCAGCCAGTCGTTCTCGGTGCCGATCCTCGACAACGCCAAGTACGAGGGCAATGAGGCGCTGACGCTGACCCTGGGCAACCTGATCAACGGCCAACTTGGCGCCCAGCACCCGGCCACCCTGACCATCGTCGAAAATGACCCGGTGCCCACGCTGCAATTCACGGCCGTCACGACCAACACCAATGAGGGCGGCAGCCCCGGCACCTACAACGTCACCGTCACGCTGATCGGCCAGACGGAGCTGGCCGCCTCGGTCAACTACAGCTCCACGGCCGGGACGGCCACAGCCGGCAACGACTACAACTCGGTCGCCGGCACACTTGTCTTCTCGCCGTCGGTCACCAGCCGCACCTTCCCGCTCACCATCCTGGGCGACAACGTCTACGAAAATGACGAGACGGTGGTGCTGAGGCTGCTGAACACGCCGGTGAGCGCCACCCTGGGCGTCCCGAGCACGCTGACGCTGACGCTTAAGAACGACGACCCTGTCCCGACGGTGCAGTTCAGCGCGGCCACCTACGTCGTCGGCGAGAACGCCGGCACCGCGGTGGTGACGGCCACCCTGAGCAATCCGTCGGCGTTCACCACCCAGGTAGATTGGGCGACGGCCGACGGCTCGGCGCTGGCCGGCAGCGACTATCTCACCAGCACCGGCACGCTGTCCTTCGCGGCGCTGAGCACCACGCGCACCTTCTCCGTGACGGTGCTGAACGACACGGTCGCCGAACCGAATGAGACCGTCAACCTGACGCTCGACGATGCCACCGGCCTGCAACTGGCCGGCCCGGTCGGCGCGACGCTGACGCTGGCCAACGACGATGCCCGCCCCGGCTGCGCGATCTACAACAGCCTCGACGTGCCCAAGGCCATCCCAGACGCGAGCACGGCCGGCGTCCTCTCGCAGTTGGTGGTGCCCGGCCCCGGTCTGATCATCACCGACGTCGCGGTGCGGGTCGACAACCTGCAGCACACCTATGTCGGCGACGTGCGGCTGTACCTGCTTGCCCCGGGCGGGCAGTCCATCACCCTCATCGGCAGCGGCGTGGGCGGCGCCAATGCGGGCGGTGACAATTTCCTGTTCACGGTGCTGGAGGACGGCGGGACCGGCTTCAGCAGCAATCCCATCCCGGCGCCGCCCTTCACCGGTTCGTTCAGCCCATTCTCACCGCTGACGGCCCTGCTGGACACCGCTTCGGCCGGGACCTGGTCGCTGAAGGCCGCCGACGTGGTCGGCGGCGACACGGGCACGCTCAACGCCTGGGGCCTGGAACTGTGCGGGACGCCGATCCCGAACACCGGCGGACCGCCCTACTTTGTGTACGTGCCGGTGGCGCGCCGCTGACGGCGGCGCGGACTCGCCGCGCCGCCGGGGAGCAGGTAGACTCCGGGTGTGGCTGGCCTGGAAAGACTGGATGATCCTGTGAGTACTTCGAATGGGGGCCTGGGTGCGCGGGTACGCTGGCTGGCAGCCGGCAGCCTGCTGGCGGCGCTGCTCCTCGGCGCCTGTCAGCCGGCTGCCAGCGTGGACGCCGAGGCCGTCCTGCGCGACGTGATCAACAGCGTGCAGATCGGCGCGGCCGACGGCGACTTGACGGCGGCGCGCGACGGCGCCCCGGTGGCCGACGGCGTGCGGGTGCTCACCGGCGACAACTCGCTGGCGCGTCTGGCCTTCGACAGCGGCCCAGCCATCCGCCTGAGTTCGAATACGTCGTTTGTGATGGACACGGCCGAGCCGAGCGAGACCGCGCGGCTGCGGCTGGAGGCCGGCCGGCTGCGGCTGAGCCTGTTCGGTCAGTTGTTCGCTGTCACCACGCCGCTGGGCGTGGTGCAGTTGAACGGCTTCGGTGAAGTCGCCTATCAGGTCGGCGCCAGCCCGGAAAGCGGTGACGACGTTCTCACCATTCGCTGCCTGGCCGGCCCGTGCCAATATCAGAGCGTGACCGACGTGATCGGCCTGGACAACCTGGAAGCGCTCAGCGTGGCCGAAGGCGGCCTGACGATCACGCGCAGCGCGCTGCGGGAGCTCGACCTGCGCCAGTTCATCGCCGATAACCCCGGCAGCGTCGGCGCCATCGCCACGCTGACGGCCGCGCCCACGCGGACCCCGTCGCCGACACCGGTCACGCCCACCGTCGCGCCAACCGTGACCGTGCCGCTGGGCGTCACCCGCATCCGGCCAACGGCCAGCCGCACGCCCACGCGCACCGCCACGCGCACGATCACGCGGACACCGCGCTTCACGCGCACCTTCACGCCTTCGCCGTCGGCCACCGCCGGGCCGACCGACACGCCCACCCCGACGCTGCCCTCAAACGGCGGGGGCGGCAACAACAATCCGCCCACCGACACCCGGCCGCCGCCGACCGTGCCGCCGACGGACACACCGCGGCCGACGGACACACCGCTGCCGACGGATACGCCGCTGCCGCCGGAGCCGCCGACCAAGACACCCGAGCCCACCAACACCCCCTGAACCAAGAGCGCCCGCCCAGCGGGCGCTCTCCTTTGAGCCGCCCCCGGCGCCTGGGCCGGTGATAGAATTTCCAGCGAGATTGTTCCAAAGCGCACAAGAGACGGCGGTATGGCCGACATCATCCGACTAGAGAACCTGACCAAGGACTACGTGGAGGCCGGCCAGACGCGCCGGGTCCTCGAAGACTGCACCTGCGCCCTGGCGGAGGGCGCCTTCACGGCCATCCGCGGGCGCAGCGGCGGCGGCAAGAGCACGCTGCTCAACCTGATCGCCGGCATCGACACCCCCACCCGCGGCGACCTCTACATCGGCGACGTGCGCGTCACCGCGCTGACGCCGCGCGAGCGCACGCTCTTCCGGCGCGACCATCTCGGCTTCGTCTTCCAGTTCTTTAATCTGATCCCGACCCTGACTGTGCTCGAAAACATCCTGCTGCCGGCCGAGTTGGCCGGACGCGCCGACGCCGCCGCTCAGAAGGGTGCGCTGGCGCTGCTGGAGCGCCTGGGCCTGGCCGACCGGCGCGGCGCCTTTCCGGACAAGCTTTCCGGCGGCGAGCAGCAGCGCGTGGCCATCGCCCGCGCCCTGCTCCAGAACCCGCGCGTCGTGCTGGCGGACGAGCCGACCGGCAACCTGGACGAGAAGACCGGCTTGGAGATCATGCGTCTGCTGGACGAGTTGACCCGCCAGGCCGGGCGCACGCTGGTGATGGTGACGCACTCGCACCAGATCGCGGCCCTGGCCGACGTCGTGCTGACCATCCACGACCGGCGGCTGATCGTCGATCCCCAGGTGCAGCCGGTGTCCGCGCGCTGACGCCTCGCCATGCTGACCCCGGCGCTGTTCAAGACCGTTCTGCGGGATGCCATCCGCCGCCCCTGGCAGAGCGGCCTGATGATCCTGGGCGTAGCCCTGGGCGTGGCCGTCGTCATCGCCATCGACCTGGCCAACACCAGCGCCCGGCGGGCCTTCGACCTGAGCACCGAGGCCGTCATCGGCCGGACCACCCATCAGCTCCTGCCCGCCGCCAGCGTCGGCCTGCCGCAGGACCTGTATCGTCAACTGCGCGTGGACTGGGGCTACCGGTTGAGTGCGCCCGTCGTCGAGGGCCTGGGCACGGCCCCGGACCTGGACGGCCAGCCGGTGCGCGTGCTCGGCGTGGACCCGGTGGCGGAGGCGCCTTTCCGGGATTACCTCGGCGCCAGCGGCGAGTTCGTCCCCGGCCTGGAGCGCTTCTACACGGAGGCGAGCGCCGTGCTGATCGGGCCGGGGATGGCCGAGCGCTACGGCCTCGCCCTGGGCGACCCGCTGCGCGTGCAGGTGGCCGAGCGCGTGGAGACCCTGACGGTGGCCGGCCTGCTGCAGCCGCGCGACGAACGCGCCCGGCGCGCCCTGGACGGCCTGCTGCTGATGGACGTCGGCGCGGCCCAACGGCTCCTGCGCCTGGACGGGCCGGCGCCGCGCCTGACGCGCGTGGACCTCATCCTGACCGAGGCCGAGGCCCGCGACCTGACGGCGCGCCTGCCGGCCAGCGTCCGGCTCGCGCCCGCCAACACGCAGGCGGAGACGGTGGCCCAGCTCACGGCGGCCTTTCAGCTTAACCTGACCGCGCTCAGCCTGCTGGCCCTGGTGGTGGGGATGTTCCTGATCTACAACACCATCATGTTCAGCGTCGTCCAGCGGCGGCAGGTGCTCGGCATCCTGCGGTCGTTGGGCGTCACCGGCGAGCAGATTTTCGCCATGATCTGGGTCGAGGCCGCGCTGGTGGCCGTGGTCGGCGGGCTGCTCGGGGTCGGCTTGGGCTGGCTGCTCGGGCAGGGCGCCGTGCGCCTGGTGACGCAGACCATCAACGACCTGTATTACGTGGTGACGGTGCGCGAGGCGCCGCTGGAGCCGCTGACAGTGCTGAAGGGGCTGGGCCTCGGCCTGGCCGCCGCCCTGCTGGCCGCGACGGCGCCGGCGCTGGAGGCCGCCACGGTCGCGCCCGTCACCATGACCCAGCGCAGCGCTTTCGAGGACCGCGCCCGCCAGCTGCTGCCATGGCTCTTCGGCGCCGGCCTGATCCTCGGCGCCCTCGGCGTTGCCGCGCTCCTGTTGATCACGGCTTCGCTGGTGGCGGCTTTTGCCGGCCTGTTCCTGATCGTCATTGGTCTGGCGTTGGCCGTGCCGCAGGCCACGGTCTGGCTCATGACGCTGGCCGCGCCGCTGCTGCGCCGGGGCGCCGGTGTGCTGGGCGCGCTGGCGGCCCGCACCGTCGTCAAGGCCATCAGCCGCACCAGCGTCGCCATCGCCGCGCTGATGGTCGCGGTCTCGGTCACCATCGGCGTCAGCGTCATGATCGCGTCTTTTCGCGCCACGGTCGTCAACTGGCTGGACCTGACCCTGGTGGCCGACCTATACCTCTCGGCGCCCGTCGTCGGCGGGAGCCAGGCCACGCTGACCCTGGACCCCGGCCTGGCGGCGCGCGCCGCGGCCGTGCCGGGCGTGGCCGCCGTCGAGACCATCCGCACCGTGACCGTGGACAGCCCGGACGGCCCGACCAGCCTGGTGGTGGCGGACTCGCAGACGCGGCGCTCGACGGCGTTGTACCGCTACGCCAGCGGCGATCCGGATGAGGTCTGGCGCGCCATGCAGGCCGGCGCCGTCATCGTCAGCGAGCCGTACGCGTTCCGGCGCAGGCTGCCGGCCCAGGGCGGCAGCGTTGTCCTGCGCACCGACCGCGGCGAGCAGACCTTCCCGGTGGCGGCCGTGTATTACGACTACGCCTCCGACCAGGGCCGCGTGCTCATCAGCCGCGGCGTCTACGAACAATATTGGGATGACCGCGGCATATCGGGCGTGGCTGTGTACGCGGCTTCCGGCGTGGACGCCGGCGCGCTGGCGGATGCGCTGCGCGCCACCCTGGCCGGCGACGCGGCGGGCGCCGGGCTGCAGGTGCAGGTCAACCGCGCCCTGCGCGACCAGGCGCTGGTGGTCTTCGACCGGACTTTCGCCATCACCAACGCCCTGCGCCTGCTGGCCGTGATCGTGGCCTTCATCGGCGTGCTCAGCGCGCTCATGGCGCTGCAGCTGGAGCGGGCGCGTGAGCTGGCGACGCTGCAGGCGCTGGGGCTGACAGCCGGGCAGCTCTGGCGCCTGACCTTCCTGGAGACCGGGCTGATGGGCGCGGCGGCCGGCCTGTTCTCGCTGCCGACCGGCTTCGTGCTGGCGCTGGTGCTGGTCTACGTCATCAATTTGCGCTCTTTTGGCTGGACCATCCAGCTGCAGAACCAGCCGGAGGTCTATCTCCAGGCCTTCCTGGTGAGCGTGGCGGCGGCGGTGCTGGCCGCCATCTACCCCTTGCGCCGGCTCGCGCGCAGCTCGGTGGCGGCCGCCCTGCGGCAAGAGTAATTCTTCGGATTGTGGGCGCGGCCGGGCTGGTCTACACTCCAGGCATCACCACAGTTGCCCCGCCCGCCGCGTGTCCCAAATGTCGTTAACTCGTGTCGGTGATGGCCGCGGGCTCCCGGTGGGGCACCAGGAGGTTGGTATGTCCCGCGTCGCCGTCTCCCGCCTGGTCGTCTTTATCCTGAGCCTCACGCTGAGCCTGGGGTCGGTCGTTCCCCTGCGCGCCCAGGGCGAGGTCAACCCGCTCACTGGCCTGCCCGTCGCCGAGGCGGTCGTGCTCAACCGGCGGCCGCTGCTGGTGAAGGTCAGCAACCACGGCGCCGTCATCCGCCCGCAGAGCGGCTTGTCCTTCGCCGACCACGTCTGGGAGCACCAGATGGAGGGCTACCAGATCACGCGCTACACGGCCGTCTTCTACAGCCAGACGCCGCCGCGCGTCGGCTCGGTGCGCAGCACGCGCCTGATCGATGTCGAGCACCTGGTGCCCATGTACAGCGGGATCCTGGTCACCTCCGGCGGCAGCACCAACCGCCTGGCGCCGAACACGCCGCCGCGCATCGAGGAGCGCCTGCGCGCCGCCGACTGGGCGCGGCGCGTGGTGTCTGAGTCCTGGATCGGCGACGCCGCTTACAGCCGGCCCTACCTGGCGCGGCTGGCCAACATCCCGCGCCCCGGCGTGCCGCGCTATCACCAGCTCTTCGCCTTTCCGGCCGAGATCTGGAACCTGATGAGCCAGAAGGGCCTGAATGAGCGTCCGCCGCTGAACGGCCTGGTCTTCGACGCCAACACGCCGGGCGGCGGCCGGCCGACCACCGAGGCCTACCTGGACTACCCCGGCACGGGGCCGCAGAGCCTGTGGAAATACGACCCGGCCACCGGCCGCTGGAACAGCTGGATCGAGGACCAGGCGCTGCGCCGGCCGGCGCGCTCGCCCAACATCGATTACCTGACCGGCCAGCCGCTGGCCTTCGACAACGTCGTGTTCCTGTACGCGCCGCACGCCACCGCCGATTTCCTGGAGGACGAGTCGGCCCGCCTCAACTCCGTGGGCGTCAACCTGCTCGGCGAAGGCCGCGCCATCCTGCTGCGCGGCGACCAGCGCTTCGAGGGGCTGTGGCGCCGCTACGGGCCGGACCAACTCATGCAGCTCTACTACCCGGATGGGACCGTGCTGCCGTTCAAGCCCGGCACCATCTGGTACGCCGTCACCGACACCGACCGCTTCATGGCGCGCTCGGCCTTCTGGCCGACGCCGTAAGCGCCCCTTCCTCTCCTGCCCCAACCTGCCGGCGCAGCGGCTCAGCCCTGCGCCGGTTTCTTTTCAGTGGTACAAATCTGGTGATGTTCAAGCGCTTATCCCTTCTCCTGGTCAGTGTGACCCTGGCCGTCAGCGGCTTCTGGTATTTCACCCGTCCGCCCGCGGCGCCGCCGCGCCCGCCCCTCACCGGCCCGGCGCCGGACCTGGCCGGCTTCGCGCGCGCGCTGGCGCCCCAGGATTTCAGCCTGCCGCGCGACCACGGCCCGCACTTCGATTACCAGACCGAGTGGTGGTACTACACCGGCAACCTGACCGCCGCCACCGGCGAGCACTTCGGCTTTCAGCTGACCTTCTTCCGGCGCGGCCTGACGCCCGGCGCGCCGCCCCAGGCCGGTCTGAGCACCAACCAGATCTACTTCGCGCACTTCGCCATCACGGATGTGGCTGGCGGCCGCCATCGCGGCCTGGAGCGTTTCAGCCGCGGCGCGGGCGGCCTGGCCGGGGCGACCGGCGAGCCCTTCGCCGTGTGGCTGGAAGACTGGCGCGCCGACGCCCTCAACGCCGACGGCAGCCAGGTGCGCCTGCGCGCCCGCGACGGCGCCTTGGCCCTCGACCTGACGCTGCGGGCCGTGAAGCCGCTCGTGGCGCACGGCGACCGCGGCTTGAGCCCCAAGAGCGAACAGCCCGGCAACGCCTCTTACTATCTGAGTTACACCCGCCTGGCGGCCGAGGGGCGCGTGACCGTGGACGGCCGGGACTTCGCCGTGACCGGCGAGAGCTGGTTCGACCACGAGTGGAGCACCAGCGCCCTCGGCCCGAACGGCGTGGGCTGGGACTGGTTCAGCCTGCAGTTAAGCGACGGCCGCGAATTGATGTTGTTCCAGCTCCGGCGCGACGACGGCGGCATTGAGCCGATCTCGGGCGGCACGCTCGTCCAGGCGGATGGCCGCACGGTGCGCGTGCCGGCCGCGGCCGTGCAGATTGAAGTGCTGGATACCTGGGACAGCCCGGCGACGCGCGGCGCTTATCCGGCCCGCTGGAAGATCCGCATCCCGTCCGAACAGATCGAACTGGACGTGACACCGTGGCTGCCGGCGCAGGAGATGCAGTTGATGTTCTCTTATTGGGAGGGCGCGGTGCGCGTCACCGGCCTCAGCGGCGGCCAGGCCGTCAGCGGGCATGGCTACATCGAGCTGACGGGCTATGCGGGGAGCATGCAGGGGGTTTTCTAGCCGGCGGCCCCGCCCTCGACTTCTTTTAGGAAGGCCAGCACGGCCGCATTGAAAGCCTCCGCCTGATCGATCGGCGAGGCGTGGCCGGAGTCGGCCAGCACCAGCTTCCGCGCGCCGGGGATGTGGCCGGCCAGGTACTCACCGGCGGCGCGCGGCACGGTCTGATCGCGGTCGCCCATCACCACCAGCACCGGCCGGCGCAGCCCGGCCAGCCCGGCGCGGGCGTCGAAGCGCAGGATGGCGCGGATGGCGGCCCAGTAGGTCTCGCGCGAGTTCTGGCTCAGGCTGGCGATGGCGGCCGTCACGTACGGCGCCTGGTCCGGCTTGGGGAACAGGCCGTGCGCCACGAATTCGGCCACCTCGCGGATCGGCCGGAACTGCAGCAGCCACAGGCGGCGCGCCGCGCGCCCCAGGCCGCTGAGCCCCGGCGAGCGATACTTCGCGAAGGTGTTGACGAGCGTCACCGAGCGCGTCAGGCGCGGATGCCGCAGCGCCAGCGCCAGCGCCACGCAGCCCCCCAGCGACAAGCCCACCACGTGCGCGCCCTCGGCCGCCGCGCCCACCTCGGCCAGCAGCGCGGCCACATCGTCGGCCATCTGCTCGATGACGAGCGCACCCCGGTAGGGCGACCGGCCGTGGCCGCGCAGGTCCAGGGTGATGACGCGGAACTGTTCGGCAAAGGCCGGGACCTGGAGCAGCCAGTCGTCGGCGCTGGAGCCGAGGCCGTGCAGGAAGACCACGGCGGTGCCCGCGCCCGCCGTCTGGTGGCGCATCTGGAAGCCGTTGATAGAAGTCGTTGCTGTCGTCATCGCCATCAGCTGCGGGCCGCGCGGTAGTGTTCTTTCAGGCTGGCGGCCGGCACTGGCAGCGCGATCTGGCCCTCGGCCGGATCGCCGAGCAGGGTCAACTGCTGCGGGCGGCGCGCCGCCAGGTGGGCCGTGAAAGCGAGCGCCAGCGCCGCCAACTCATCCGGCGTGAGCAGGCCCGGCAGCTGCAGCGTGCCGGCGCGCAGGTGATGGCGCGTCACTTCTTCGATCGCGTCCAGGGGGTCGGCCACCGCCAGCCCTTCGTCATACAGCACGATCTGGCGCTGCAGCCGGCCTTCCAGTGAATCGTGCTGGAACGGCAAGTGGCCCAACAGGCTGGCGTAGGCGGCCGTCGGCGGGACCTCCAGCACCTGGCGGGCGGCTGTGGCCTCCGGCGCGTAGGCCTGGAAGCCGGCGCCGTGCAGGGCGGTGTGGACGTCGAACCAGACCTGGGCCGCGCGCGGCGCCTGGCCTGGGCCGGGCGTCAGCGGCGCCGGGAGGCCGCGCCGGCGCAGTTCGTATTCGGCCACGCGGCAGCCCGACCAGTTCGTGCCGCCGGGCGGCAAGCCGCGGGCGGCGCGGTATTCCGGCTGCGCCAGCAGGCCGGCGTTGGGTCCGCTCGGTCCGGCCGCGGCCGCCACCACTTCGGCGTGCGGCCCCACAAAACTGAGCACCTCCACCAACGACCCGCGTCCGGCGCCCACGCTGCGCAGCGCGCCATCCAGGGCGGCATAAGTGAAGGTGCGGCGGTGAGCCGAGGGGGCGAGGCCCAGAGCGAGGCAGGCGGGGCGGGCGCTGAGCGAGTGGCCCACGCGTTATCCGGCGCGCTGTTGGAGGAAGGCCTCCAGCAGGCTGGGATCGCCCTTGTAGGGCGGCAGCCACGGGCGCAGCTCCACCTCGCGCAGGACGCGCGCCAACGACTTGCCGGAAGCCAGGAGATGGGCGGCGACCAGCGGGCGGGCGCGGTGCTGGCCCTTGGGTCCGTGCAGCAGCAGCGTGCGGCCGGCCGCCCGCGCCTGGTCGATAAAGGCGACGCCCAGCGTCAGGTGGGCCAGGGTGTAACCCAGCTCGTCGGCCACCGGCAGCCACAGCCAGGCCCACGGCAGCGGGTCCACGAAAATGCCGGGCGCCTCGGTCCCGATGGTGATGATGGCGCTGACGCCGGTCTGCGCCTGGAAATCCTTCCAGGTCTCCACCACAAAAGCGCCGCCGGCCACGAAGATCTGATCCGTCACCCACGTCATGGCGCGGAGTATAGATCAAGTCCGGGCGGGCACAAACACCCGGCGCATTGGCTGGGCGTAGTAAAATGGAAGTCGGGAGTGCCAACTCCCGCGCCCACACCCTATCGGTCTGCTCCCAGGAGACTCCGCTATGCCCACGACCAAGAAAGCCGTCAAGCCATCCCGGCGCACGCCGGCAAAGCGCGCCGCGCCGCCCAAGGCGCAAGGCAACGGCAAGTTCCGGTTGACCTACGCCACCATGTTCAACCCGCCGGAGGAACTGCACACGCGCTATGAGAAGGCGCTGGCGCAGACAAAGGCCAACCTCGGGCGCGATTACCCGATGCTGATCAACGGCCAGGATCATTTTGTGGCCGACAAGTTCGAAGACCGTTCGCCCATCAACACTGACTGGGTGCTGGGGACGTTCCAAAAGGGCACGGCCCAGGACGCCCAGGCCGCCCTGGCCGCCGCCCACGCCGCCTTCCCCAAGTGGGCGGGCCTGAAGTGGCAGGACCGCGTGCGCCTGCTGCGCAAGGGCGCGGCCCAGATCGAGAAGCGCGTCTACGAAATCGGCGTGGCGCTCTCGCTCGAGGTCGGCAAGAACCGCATGGAGGGCCTGGGTGACGCCCAGGAGACCGCCGATCTGATCTACTACGCCTGCGATTCGATGGAGCAGAACGGCGGCTTCATCAAGGAAATGGGCCGCGACCCGCTGGCCGGTTTCTCAGCCAGCAACGTCTCGGTCCTGCGCCCGTACGGTGTGTGGGTGGTGATCAGCCCGTGGAACTTCCCGTTCGCGCTGGCCGGCGGCCCGTCGGGCGCGGCGCTGGTGGCCGGCAACACCGTCGTCTTCAAGCCGGCCACGGACACGCCCTGGGTGGGCCGCCTGCTGGCTGAGTGTCTGCGCGACGCCGGCCTCCCGGATGGCGTCTTCAACTACGTCACCGGCCCGGGCAGCACCGTCGGCCAGACTCTGATCGACGATCCGCGGGTGGCCGGGATCACCTTCACCGGCTCGTACGACGTCGGCATGCACATCTACCGCAGCTTTGCGGCCGGCAAGTACCCGCGCCCGGTCATCGCCGAGATGGGCGGCAAGAACCCGTCCATCGTCACCAAGAACGCCAACCTGGAAGACGCCGCCACGGGCATCGTGCGCTCGGCCTTCGGCCTGCAGGGTCAGAAGTGCTCGGCCAACTCGCGCCTCTTCGTCGAGAACGCCGTCAAAGACAAACTGCTGGCCAAGCTCCTGGACAAGACCCGCGCCCTCACCATCGGCGACCCGACCGTGCGCGCCAACTGGCTGGGCCCGGTGGTGAACGCCGCCCAGTACCGCGACTTCGGCGACTACTGCGAGGAGCTCTCGCAGGCCGGCACGATCCTGCACGGCGGCCACAAGCTGTCCGGCGTCAAGGACGGCCTGGACTTCGGCAAAGGCTACTTCTGTGAGCCGACGCTGGTGGACAACGTGCCAGCCTCCCACCGCCTGTGGCAGACCGAGATGTTCCTGCCCATCGCCATGGTGGAGGGTTTCGACGACCTCGCCTATGCGATGACGCGCGCCAACGACGTGGCCTATGGTCTGACGGCCGGCTTCTACGGCAGCAAGAAAGAAGCCGCCTGGTTCTTCGACAAGATCGAGGCCGGCGTCACCTACGCCAACCGCCCGCAGGGTGCCACCACCGGCGCATGGCCGGGCTTCCAGCCCTTCGGCGGCTGGAAGGGCTCCGGCTCGTCCGGCAAGAATGCCGGCGGCCTGTATTACGTGCCGCTCTACCTGCACGAGCAGATCCGCACGCACATCGAGCGGTTGAAGTAGCAGTGTCTTTAGCGGAGGGACGGCCGGCGCCGGCCGTCCCTCACGGCACCATGAGCCTTCGTCGGCGGCTGAGCAACTTCCTGATGGTCGTGGGCCTGGTGGCGCTGGCCATCTTTGCCCTCGACGTGGCGTCGCCGCAGGACCTGCAGCAATGGCCGATGCTGCTCGTGGGACTGGCCGGTCTGGGGCTGGGCGTGGCGCTGATCTGGGATGCGCCGCCGGAGAAGAAGGTCGCGCCGCCGGAACGCCCGGCCGCCGCGCCGCCCGCGCCCAAACCGGCCGCGCCGGCCCCGAAGCCGCCGGCCGCCGCCAAGCCCGGCCTGTTGGGCGGCCTGTTCGGCAAGCGCCAGCCCACCGGCACCGGGGTCAAACCGGCCGGTGGCGCTCCGCCGGCGGGCAAGGGCGCGCCGCCGCCCAAGCCGGCCGCGCCGCCGCCTAAGAAAGGCCTGGCCGGCCTGCTGGCGCCGAAGCCCAAGAAGAAGTGAAGCCAGCCGGCCCAGCTCGCTCTGGGCACCGTCTAGGCCTACGTCGCCCAAAACCTGGATCTGAACGGTTAGTGGTTCAGCGGGTAAGTCCTTTGCCTTTCGGCATGCCGGCGCAAGCCGGCATCCAGCCCAGGTAGCGCCATTCCTGGGGCCCGGCTCCCCACTGCGCTTCGCTGCGGGGTCATGGTTCGCCGGGACGACATCATCTTGCTGGGCGCATGCACCCGTTAGTCGTTCTCAGTTATTTTTACCGGCCGGCCGCACCGGCACCGTCGGGCGGCAGCGCTCGTCACCGGGTTACACAACAGACGCCTGAGCGCCAATCCCAATTTTGGAGCAGACCCAATCTATGTCCCGCAAGTCGAATCTGGAGGTGGGGGTTTTCGTGGATGTGGCCTACCTGGCCCGCAACGGCGGCTACGGTATGCGCTATGACCTGCTGCGCGAGTTCGCCTGCCGTGACGGCGCCGAGCCGCTGCGCCTGAACGCCTACGTCACGCTCGACGCCGACCGGGCCGAGAATGACCCGGCCTACGCCGACGGCCAGGACCGCTTCAACTCCCTGCTGCGCGACTTCGGTTACAAAGTCATCCGCAAGAGCATCCAGTGGGAGACGGACGAAGGCGGCAACCGTTACGGCAAATCTAACGCGGCGCTGCACCTGGCCGTGGACGCGCTGCTGCAATCCGAGAAGCTGGACCGCGTGCTGATCGCCACCGGCGACGGCGATTGTGTCCAGGTGGTGCGCGCCCTGCAGGCGCGCGGCTGCCGCGTGGAAGTGGTCGCCTTTGACAACGTCTCCACCGAGCTGCGCCGCGAAGCCGACCTGTTCATGTCCGGCTACCTCGTGCCGCATCTGCTGCCCGTGCAGGCCGCGCGTGACCTGCCGCCGTGGGGCGAGCCGGGCTCGCGCGTGCGCGGCATCTGCTACGCCCACACCGGCAAGGGCTACGGCTTCATGCGCTACCTCAAGACGCTCTCGGCGGAATTGTGGAAGACCGACTCGCGCCAGCCGGATTCGCCTTACGGCAGCGTGTTCTGCCATGACTCGCAGCTGCCTGGCGAAGTCTCGCCGGAGGACTTGCCCAGCCGCAGCCACGTCTTTGAATTCGAGTTGACGCGGTCGGAGGGGCGCGAGAACAGCCTGCAGGCCGCCAACGTCCAGCTCGTCAGCCCGCGCCGCCGTGACGATCGCGACCGTGACCGCGGCCCGGAGCGTGAGCGCTCCGGCGGCCGGCGGGTGCCGTATGAGCTCAAGTCGCCCGAAGAACAGCTCGCCTCCTACGAACCCAAGATCTCGTATGACTAAGCTGACCTCTCTTGCCGACGCCATCCGCCAGCACGTCCACGACGGCGACCTCGTCTACGCGGCCGGCTTCACGCACCTGATCCCGTTCGCGGCCGCCCACGAGATCATGCGCCAGGGCAAGCGTGATTTGACGCTGGCGCGCGCCACGCCCGACATCATCTATGACCAGATGGTGGCGGCCGGCTGTGCGCGCCGCCTGATTTTCTCCTACTCCGGCAACCCCGGCGTCGGCTCGCTGCGCCTGGTGCGCGCCGAGCTGGAGGCCGGCCGGCTGGCCTACGAGGAGTACTCGCACTTCGCCATGATCACGCGGCTGACGGCCGGCGCGGCCGGGCTGCCCTTCCTGCCGATGAAGTCGGTGGGCACGCCGGACTTGGCGCGCGCCAACCCGCAGTACCGCACGGTGACGTGCCCGTACACGGGTGAGGTCCTCAACACCGTGCCGGCCCTCCACCCGGACGTCGCCATCCTGCACGCTCAGCGCGCCGACATCCACGGCAACGCCCACATCTGGGGCATCCTGGGCGAACAAAAAGAGGCCGCCTTCGCGGCCCGGCGCGTCATCGTCACCGCCGAGGAGATCGTGGACGAGGCCGTCATCCGGTCCGATCCCAACCGCACGCTCATCCCGGCCATGGTGGTGACGGCGGTCTGCCACGTGCCCTACTGCGCCCACCCGTCTTATACGCAGGGCTACTACGACCGCGACAACGCCTTCTACCTGGAGTGGGACCAGATCTCGGCCGCGCCGGAGGCCACGCGCGCCTGGCTGGACGAGTGGGTCTACGGCGTGCCGGACCGCGCCGCCTACTGGGCCAAGCTGGGCGTCGAGACGCAGGCCCGCCTGGCCGTCCAGCCGCGCTGGAGCGCCCCGGTCAACTACGGCGAGTTCTGAGCGCACACCGGAAGGCTCGGCCGGACCGGCGCCCCATACCGAGGAGCGGGAAGCCGCCCATGCTCGAACAAGTTGACCTCGACCAGACTGTCACTAAAGCGCAATACCAGAAGCGCCTGCCCGCCCTGCAGCGCCGGCTGTACGAGTTGGAGCATGCCGTCTTCACCGCCAACATCCCGGTGATGGTGGTGTTTGAGGGCTGGGCCGCCACCGGCAAAGGCAGCCTCGTCAACGTGCTGGCCGAGCGCCTGGACCCGCGCGGCTTTCGCGTGGTGCCGATCTCGCCGCCGCGCACCGCCGAGACGCGCTACCCCTGGATGTGGCGCTTCTGGCTCAAGGTCCCGGCCCGCGGCCAGATCGTGGTCTACGACCAATCCTGGTACCGGCGGGTGCTGATCGACCGGTTGACCAAGGTCGTCCGCCAGCGCGACCTGGAGAACGTCTTTCAGGACATCAACGACTTCGAGGAGATGCTGGCCGCCGACGGCGTGCTTTTTCTGAAGTTCTGGTTCCACATCAGCCGGAAGGAGCAGCGCCGGCGCTTCAAGAAGCTGCTGGCCGACCCGCTGACCGCCTGGCAGGTGTCCGAGGAGGACGCCCGGCAGCACAAGCAGTACGCCAAATATGCGGGCGCGGTGGAGGAGATGCTGGCGCGCACGGACTCGCCGCACGCGCCCTGGGTGATCGTGCCCGCCACCGACCGCTACTACGCGCGGCTGGCGGTCTGCGAGACGCTCATCCGCACCCTGGAGGCCGGCCTGGGCGACAAGGCGCCGCCCCCGGCGCCGGCCGGCCGCCGCGCGCGGGCGGAGGAGGCCGCCGATGCTTGAGAAGATCGACCTCAGTCTGAGCCTGTCGCGCGAAGCGTATGAGCAGCAGGTGGAGCCGCTGCAGAACCAGCTGCACCTGCTCGGCTACCAGGTCTATCTGCAGAAGCGGCCGGTGGTGATCGTGTTCGAGGGCTGGGACGCGGCCGGCAAGGGCGGCGCCATCAAGCGCCTCACCGAACACCTGGACCCGCGCGGCTACGTGGTCTGGCCCATCGCCGCGCCGCAGGGCGACGACAAGGTGCGCCATTACCTGTACCGGTTCTGGCGCCGGCTGCCCGAACTCGGCCAGATCGCGATCTTCGACCGATCCTGGTACGGCCGGGTGCTGGTGGAGCGCGTGGAGGGCTTCTGCCGCGAGGCCGAGTGGCGGCGCGCCTACAGCGAGATCAACCAGTTTGAGCGTGAGCTGCTCGATTTCGGCACGATCGTGCTGAAGTTCTGGATGCATATCAGCCGCGACGAGCAGCTGCGCCGCTTCAAGGCGCGCGAACGCACCGCCTACAAGGCCTGGAAGATCACGGACGAAGACTGGCGCAACCGCGGTAAGTGGGAGGACTACGAGCAGGCGGCCGAGGAGATGCTCCGTCGCACCAGCACGCACCGCGCGCCATGGACGATCGTGGAGGCCGACGACAAGCGCCACGCCCGGATCAAGGTCCTGCAGACCACGGTGGCCAAGCTCAAGCAAGCCCTGGAGTAGCGGGCCGCCGTGGACACCCTATGCTGATCCCGTTCGACGACTTCGGCGGCGTCGGCGCGCCGCTGCACTTCGCCCACGCCAACGGCTATCCGCCGCGCACGTATACCCCGCTGCTGGAACGGCTGGCCGAGCATTACCGGATCGTCGCGATGCGGGCGCGGCCTCTTTGGGAGCCGGTCACCTCGGGTGACCTTGCGTCGGTCACCTCGGGCGACCTTACGTCGGTCACCTCGGGCGACGTGAAGTCGGTCACCTCGGGCGACGTGAAGTCGGCCGCCTCGGGCGACGTGAAGTCGGCCGCCTCGGGCGATAGTCCGGTGGCTGCCCCGGACGCCTTGTCGCCGGCGGCTTTTCGCGATTGGACGCCCCTCACCGCCGACCTGCTGCGCTTTCTGGACGAGCGGCGCGCGGCCGGGCTGACCTTCCCGTTAATCGGCGTCGGCCATTCGCTGGGCGGCGTCAGCACCCTGGACGCGGCCCTGCAGCGTCCGGAGCTCTTCCGGGCGCTGATCTTGATCGACCCCGTCATCTTCCGCCAGCGCTTCCTGTGGTTGTGGGAGGTGCTCAAGGGGCTCGGGCTCGGCGACCGCCTCCACCCGCTCATCCCGGGCACCCTGCGCCGCCGCCGGGTCTTCGCCAGCGTCGACGAAATGTTCGCGCGTTACCGGCGCGCGCCAGTGTTCAGCCGGATCGACGACCGCGGCCTGCGCGCCTATGTGGAGGCGCTGGTCCGCCCGCGCCCGGATGGCCAGGTGGAACTGACTTACCCGCCGGAATGGGAGGCCGCCATCTATCGGCATGGGCCGTTGAACTTGTGGGCCCGGCTGCCCCAGTTGAAGCTGCCGGTGCTCGTGGTGTATGGCGCTGACTCGGACACGTTTCGCGGGCCGGCGGCCCGCAAATTGCAGCGCTTACTGCCGCAAGCCCGCCTGCAGCCGATCCCGGCCACTGGCCACCTTGTTCCGCTGGAGCAGCCCGCCGCTGTCGCCACGGCCTGCCAGGCTTTCCTCGACGAACTCATCTGACTCAGGGCCTGCCGAGGGTTAACCGCGACCCAATTGTTGCAATGCCTGTATGCGCTAGAATTGTCGTTCGGAGCCCTGTGTTTCAGCCGTGAACCCGGTCTATCTGCTGGCCGCTTATTCCATCGCGACGCTGGCCCTGGCAGCCGTGGGCGC
>ERZ761602.3050-NODE-3050-length-24656-cov-18.825657_pt1 | contig 24656 bp, 23 predicted proteins | sample MGYA00512165_ERZ761602 | MGnify/ENA primary metagenome ERZ761602 (study PRJEB28899, sample SAMN02445085) | bioreactor sludge metagenome | biome: EBPR sludge; isolation source: Thorneside wastewater treatment plant | place: Australia: Brisbane, Thorneside...
GACCAGGAGGTTTAGGAGAGGGTTTTTCTGCTTTTAAATCAGGCAATCAACATAAATTCAAAATAAAACTTTCCATTGAAAAAGAAAGTAGTGAACATCAAACTTTAGAATTAAGAGCTTTTTTTCGTCAATTTACAAAAGCACCTTCTGAGTATTATAAATATTTACGAAAAGAAATAACAAAAGAAGAACTATTTAGCCAATATCCAAAAGAATATACTGCTGCTCAAAATGAAGCGTGGAAAATCGAGTTAGCAGAAAAAAATAGAAGCTTAGTAAAGACACGAATTAATGAAGCATTGGGTAATCAAACTAATTGGGTTTTGATTGGTGGTCCACCTTGTCAAGCCTATTCATTAGTAGGGCGTTCCAGAATGCGTAAAGTCAATCCTTGGAAATATGCTAAAGATCATCGCCATAAATTATATAAAGAATATCTGCAAATATTAGCAGACCATCAACCTCCAGTGTTTGTAATGGAGAATGTTAAAGGATTATTATCTTCTCAAAGAACTATAACTAAAAAAGAAAATACTTTTGATTTAATTCTTGCTGACTTAAAAAACCCATCAAAAGCAGTTTATGGAAACAATCCATCATTAGCGTATAAACTGTTCTCTGTCTCTCATGAAAGCCCTGAAAATCCAGAAGATATAAAACCTGAAAGCTTTGTAGTTCGTTCTGAAGAATATGGTATTCCACAATCAAGACACAGAATTATTATTCTCGGAATTCGGTCTGATATTTACAAGGCAAATCCAGAACTTTTGAAACTATCTAAAAAGCAAGTCACAATTCAAACAGCTATTGGCGATTTGCCAAAACTAAGAAGCGGGATTTCAAAAGGAGAAGACACAAAAGAAAACTGGCAAAACACAATCAAAACCATTATTGATGCGAAATGGTTGAATGAGTTAAACGATAAGTCTCTTAAAAAAGCAATAATAAAAGCTACAAGTAAAATTGGAGTAAAACTAGAAAGAGGTGGTTCTTTCGTAAATAAAGAACCTTCTCCTAAGATTTATTCAGAATGGTATTTGGACAGTGCTTTATTGGGAGTTTGCAATCATGAAACAAGAGCTCACATTAAACAAGACCTTCATAGATACTTTTTTGCATCTGTTTATGCCAGTATAAAGAAGTGTTCACCCAAACTAGAAGATTTTCCGAAGGAATTATTACCTTTACATAAAAATGTGAAGAAAAAATCTATCATATTTAATGATCGATTCAAAGTTCAAATCAAAGGTAAACCTTCAACTACTGTAGTATCACATATCAGTAAAGATGGTCATTACTATATACATTATGACCCATCACAATGTCGCTCTCTAACTGTAAGAGAAGCAGCTCGCTTACAAACTTTTCCTGATAATTATTTTTTTGAAGGAAATCGAACCCAACAATATCACCAAGTTGGAAATGCTGTCCCGCCTATGCTTGCTTACAAAATTGCTGAGATTGTTTATAAAGTTTTAGAAAATTTAAAATAATCTTTAAATTATTTTTTCTAGTTCTGTTATCAATGGCGGTAAATCATTTTGGACTGTATCCCACATCAATTTTTCATCTACATTGAAATAAACATGTACAAGGCGATTCCTCATGGCGCGCATGAGACTCCATGGAATGTTTGAATATTTTTCTTCTATTTCTTCTGGAATTTGATTCGCAGCTTCCCCGATAATAATAAAGTTCATCTCAACTGCACGAATAGATTTATCATCTTTTTTGAAGGCTTCAAAATCCATACCACGTACAAAGTTCTGAATCTCAGCAATTGCATCCAGAATATCTCGAATACGGTCTTTCCAATCTCTAGGCGACACGAATCAATTCCCCCATCACACGTTCACGCATATAAGGTTTCAAACTATCAGGAGTACCTAAGTCAACAGGGCAATTGAGTAATTTTTCAAGATAATCTTGTAAAGCGAATAAACCGAAATAACCAACAGGGCGATTAAATTCTACAAGTAAATCCACGTCACTGGTTGGTGTAGCTTCATTCCTTGCAACAGAACCAAACAGAGACAATGATTCGACACCAAATTTATTTGTCAATTCGGCGTTTTTTTGTTTCAAAATTTGAAGCAAAGTTTCTTGTTTCATACTAAATATTATACGTCAAACTTTTAGTCTTTCAACAAATCCCCAAGCCAACTCAACACACCGCCTTCTTCCGCCTTCTCGTCATCCAAATCACTTTCCACTTGACCATTCTGACCGTTAATCAACACCAAATGCTCACGTCCGCCGAATGGGATTTCGGTCATCCAAACGGGGAGTAAATTTAATTTGAAAGACTCAACCATAATATTTGCAGATGATGTGCGAATGATGTTGGCGTTGTCAGTCAAATAAGGCAATTCTTTTTTATAATGATTAAAGGCTTGGCTTCTTGCATCTAACGAAGCATCTGCCATTGGCACATCATAAATTTCAGCGGGGAAGCCTGCTAAATAACGCGGGTCGTATGGTTTGAGTTGCTTTAAGTCAAAGTTCGGAATCAATTCGAGGAACACCGAAGAAAGTTTCCGCGAGGCAGGAATCGGATGGTCATTCATTAAGATTGGATAATCTCTCGTGAATTGCACCAATTTAGTTTGTTTCCCTCCCAATATGTCTTCTTGGCGTTCATAAACTTGTCCGGTGTATTCAATCGAGCCGCCTACATCAAATGTCCACAATGGTAAATATAATCCGCGTGGAAGTTCCACTTTTTTTTCTGGCTTGATGTTATTTTTCTCAACCCAATCAATTAAATATTTTGTGGCATGTTTGTTATCAACTGCAAAGGGAAGAATCGCATCAGGTGCAAGTAAATCTTTTGTTTTCTCCAAGCTGACCACATGCGGTGAATCACAATACACACAGTTTGCAGAGATTTGCTCCGGCGGCAAAATAAATTCCGCGCCACAACCATTGCAATGAAAAGCTTGTTCTTGTAACGGTTTGCCATGTCCTTTCATAGTTGCCATCGCAACAATAAAATCTTTTTCATCTTCACTCTTCGCGCCAATCCCAAGTGCGTGTTGCGTTGTGCAATAATCACATACCAAAGCATTGCTTCCATCTGGTGCAAACGACATGCGTGCTCCGCATTTCGGACACATAAATCTTTGTGCATCTGTTTTTCTTAAACCATCAGGTGCGTCTGGTAATTGGTCAGGATTAATTAATTCATCCGCTTTAATTTTTCCCTCTAAAATTGCTAAGGCTCTGCGCGCGCGCGCATGCCGTAAATCATGTGATAAACAATTTTCTAAAGCCTTACGTTTTTCTTCTTTTGTTTCAACGGCTTCACTCATCCAAAACCATGCTTCGGCAATCACATCATGCGAACGCGCCATATAAATCGCACGGTCTAAATATCTGCGCGCCGAATCAAAATGTTTTGCTTTTACTTCAATGATTCCAGTTCGTAATAATTCTTTTGCATAATCACTTTTCATGATTTCTCACAATCGCGTCCGTCATTTTTGCAACGCGCGCCATTTCTTTTACATCATGCACACGGATGATGTCTGCGCCGCGTGCGATTCCAATTGCAATCGTTGATGCTGTGCCTTCGATTCGTTCTTCGGGCGGTAAGTCTAACGTAAACCCGATAAATGATTTTCTGGATGTTCCTAACAAAACGGGATAACCTAATTTTTTGATTTCATCTAATCTGTTGATTAATTCAAGATTATGCTCACGCTTCTTGCCAAAGCCGATGCCTGGGTCAAGCCATATAGCATTTTCTTTAATCCCAGCATTTTTCGCAATGCTGACACTATTAAGCAATTCACGTTTCACGTCTTCAATTAAATCATCATATTCACTACCAATATAAGCATTACCTAAATTTTCACGAACCTCAACACTAGCAGGATTGCTACGATTGTGCATCAAAATCACTGGCGTATTATATTTTGCAACGATATTTGCAAGGTTTGAGTCAGCACGTAATCCCCACACATCATTGACGATATGCGCACCGGACTTAATCGCCTCTTCGGCAACTTGCGCTTTGTATGTATCAATTGAAATTAAAACATCAGGAAATTTTTTATGAATAGAATGAATGACAGGAATCACTCGTTCTAATTCTTCATCGGCTGTTACAACTTGTGAACCAGGTCTTGTAGATTCTCCCCCGATGTCTAAAATGTCGGCACCAGAATCAAGCATCCCCGAGGCTTGAAGCGTAGCAGATTGAATCACATCTGCATTTGTAATTAATCCATCACCAGAAAATGAATCGGGAGTCACATTTAAGATTCCCATGATGTATGTGCGAGAACCCCAATTAAATGTGAACTTCCCGATTTGCATTTTTTATTATGGAATTTGATCTAACGGACGAGCCAACCACGCTTCGGCTTCGTTGATATCTGTAAAAATTTTCATCGCAGATGCCAAACCTGTTTCAGCAAGCGCGGCAACTTTGCGAATCCCCTCAGCAACTTTTTCATTTTCTACAACTACTGCCACGCGAATGTTTCTTGCGGAAGGGTCACTGTTTGCGTCCACTGCAAAACGAATGGATTGTTCAGGAAATTCTTTTACCTGACGCAAATCATATAGATTGCGCGTGCGGCGGTCTGAGCCGAGTAAATGTTCTAAAGCAAATTCGTGCCAATGTTTCATGGTGGCATCTGAAAGGTCTGTGAAAGTTAAAGTCATGCCGCCATCGCCACGGCGAATGACGGAATAGCCAACACCTTCAGCGGGAGCCCAGTTTAGTGGTTTGATTTCAGTCATCGGTTTTCTCCTATTTATGTATTTCATTATAAATTAAAAAGACATAACCACAGAGACCACTGAGGTCACGGAGAAAAACAAAAGATTTAACTCTGTGGTCTCAGCGTTCTCAGTGGTGAAAGCTTTTTGCTTGTTTTTTGAATCATGCTATAATGCAAATCCCTCGGGCACTTAGCTCAGTTGGTTAGAGCTCTTCTTTTACACAGAAGAGGTCGGGGGTTCGAGTCCCTCAGTGCCCACAAAGTCACCCTTGAAATATAAGGTGATTTTTTATTTAATACGCAGTCAGTGCCCACAGTGATTGTATACAGGTAGGCAAGTAAACACGGAGAATCGATCCGTGTTTTTGTTTAAGTATTTCTCATTACTCGCTTCTTGTTACTTATTAACTCGCTACTTCCCAACCTGCTATAATCTTTCCTATGATTCTCGTCACTGGTGCCACTGGATTTATAGGTCGTGCACTCATTCGCCAACTTTCTACAATCGGATATCCATTGCGGGCATTGATTCGTCCTTCGCCTCGCACTCCTAGACTTCCAAAGGGGGTACCCGTTGAAGTAGCTGTAGTATCACTCGCAGATACACGTGGTCTACGCGCCGCCATGCGTGATGTGGAAACGATTTTTCATTTTGCGAGTGCAGAGAATCAAGGCGCACGCGGAGATTTGCAGACTGCCGATATTCAAGGGACACAAAATCTCGTCGAAGCCGCAACAGATGCAGGCGTAGATAGACTCGTGTATTTGAGTCATCTTGGCGCGGCAAGAGCATCAGGCTACCCAGCATTCAAAGCCAAAGGCATTGCGGAAGAAAGCATCCGTAACGGAAAAGTTCCCTACACCATTATCCGCACTTCATTAGTGTATGGACCCGAAGACCATTTCACAAATAATTTATCAAATTTAATTCGCTCTTCTATCGGCATTTTCCCTGTCCCATCTGGCAAGCGGACAGTTGTGCAACCAGTATGGGTTGAGGATTTGGTCACTTGTTTATTGTGGGCAATTCAAAATGATGAAACCATCAATAAAGTGTATGAAATTGGTGGCAATGAATTTTTTACATTGCAACAAATTATTGAAATTATTATGGATGTAACACGCAGAAGAAGATATTTACTTCCACTTTCACCGATTACATTAAGAGCCACCACTGTTTTTCTGGAAGGTGTCTTACCTAGATTTCCCATCTCATCTCTGTTTTTAGATTATTTCGCTGTCAATCGCACAACGGCTGTTGATTCAATGCCACGTTATTTCGGTCTCATGCCTGCCCGTTTTTCTTATCGCTTAGATTATTTAATCAAAAAGCGTTGGTATCAACGCCTTTGGTCTTCTATTACAGAAAGAGTTTCGGCATTAAGAATTAGATAAAGAATAGCGCACAGAGATTCTTAAAAAGATTTTCTCAAAATTCTCTGTGAACTCTGTGTCTAAAATACAATTATGACAAAACTTAATTACAACATTCGCTTACTCGATACACCTGAAGAATTACGCCTCATCGAAAATTTACAACGGGATGTCTGGGGAGAATCCGAAACGGATATTGTTCCAATGCACATGCTCATTGCAGCGGTACATAATGGCGGGCTTGTCCTCGGCGCATTTGACGAAGAAAAAATTATCGGTTTCGTGTTTGGTTTTACAGGTTTAGAAAAATTAACCAATGATGTGCGTGCCAAACATTGTTCACACATGATGGGCATTCATCCAAATTATCGCGATAGCGGTATTGGTTTTGCACTCAAACGCGCGCAATGGCAAATGGTTCGGCATCAAGGTCTCGATCACATCACATGGACGTATGACCCTTTATTGAGTCGTAACGCCTATCTCAACATTGCCAAACTCGGCGCGGTTTGCACAACCTATCGTCAATCTGAATATGGCGAAATGCGTGATGGATTAAATGCAGGCTTGCCCTCTGATCGTTTTCAAGTGGATTGGTGGATTAATACTCGCCGTGTTGAAAGAAGATTAAGCAAACGCTCACGCCCGACATTGAAATTGAGTCATGTTGCCCGTAGCGGACTCCGACCTTTTTATACGCTTCAATCTCTAAGTGGAAACTTCGTCAAGCCACCTGAACATCTTCCACCCTTCGACGATAGACTCTTGCTCGCCGAAATCCCTGCTGATTTTATAGACTTAAAAAGTAAAGATTTCTCATTAGCACGTGACTGGCGATTCTTTACCAGAGAATTATTTGAAACCGCTTTTGCAAAAAGTTATATCATCACCGATTTTATTTATGACAATAACGATAATCATCCACGTGGATTGTATGTCTTGACTCATGGTGAAAGCACGTTGGATGAATTTGAATGATTAAACGCATGAGACGCCCTTGTGGGCGTCTCAGCGGTTGGATGAGGGAGAGGAAACGAAACCTTGTTTGCGTATTAGAACAAGGACTACCTCCGAACGGAAGGGGTGTTGCTATGTTGATTGCGATCCATGGCACTCATGCCAATTGGATGATATGTCGGCTCGGGATGATTGACATAAGTATTAGGCATAGGATTGGGGCGTGGTTTTGGCATCGGGCGTGGATAATTCGTCGCGGGTGAAACAGGTTGAACGTTACGAGGTTGAGGCGATGAATACATCGGTTCGTTGCGATAGTTTGAATAGCGAGTATTCGCATCTGCAAGTGTGAAGAGTCTATCTCCAGCAATTGAGAATGTTCCAATCAATAACACGCGGATTAACCAAACCATGCTTGCTACAAAGATGGGGACTGCTTTTGTCATGGTTTCTTGACCAACCAATGCGCCACCTTGAATGCTATGATTTTGAATGGCAACTGAAACGCCCCACCATGTGAGAATGGCGTTGAAGCCTGCCGCGAGTAACCATGCGCCAAAAAGATAATATACTTCGGCGGGTTCATCGCGCCCTTGTTCGGGGGTGAAGATGCGGGCGATGCCGGCAAAGTCTATGGCGCAAAATGCAAACGCAAGAATAGTTGCCCAACGCATTCCGGCAAATTGTAAATCACCGAGTATGTCGCCAAGTGCAAATGAAGTGGCACCAAAGTTTGAGATTTCAAATGCAATCAAAGCACATAAAAGGATGCCTCCCAAAATTGCGCCGCGTTTGAGTGACGCGTTTTTGAGGAATGATGTTAGTTGAAAGTTGATTTTGTGGTTCATGGGAATTCTCCTTTTGGGAACCTATAACAATAAAAGAACAAGTGCCCTTAATATAGAACACTTGTTCTAATTTGTCAAGATGGATTCATTGCAGGAAAATTGCGATGATGTTCCCCATTAAAAAATGCAAGGGCGAGATGACCTCGCCCCTACAAAAAAATTAATCTCTGCTTCTGCCACTCACCAAAGAAACATAATATAGCAATTGTAAGATGGCTGTTACCAAACCTGCGACGTATGTGAGCGCGGCGGCATTTAACACGCTGTTGACGCCACGCATCTCTTCTTCGGTTTGAATGATTCCGCTATTTGCCAACATTCGCTTCGCCCGAGCAGATGCATCAAATTCCACTGGCAAGGTTGCTAATGCAAATAATGCACCACCAGAGAAAACTAAAACACCAACCCAAGCAAGACCCGTGAGGTTAAGTAATAAACCTGCCAGAATCAAAATCCAGCCGAGATTTGAACCGATGTTTACCATCGGAACTAAAAATCCGCGTAAGCGCATCGGGAAATATTCTTCGGCATCTTGTTGAGCGTGACCCAATTCATGTGCGGCAATTGCCAACGCCGCTACCGATGGAACATTTGCAACACTATTTGAAAGAAAGAGCGTGTTATTACGTGGGTCGTAATGGTCAGTGAGTTCGCCGGGTGTGCCTTGAATTTGTAAACCAGTTAATCCATTGATAGAGATTAATCGGCGTGTGGCATCCACACCTGTGAGACCACTACTAGCACGAATACGGCTCCATTTGCTATAAGCATGACGAACATACCATGAGGTGATTCCCATCAAAATGAAAGCGGGAATCATGAAGATTAGGTAATTGATGTCAAAAAACATTTTATTCTCCTTTGTTATTGACCAATCATTTCCAATAAAATTTCAACGGCACGGTCAAGTTGTGGGTCTAAGCCGGCTTGTCTATCTTCGGCTGTCATATCTACTTCATAATCTGGGGTAAGCCCAATCTCATGAATTGTATTTTCATTTGGAGTGAGCCATTTGGCAATGGTCACACGCACAGCTCCGTTTTCACCGGAAAGCGGAATCCAATTTTGGACAGAGCCTTTTCCATAAGAAACCATGCCGACCAATTTTGCACGACCTAAATCTTGTAAAGCACCTGCCACAATTTCTGAAGCCGATGCCGAACCTTCGTTAATCAAAACCAACATGGGAATGTTCGGGTCTGTAGCAAGACCATTTGGCAAAACATTAAATGTTTCACGTGTACCATCACCATATTGTTCATATAAAACAACACCTTCACTCACAAATTGTGATGTCACTTCTACAGATGTTTGTAAATATCCACCGCCATTATTGCGTAAATCCAAAATAATGCCGCGCGGATTTTGCGCCATTAAATCATTAAGTGTAGCAAGCAATTCCGGTGTAGTGCGTGAACCGAAAGTAGTCACTTGCACATAAGCAATTCCATTATCAAGCATTTCACCAGATGCAGCGGCAATCGTAATTTTTTCACGCACAATTGTAAATTCAAGCGGAGCGGATTCACCTTCACGCAAAATCGTTAATACAACGGTTGAACCTGCTGGACCTAACACTTTGAGGCGTGCTAATTCTGCATCTATGCCGGTCATGTCTTCGCCATCAATTGCAATTACTTGGTCACCGGGCAATAAACCAACACGTTCTGCCGGTGAACCGGGGATTGGGCTTGTAATGGTCAAATATTCAGTGGTTGTATCTACATACGCGCCGATACCTTCATATTCACCTTCGAGCCCGGCATTTGCGGCTTCAAAATCTTCCGGGTTCATATAAGATGAATGTTCATCACCCAATGCTTCCATCATGCCAGATATAGCACCACGCATTAAGGCAACATCATCCACAGGTTGGTCTACATAATTTTCATGAACTAAATTCCACGCTTCCCAAAACGGGGCGAAGAGAGCCTGCATTTCTTCTGGGGTTGCCGCTTCTTGTTGCGGAGATGTTGTTGGGATAACAACTGGTTCAAGTTCTTCTACAATGCCCGGCGCAGAAAACGGAGCGATGTTCCCAGTCACATATCCACCAGCGAACGAGCCGAGCATCAAAATTCCAACACCAAAAACGAGCAAAAATCCTTTAAGAGTATTATTCACAATAGCCTCCAGTTGGCTTATATACGCACAAAGTTATCATTTCGTGATTAAAGATTGCTGAATATTGTATATGATTTCTATATGTAGGGACACGGCGTCGCCGTGCCTCTACGCATTATCCAAAACGCCTCTTAACTGACCCCAATCTGTCAGATGAGCGTCGGCATCGCCTTCAGTGAAAGATTCGTTATACAAAATGCTGAACAATCCTTGCGCCTTTGCCGCTTTTGTCGTGCGGTTGATGTCATCAATCATCACACATTTGCTTGGGTCAGATTCACCTGCGGCTTGCATAGCAATTTGAAAAGATTCAGGCATGGGCTTGCAATATGGCGCAATTGAGTTTACATCTATCACTGTTTCAAACAAATCATTTAATCCAAGCACAGACAAAACGCGTCGGGCGTGATGAATGTCGGCGTTTGTAAAAATCAAGTTGACCGTAGGTAATGAAGCGATGACGTCGCGCAGAATCGGATTCGGGGGTAGATAATCTTTCAATGGCAAATCATGCACAAAGGCAAGAAAATCTTCTGTATCAATGTTGTGATGTGCTTGCAAGCCGCGCATGGTGGTGCCATATTGTAGAAAATATTTTTCGCGCAAACTTTGCACTTCTTCTTGCGGAATGTTCATGCGTTCGTGCATGTATAAACTGATGCGTGATTTTATATTTTTCCACAAGCCTGTACTTGGTGGATACAACGTGTCGTCGAGGTCAAAGAAAATAGTTGTGAATCGCATTCGGCGATTATAATCGCGCCATGCCCATTCGATTGTTATCTAATGAAGTTGCTTCGCAAATTGCCGCAGGTGAAGTGGTGGAACGACCTGCTTCAGTGGTGAAAGAATTGATTGAAAATTCTTTAGACGCTGGTGCAAAAAATATCTCAGTTGAAATTGAAGATGCGGGAAAAGTTTTGATTGAAGTTGCCGACGATGGACATGGCATTCCAGCGGATGAATTGGAGTTAGCCGCTTCGCGTCATGCCACCTCTAAGCTGTTTCGCTCCGATGATTTATTTCATATCCAGACGCTTGGTTTCCGCGGTGAAGCATTGGCTTCGATTGGTTCTGTTTCACAAATGACAATGACTTCGCGCGTGGAATCAGCCAAAGAAGGTGCGCGGATAAAAGTTGAAGGTGGCATTGCAAGTAAAGTTGAAAAAGTTGGCGCACCAGTGGGGACTTTGGTGCGCGTTGAAAATCTTTTTTACAATGTGCCGGCACGTTTGAAATTTTTGAAAACGGATGTAACTGAAAGACGCGCAATTGATTCGTTGGTGACTCGTTATGCTTTGGCTTATCCAAATGTGCGATTCAAAGTGACTGACGGAAAACAAGTCACGTTGCAAACCGCAGGTGATGGTGACAGACGTGCTATTCTGGCGGCATTGTATGGTGTAGATGTTGCCAAACAAATGTTGGAAGTTATGTCTGATGAAGAATCATTTCGTTTATCAGGTTTTATCAGCCCAACATCATTGACACGTTCCAATAGAAGAGAGATAACATTTTTTATCAACGGGCGTTGGGTACAAGATTCTGCTTTGAATGCGGCGTTGTTACAGGCATATCACACACTGTTAATGGTCGGGCGTTATCCGCTGACGACATTGTTCTTAGACATTTCTCCAGAAGATGTTGATGTGAATGTACATCCAACCAAAGCGGAAGTTCGTTTTAGAAGCCAAGATAAAATTTTTAGTTTCGTGCAACGCTCTGTAAGAAAAGCATTATTGGCTTACACACCCGTGCCGACAGTTTCTCCGCAACTTTGGGGTTCACGTTATGTGCCACAATCTGAACCGCGAGAGATTGGGATAGATTGGAGTATTGCTCACGACCAGACCGCAGACGATAGACCGCAGACCGTAGAAAACCGTCCATCGTCCACCGTCAACGGTCAAGAATCTTTATCTACCAATGTCCCTTTGTTAAGACTCATCGGTCAAATCGGTGCGACGTATATTGTGGCAGAAGGACCTGATGGTTTATATCTCATAGACCAACACGCCGCGCATGAACGTGTATTATTTGAAAAATTGATGGCGCAACGTGAGAATAAAAATATTCCGTCACAAAGTTTATTATCACCAGAAGTGGTGACGTTACCTCCGCAGTCCGCAAAAATGTTAACTGAGCAATTAACTGCACTCAATCAATTTGGTTTTGAAGTGGAAGAATTTGGCACAAACACATTTCAAATCCGTGCTATGCCAGTTTTATTTTCAGGTGGCGACCCGTCTATGGCGTTAAAGGCTTTGGTCGAAGATTTTGAAGAGGACGAGAGTCCGCTACAAACGGAGATTGAAGCGAAAATCGCAGGTAGAGTCTGTAAAAGGTTGGCGGTCAAAGCGGGTCAAGTCTTAACATCAGAAGAACAAAAAAGTTTGCTCAATGATTTAGAAGCGTGTCAAAATCCGCGCACGTGTCCGCATGGCAGACCGACCATGATTCATTTATCGGTGGATATGTTGGAAAAACAATTCGGCAGAAAAGGCGCGCGATAGTCTTAGCGAAATTGAAAGGTTATTCTTACTAATTTTGTAAGGTTTGAAAATTTTACAACGCCAGTGCGCTACAATGCAAACATGCGTAAGTTAGCAGAAGTTCTTTCCGCTGAAGAATTTGAATTGATATTTGACCATCTGAACGCCGCCGTTGCGGTTGTTGAAAAAGATGGTTCTTTTTTCGCTTGGAATTCTGCTTTTGAGCCATTCAAAAAAATAATGCGCAATGCTTTCCCCAAAAATTTAACTGAGATGCATTGGCAAGAAGTTTTTCTATTAGATGAAGAGACGCCTACGTTGTGTGACTGTTTCTTACTCAACGCCTCAAACGGACGTTTCATCTTGATTGCTGAACCTGTCACATCAGATTCTGCCTCAGCCTATCAGATTCAAAAATTACATAAACAAGTTAAATTGTTTCAGGTGGAAAGTGAATTTTCAAAAAAGCTAGCCCATAATAAACATATTGAATTAGAAGGCGTGATTGCCCAAGCCAAAGAAGTTTCACAAACTGATGCGTTGACATTTATCTTTAATCGGCGTGCCATCATTACTGAACTTCAACATGAAGTCTTACGCGCTGAACGTTACAACACCATGCTTTCTATCTCAATTATTGATGTTGACCATTTCAAATCTATCAATGATTCATTTGGTCATCCCATCGGAGATTCAATTCTGCAACAAGTGGCGCATCGTTTACGTGATGGCATTCGTCATCCTGATGTAGTCGGCAGATATGGTGGCGAAGAATTTTTGATTATCCTGCCTAACTCTGATATTCATGCCGCTTCTGAACAAGCCGCTCGTTTGGGAAAAATCATGCGCGAAAAACCAGCACTTGTGAAAGAACATGTCGTTCAAGTGACATTAAGTATTGGCATTGCTCAATTAAAAATTGGAAAAGACACATGGGAAACACTACTCAATCGTGCCGATAACGCCATGTATGATGCCAAGAAAAAGGGTAGAGATTGTTATGTAGTGTCTGAATAAAATTATTTTTCAAATACTTTGTAAAACGCTTCTTTAACTTTTTCTTTCACATCCCCCATATCAGGTGGTTCAGGTAATAAATCTTCCAACGAAACAACAGGTTCGGGTAAACCACACGGAATGATTCCATCCCAATATTCCATGTCTGGATTTACATTCAATGCAAATCCATGACGTGAAATTCCGTTCGCATCAACCTTGACCCCAATTGCGGCAATCTTGGCAGGCTTTTGTTTATCTTCTGGCTTACAGCGCGGACATTTTGAATGCACATCTGCTTGTACCCACACGCCCGTCTTTCCTTTTATTTGACCAGATGCAATGCCATAACTCATCAACACACCAATTAACATTTTCTCTAAATTGCGAATATAGCCAATATAGTCAGACCTGACAGGTCTTATATTTTCATTTTCCACATCAGAAACCTCTTCTTCAGACCTGTCAGGTCTAATAGGCACAAGTGGAATTAACGGATACCCCACCAATTGACCCGGTCCGTGATAGGTTACATCTCCACCTCTATCTACCCAAAAAGTCGAAATGCCTTTTTCTTTTAATTGAGATTCATTCCACAATAAATTTTCGGCATTACCTTTTCGCCCAAACGTGTACACATGCGGATGTTCAAGCAAAAGCAAAGTCGGTTTGCGTTTTCCCTCTGCAATTTCTGTTGCATATTCGTCTTGTAACTTCCACGCGGAGTCATAATCTATTAAGCCGAGGTCTTCAACAATAATATTCATAACTTCACGTTTTACGTTTCACGCATCACGAATTAAAAATCCTTCTATATAAATCCGATTCCAACAAGCCATGCGGGTCACAGCGTTTTTTGAGTTTTCTAAATTTCTCAACAGTTTCTTCACCATAAAATATTTTTGCAGTTTCAGCAGTGGTTTCAGAATTTTTTGCGAAATAAAATCTACCGCCATTGGCGACCACGATTTTGTCAAATTCTTGTAACATGGCATACATTTTTTTACGATTCTTGTCTGTTACTTTGAAATCTAATGCCAATGAAAAACCATCTACGGCATGGCTCAATAAAAATTTATCAGGTCTGTGACGTTTGGTCACACCGAGATAAGCGGGTAATTTATTTTTATGTGAAAGTTTCAAAATTTGAGTCCATACAAATTCAGCGGTTTCTTTTGGTAAAAATGATTGATATTGAATCAATCCGCCATCCCCAAAAGAATGTTCCCAATTCGGGACATAATCTAAAAGAAAGTGAAACGCACCATGCGATTCTTTGAATGAATGTTTACGCAACGAAGCAATATATTTGGCTGTATTAACGCCCCATACACCCAAGTTATTTACAAACGGTTTCATAAAAATATGCAAAATACTTTTAGGAAACACTCCGAAAATTGTTGAAGGCAAGGTTTGATTTTTTAATTTGAAAGTCTCAGCTGAATTTTTATCTTCACCTTCGTGTAAATATTTTGCGCCATGAATTTGTCCGCGACCAAGTGATGAGCCATTTGCAGTTGTATCCAACCAACCGACGATGTAATCATACTTCGGTGCATTTTCTTGCAAAGCAAAAAGGTGTGAATGAAGATTCTTTACGGGGAACGCATCCACAGTTAGAAGTCCAGAATAGATGCGTTTCATTTGCAACGTCACCGATGTGAAAATCCCCAACATACCCAATCCGCTAATCATCCCATAAAACAAATCAGCGTTGAGTTTTGGCGAACAAGTAATCTCTGCACCCGTCGGCAAAATGGCAGTGAACTCCAACACATGTTCGCCAATCGGTCCCATTTGAAAATTATTTTTTCCATGAATGTTTGCAGATAAACATCCGCCCAACGTTGTTTTCATTGTGCCTGATACGACGGGGGGCCACCAACCATCGGGCTCGACTTTTTGCCAAAGTTGTTCAAGCGTGACGCCCGGCTCGCATCTTACCTGACCTGTATGTGGGTTCCATTCCTGAATCAGATTCCAAGCCGACATATCCAACACAATACCGCCGCCGTTTAATGATGCGTCGTTATAACTTCGTCCTGCACCACGCGCTGTGACGGTTAAATTTTTTTCTTTAGCAAGTTTGAAAGCAGATTGAACATCATCTTTTGTGCGGGCTTGAATCACATACGCTCCCGCGCGCAATGAATGACCAAAGTTTTCGAGTTGTGTAAATTTTGTTTGCATGAATTTGGGACGATAGGTTTTCTACCGTCTATTGTCAACGGTCTATGGTCTAATCTAAAAAGATAACTTTCTAAAAATAAAAGATGGGATATGTTGAATGATAAACATGATATATCGCCAGAAGAATGGCGTGTAAATCATTTGTTTTCGTTTTTGCATGGCTTTGTAAATATCATCCGCCGCTTTTTCGGGTTCAATAGCAAATGGTGTGCCACCTTGTGCGGCTTTGAGCATTTCTGTTTTGACAAAACCAGGTTTAACAGTTAATACATTCACACCATGTCGAGTTAAGCGATTTCGTAATGCTTCTAAATAAGTTGCAAAACCTGCTTTGGATGTGTTGTAACCGGGGTTGCCGACACGTCCTCTATCACCAGCCACAGAGCCAATGCCTACAATTTGACCAGCCTTTGCATTTTGGAACATTTCAGCAATTGGGGTGAGCCATGCCATTGCGCCGATTAAGTTAACTTCAACCATTTTCTTGTCATTTTCAAAATTATATTTATCTACTCCGCCGGGTGGGAAGTTAACGCCTGCTAAAAAGATAACTGTGTCTAAGCCGCCTAAATCCGCGACGATTTTTTGTAATAGGGATGGCACTTCGTTGTATTTGGTCACATCATGCGGGTATGAAAATGCAATGGTTTCTTTTTGATTCAGTTCGTTACATAAAGCCTGTAATTTATCTTTTTGGCGACTAAGTAAGGCAAGACTATAACCCTCTTTTGCAAGTTTGCGGGCTAATGCCGCGCCCATGCCTTCGGATGCGCCAATGACTAAAGCGCGTCGGCGTGGATTCAGTGGAGTTGCAGGGGCAAGTTTCCCCGTAGGTTGTGAAGCGGTTTGGTCTGTCACGAAAACCTCTTATAAGAATTTGATTAATTTTCATTTTAACACAGATAAAACTAAGGTCATAAACAGATGATGCGAGTGTATAATAGTAAGCGCAATCGTGAGATGAATACGCCTCATAAAAAAGCTGGAAGCACGTTTACGCGAGCCTGGGAAATTATTTCGCAGGATGCTTCTATTCCCCCAGAAGAAAAAAAATCGATTTTGAGATTGATTCAAGTTTTGATTGAATCAAGAGAACGTTCATCGTCTAAAAATGGCGATGATGCTATGTCTATTACGCAAGAGGTGATTTCAAAACATTCGTTGATGGCGACAGTGAAACATCAAGCCAATGAGTTGGATGCTTTGAAGCGCATCAGTTTGAATTTGACTTCAAGTTTGGATTTTCAAACCGTGTTAGATGCAGTGGTGACAGAAGCCATGGGGTTGGTGAAAGATGCAAACTCGGCTCATATTTTTTTGTATGAGCGCGGAATATTAGATTTTGGGGCTTCATTACATGCAGATGGAACACGCAATAAAGCTTTTGCGATACCGAGAGAAAATGGGTTGACTTATTTGGTTGTGAAGAGTGGCAAACAAATTATGGTGGAGGATATGTCGAGTCATCCTATTTACAAAGACGCACCCAAAAATTGGCAAGGTTCTATTATTTCTATTCCGCTGAAATTTAAGGATGAAATTGTTGGGGTGATGAATGTTTCTCGTTCGGTAACGGGGCATTTTTCACGTTCAGAGATTCGTTTAATCAGTTTGTTAGCTGACCAAGCCGCAGTGGCAATTTTTAACGCCAGTTTATACAAACGTGTAACTCAAATGGCAAATACAGATAGTGTGACTGGTTTGCCGAATCGCCGCGCCTTGGATGAACGCCTACAAGAAGAATTTGTGTATGCTTCGCGTATGGGTTTAGAATTTGCTGTGGTGATGATGGATTTGGATGGTTTCAAAATTGTTAACGATACATTTGGTCACAATGTTGGCGATGAATTGTTATATTCTTTGTTTAATTTCCTTGCTCAAAAAATGCGCGGGTCTGATTTTTTAGCAAGATATGGTGGCGATGAATTAACATTGGTCATGCGCAATACAGGCATTGATGCCGCACAAGCCGTCACTGATAAAGTAATTAATTTAATGAATGAATACAAGTTTCATTATCCAGAAGAAAAGAATATTCAATTAGGCATTACAGCTGGAATTGCTGTCTACCCAAGCCATGCCCAAACACCCAGTGACCTACTCCGTGCGGCAGATGTGGCTTTGTATCATGCTAAGAAATATCACCGTGGTAAATATGCAGTTGCCAAAGGGATGACCGGAAGTTTAAGTCCAATCAAGTTAAGAAAAACAGAACACGAAGAATAAATCGCTTTTCAGGAGATGCACATGCCACGCAAAGTGAAATTGATTCTGAATCCAATGGCAGATATGGGACGTGCTTGGAAAACTGCCAACGATTTACGCCCAATTGCGCAAGAATTTCAAGGGGATTTAACGTGGAGCGGAACAGTCTACCCGACTCATGGCATTGAACTCGCCAAACAAGCCGCCGACGAAGGTTGCGATTTGGTTGTAGCAATGGGTGGTGATGGCACGGTCCATGAAGTGATGAATGGATTAATGCAAGTGCCTGAACATAAACGCCCTGTTATGGGTGTTGTACCAATCGGTTCAGGAAATGATTTTGCATATTCAATGGGCATCACACAAAAATCATCTCACGCCTTAGCACATGCACTTAAAGCAGAAAATGTTCAACCTGTTGATATTGGTTTAATGACCGACGAACAACATGGTCGCAAAGAATATTTTGATAACACACTTGGCATTGGTTTCGATTCTATTGTCACAATTCATTCACATAAACTACCAATCGTCAAAGGTTTTATGATGTATCTCACGGCAGTGATACAAACCATCATTATGAATCACAATCCCATGCAAGTAAACATTGAAACGGATACAGAAAATTTTGACGCAAAAATTTTGATGTTAACACTATGCAATGGTCCACGCGAAGGTGGTGGCTTCATGCTCGCGCCTGATGCAAAAAATAATGATGGCAAAATGACATATGTTGCCGTACAAAAAGTTTCGCGCTTGATGATGTTTCGCCTCGTGCCAGAATTTATGAACGGCACACATTTACGCTTCAAAAACGTCCGCACAGGCGAATTCAAAAAACTAAGCCTCACATCCGATTTACCGCTATACATCCATGCCGATGGCGAAATTTTTACAACCTTTGGCAGTAACCTCAAAAAAGTTTCATTTGAAATTTTGCCTGGCGCGCTAAAAGTCGTCGGTGGTTAATCACTCGCAACTTTCCACTTTCTAACTTAAAATAGAAAGTGGAAAGTGAACATGCCTGATTTATTTCATAGCCTGCATAAAACTGATATTGGACATTTAAGAATCATCGCCGAGTTTTGGGGATTAGAACTCGAATCAAATGATTTTGATTCCGCACTTGAAGAACTCTGCGCCTCCTTACTTGACCTTGAAACTGTTTCTGAAACCCTCGACATTTTACAAGCCCCAGCCAAAACCGCATTAACCGAACTCATTAATACCAATGGAAAAATAGAATGGTCAGTCTTTGCTCGCAAACATGGAGAAATCCGCGAAATGGGAGCAGGCAAACGAGACCGTGAACGTCCACACCTCAAACCAACTTCAACATCCGAAATTCTTTTTTATCGAGCCTTAATCGCCAAAGCCTTTTTTGAAACAGATAAAGGCTTGCAAGAATTTGCATACATTCCCGAAGATTTGTTAGAAGTGATTCAAGAAGTAGGGGCAACGCATATATCGCCCTTACAAATCAATGAACCATTAGGTCGCCCTGCCACGCCGGTAGAAAAAAGTTTTGAAATCTCAGCCAATAATTTTATTTTGGATGATGCAACTACATATTTAGCACAAATGAGAATCGGTGGTCGAGTAGCCACGAGTGAAACGAGTGGCGTATCGAGACCACAAGTTGGATTGCACACATTATTAACTACAGCAAATCTTATTAAAAAAGATACATTACATCCCGAAAACGTCAAAACATTTCTTGAAGCCTCGCGAACAGAAGCATTAAATTTTCTTTATAACGCTTGGCTTAAATCTGACACATTTGACGAATTACGTTTAATCCCCACCATTATTTGTGAAGGCGAATGGAAAAATCAACCACAAATCACGCGCGAATTTTTGATAAACTTGATCAACGACATTTCACAAGGCAAATGGTGGAGTTTGAATGCGTTTGTCAAAGCCATTAAAGAAAAATTTCCAGACTTTCAAAGACCTGCTGGTGATTATGATTCGTGGTTTATCAAACGCGAATCAGATGGACAATACTTACGCGGTTTCGCGTATTGGGATTCTGTAGATGGCGCATTGATTAAATACGTAATCCAAACTTTGCATTGGCTTGGGAAAGTTGATATAGCCAGCACAGACGAAAATGGCATAACAACTGCATTTCGTGTTAATACTGTGATTGAAAAGAAAGAAGAAACAGGAAAGATTGTAGTTGCATCAAACGGAAAAATTTCTGTTTCAAGATATTTTTCAAGAGCAACACGTTATCAGATTGCCAGATTCTGTGAATGGGATGAAGAAAAAAACGATAACTTCAATTATTCAATCAGTGCAAAATCATTGAAACGCGCGAATGAGCAGGGATTGAAAGCAGAGCAATTATTAGCATTATTAGTAAAGCATACAAATAATAATGTACCACCTGCTCTCGTGAAAGCATTAAAGAATTGGAATACAAATGGAAGCGAAGCACGGGTTGAGAATCTGTTTGTGTTACGAGTCAGCAAGCCTGAAATCATAGAAGAGATGCGAAAGTCGAAAGCAGGAAAATTTTTAGGCGAGTTGTTAAGTCCCACTGCGGTTATCATCAAAAGTGGCACTATACAAAAAATCACAGCGGCGTTGGCAGAACTTGGGTTGTTAGCGGAGGTATATATTGATGAATAATTTTTTTCAACCCGTTAGAGGGCTTGGTATTTTTAAAATTTTCTTAATTGTATTACCAATCACTTGTATTCTTTTTGTTTTCATTAATCCAAGCAAACTGGATGCAAGTGATTTTATGCTAATTGCTTGGAACCCCGCGCAAGAATTATTGAAAAGCGGTTCAGTTTATGCTGATTACCCGTACCCAATCTGGACAGTGCTTGTGATGTTACCGTTTGTGGTTTGGTCACCTGAAGTTTCAATGCTCTTATGGTTTATTATGAATTTGTTTATGTTGGCGGGTAGCCTCGCATTGTTGATTGACATGTTTGATTGGGATATTTCCCCTGCTTTATTAGCATTCTTCAGCACGTTTTCTATTTTCTTTCTACCAGTGCTAACAAGTATGTGGTTAGGTCAATTGAGTATTTTTTCTTTATTGATGTTAGCTTTAGCACTTCATCTTTTTTTAGGTCAAAAATGGATATGGCTTGGGGTTGTTTTAGGTCTTTCATTTGTTAAACCACAAGTGATGATTCTTTTAGTTGGTTTATTATTACTTTGGTCACTTTTTCAACGAAGGTGGCAAGTGTGGCTTGGTTTTAGCATAGTTGTTTTGATATTAATCATTATTTCTCTTCCATTTATTTCTACTCCTAACCAAATCATTGGTGGTGGAATTAGTAGCCATCTTTCAACTTATATCGAACGTACAAGTACAATTTGGGGTTTATTCTTGAGTATTGGTTCTTCATGGTTGATTCCAGCTGTGATTTCATTAGGATTGTTGATTTGGCTTGGATGGGTTTGGTTGCCTGTTTTGCTGGGACAAGAAATTTTTAAGAATCGAAACTTTTTTCTCTTTTCTTCAGCGGTTTTGGTTAACTTAATTGCAATTCCATACAGTTGGATGCATAATTTATTGCTCTTAATTCTGCCTTGTGGGTATTGTATAACTCTGGTTTTGAAAATGAAAAGCCGTATCCGATTTTTTTGGTTGGCTATTTTATTTATTATTATGCACCCGCTCATGGTCAGCCTGTTCATATTATTTCACGGACCGACACTATCTCAGGCATATCAAATTATCCCCACCATTATACTTACCTTGATTCTTATCATTTTAGAATGGAAGAAAAATACTGATGACAACATCGCCTTATCAAGATAAACCCAGCCCTTGGTCAAGTCATTCACGAATACTTTCATATTTACAGGCATTACCTGAAAAGAGTAAAGTATTTGATGTGGGCACTGCATCTGGAATGCTGGCGAGGCGTGGTAATTCGTCTCTTCGATATTTTGGTGTTGAATCCAATGCAGAATGGGCAACCAGTGCTTCACCTTTTTACGAAAAGTTATGGAATTGCTCTTTCGATGAAATGCAAAATGAAGATTTGAAAGGATACGATGCAATTGTATTGGGAGATGTTCTTGAACACATGGCAAATCCTGAAATTGCATTGAAGCGACTAGTAGAATTGCAATCTAGTGGAAGTTTATTTATCATCTCTGTTCCCAACGTGGCTAATATATGGGTACGCCTCCATTTATTAACAGGGAATTTTGACTATGCAGAGCGCGGCATTCTCGACCGCACACATTTGCGCTTTTTTACACGCAAATCATTGATTGGTTTAGTTGAGAATTGCGGGCTTGATATTGACTCAATCAATGTTACACCCATTCCTTTAGAATTAATTTCTAACTTTTTTAATACATCCGTAGGTAAGTTTACACATGGTATATTCGCTTCTATCACCTCATCCTTTCCAACTTTGCTTGGATATCAATTTATTGTGAAAGCAAAAAAAATATGAGCCAACAAAAAAATATTTTCATCGTTCTACCTGCCTATAATGCTGCTAAAACTCTCATGCGCACATTAGATGAAATCCCTGTAGAGTTTCGTAAAAATATTATCCTTGTAGATGACGCCTCAAAAGACAACACTGCAGAGATTGCAAAGCAAGCTGGCTTGACTGTTTTTACTCACCCAAATAACCGCGGATATGGTGGAAATCAAAAGACATGTTACACCCAAGCACTAGCCGCTGGCGCAGATTTAGTCATTATGCTTCATCCAGACCATCAATATGATGCAAAAGTGATTCCACAACTTGTGAAACCAATTCTAGACGGCGATGCTGATGCGGTATTTGGTTCACGCATGTTAGGTGGGCATCCGCTTGAAGGTGGCATGCCATGGTGGAAATACAATGCCAATGTTTTGTTAACCGCCTTAGCAAATATTATCTTTCGACGCTATCTCACCGAGATTCATTCAGGCTTTCGAGCTTATTCAAAAAAATATTTAGAAACGGTACGTTTCATGGATAATAGTGATGATTTTATCTTTGATACAGAAATCATTGCACAAGGAATGATGAATCACTTAACTTTTCGTGAAACTCCAATTGATACTCGCTATTTTCCAGAAGCATCTTCTATTAATTTATGGCGCAGCATTGTATATGGTTTTGGGATTTTAAAAGTTTTACTTAAATTTTGGCTTCACCGCTATAGTCTATTGCATTTCAAGCAATTTGAACCCAACAGGAGTTAATATGTCTAAAACAGATTGGATTACACAAGAAATTGAAATTTTAAAATCGCAAGGTTTATATAACAACATTCGCACGATCGGCTCGCCACAAGGTGCGTGGTTGATTGTGGATGGAAAAAAAGTTTTGAATTTTTGCTCGAACAATTATTTGGGGTTAGCCAATCATCCTGATTTAATTTCCGCTTCAAAAAATGCGACCGTCAAATTGGGGATTGGACCTGCGGCTGTTCGCTCGATTGCAGGCACAACCACATTGCATGTTGAATTAGAAAAACGAATTGCACAATTCAAAGGAGTGGAATCATCGATTACATTTCAAAGTGGATTCACTGCCAATTTAGCCACTGTTCCTGCATTGGTTGGAAAAGAAGATGTGATTTTTTCTGATAAATTAAATCACGCTTCGATTATTGATGGTTGTAGATTATCTGGCGCGAAAATTATTGCATACGAACATAACGATGTGAAATCTTTAGAAGAACAAATCAAAGCCAATTTAAGTCAATATCGAAGAGCATTGATTATCACAGATGGAGTCTTTAGCATGGATGGTGATGTTGCTCCATTGCCAGAGATTTATGAAGTTGCAAAAAAATATGACATTTTGTTAATGGTGGATGATGCACATGGTGAAGGTGTGCTAGGTAAAGGTGGGCGTGGCATTGTTGACCATTTTGGTTTGCATGGCAAAGTGGATGTAGAAGTAGGGACTTTCTCAAAAGCATTTGGTGTGGTCGGCGGTATGGTGGCTGGGAAATCTGTCATCATTGAATGGTTACGTCAGCGTGGACGACCATTTTTATTTTCATCAGCCATGACGATTCCAGATACTGCCGCATGTTTAGCCGCGATTGATTTGTTGGAAGATTCAACTCAATTGGTAGATAAACTTTGGGAGAATGCAAAATATTTCAAAGCAGAGATGAAAAGTTTAGGCTTTGATACAGGCGTCAGTGAAACACCCATAACTCCCGTCATGTTAGGTGAAGCGAAGTTGGCACAACAATTCAGCCGCGAGTTATTTGAGTCAGGTGTGTTTGCTATGGCAATCGGATTCCCAACTGTTCCACAAGGCAAAGCCCGAATCCGCGTGATGATTTCGGCATCACACTCAAAAGATGATTTGGATAAAGGACTGGAAGCGTTTAAGAATGTCGGGAAAAAGTTAGCAGTGATTTGATTGGTCTAACAGGTCTTACTAGTCTGATAAGTCTGATTCGTCTTTTGTTATGGTAAAATCGCTTTCGCAATTTGAATATTGGAGGGATGGCCGAGTGGCTTAAGGCGCATGTCTTGAAAACATGTTTGGGTCACACCAACGTGGGTTCGAATCCCACTTCCTCCGCTGGTAGTAAGTTAACAACTCAAAACTTGGGAAGGTGCCAGAGTGGCTGAATGGGCTCGCCTGCTAAGTGAGTGCTGGGTAAAACCAGTCGCGGGTTCGAATCCCGCCCTTCCCGCCAGAAAAAACGTATCTGAAAAGATGCGTTTTTTGTTTCCAGTCGCGCGCCTCCATTGAGGAGATGTTATTCGAATCCCGCCCTTCCCGCCAGAAAAA
>ERZ761602.3051-NODE-3051-length-24655-cov-3.856260_pt1 | contig 24655 bp, 20 predicted proteins | sample MGYA00512165_ERZ761602 | MGnify/ENA primary metagenome ERZ761602 (study PRJEB28899, sample SAMN02445085) | bioreactor sludge metagenome | biome: EBPR sludge; isolation source: Thorneside wastewater treatment plant | place: Australia: Brisbane, Thorneside...
GCCCAGCGCGGGGCGGGTGTTCTTTCGCGGGCGGGAACTGACACGCGCCACGGATGCGCAACTGACGGCGTTCCGGCGCGACCATGTGGGATTCGTGTTCCAGTTCTACAATCTCGTGCCCAGCCTGACCGCGCGCGAGAATGTCGCGCTGGTGACCGAAATCGCGCGACGGCCGATGCGCCCCGAAGAGGCGCTGGAGCGGGTCGGGCTGGCCGCGCGGATGAACCATTTCCCCGCGGAACTGTCGGGTGGCGAGCAGCAGCGCGTCGCCATCGCGCGCGCCATCGCCAAGCGGCCCGAGGTTCTGCTGTGCGACGAACCCACCGGCGCGCTGGATTCGAAAACCGGTGTGGCGGTGCTGGAGGCGCTGGTCGAGGTGAATCGCGACCTGGGCACGGCAACGGCGATCATCACCCACAATGCCGGCATCCAGCGCATCGCGCACCGCGTCGTTGTGCTGGCCGACGGGCGCGTCGCGCGCGAAGAGGTGAACGCGACCCGCGTCCCCCCGTCCGAGGTCAGTTGGTGATGCGCGCCCTGGATGCCAAGCTCATGCGCGACCTCCGTCGCCTCTGGGCGCAGGGGCTGGCCATCGGGCTGGTTCTGGCCTGCGGGGTGATGGTGCTGGTGCTGGCGCAGGGAGCGTCCCGCTCGCTGATGGAAACCCGCGATGCCTGGTACGAGCGTCACCGTTTTGCCGAGGTGTTTGTCGGCGTCACCCGCGCCCCGCGCGAATTGCTGGACACGATCGCCCATCTGCCTGGCGTGGCGCTGGTCGAGGCGCGGGTGGGCTTTGGCGCGGTGGTCGATATCGACGGGCTGGATGCGCCGGCGATGGCGCGCTTCCTGTCGCTGCCTGCCGCGGGCGAGGCGATGCTGAACGTGCCACTGGTGCGTCAGGGCCGCCTGCCCGACCCGCTTCGCCCGGACGAGGTTGCGCTGTCCGAGCCCTTTGCCGAGGCCAATTCCCTGACGCCCGGCAGCCGGTTCCACGCCATCCTCGGCGGCCAGCGGCGCGAGTTGATCGTCACCGGCTGGGTGTTGTCGCCCGAGTTCGTCTATACAATGGGTCCGGGCACGATGATGCCCGATGACCAAAGGTTCGGCATCATCTGGATGGGCGAGGCCGCCGCCTCGGCCGCCGCCGACATGCAGGGCGCCTTCAACGACCTGTCGCTGAGCCTGACGCGCGACGGCTCTGTCCCCGAGGTGATCGCCGCCCTGGACCGGTTGCTGGCCCCCTATGGCGGGCAAGGGGCGCATGGCCGCGACCGGCAATCCAGCCACGTCTTCCTGCAAAGCGAACTGGATCAGTTGCAGGCGATGGCGCTGGTCCTGCCGCCGATCTTCCTGGTGGTGTCGGCCTTTCTGGTCAACATGGTTCTGGGACGGCTGATCGCGCTGGAGCGCCCGGTGATCGGCCTTCTGAAAGCCGTGGGGTATTCCACCCCGGCCATTGCCTTGCATTACCTGAAGCTGTCGATGGGTGTCGCCGTCCTGGGCGTGCTGATCGGCTGGGGCGCAGGGCACTGGATGGGGCAGGCGATGACCCGCCTCTATGCGGAATTCTTCCGCTTTCCCTGGCTGATCTTCGTGCCCGGGGCCTCGGCTTTCTGGATATCGGGGCTGATGGGGGTGCTTACGGTGCTGCTGGGCGCGTTGCGGGCGGTCTGGGCCTCGGTCCGGCTGGCGCCTGCGGTGGCGATGTCTCCCCCTGCCCCACCCGCCTATCGGCGCGGGCTGCTCGATCTGCTGGCCGGGCTTCTGGCGCTGAGGCAGACCACGATGATGATCCTGCGCTCGATCACCCGGTTTCCGGGTCGCGCCTCGGTCACGGTGTTCGGCGTCGCGGCCTCGGTCGCGGTTCTGGTGGCGTCGTTTTCGACCTTCGATGCGATCGAGGCCATGATGGACGAGGTCTTTGACCAGTCGAACCGCCAGCAGGTCACGCTGTCGCTGACGCGGGCGCAGGGCGAAGCGGTGATCGAGGACGCGCGCACCCTGCCCGGTGTACTGGCGGTCGAGGGCGCCTTTGCCCTGCCGGTACGGCTGGTGGCGGGGCACCGCAGCCACCTGATCGCGCTGGAGGCGCGGCGCGCGGGGTCCCAGTTGACGCGGATCGTCGATGGCGAGGGCCGCGAGGTGACGATCCCGGCGGACGGGATCGTGATGCCCGCGCTGCTGGCCGAACGGATGGGCATCCACGAGGGCGACATGGTGCAACTGGAACTGCTCGCCCCACCGCGTGAAACCTGGGAGGTCCGCGTCAGCGCCGTGGTCCGCCAGAGCCTGGGGCAGGCGCTGGTCATGTCGGCGCCGGCCGTCTATTCCCGCCTGCGCAGCGCGCCGCAGGTCAATACGCTGCATCTGGGGGTCGATCCGCTGGCCCTGCCCGCGCTGAATGCGGCGGTGAAATCCACCCCCGCCATCGCCGGACTGGTTCTGTGGACCGAAGTGCGCCGCCAGTTCGATGACTCGATCAGCGAAAACCTGTCCATGATGACGCTGATCTATACCGCGCTGGGTATGCTGATCACCTTTGGGGTGGTGTATAATGCCGCACGCATCCAGTTGAGCGAGCGCGCGCATGAACTCGCCTCGCTCAGGGTGCTGGGCTTTTCGCGGGCCGAAGTCGGCTTTGTCCTGGTCGGCGAGGCGATGCTGCTGGCGCTGATCGCGGTGCCGCTGGGCTGGCTGGCGGGTTATGGGTTTGCGATGGGGATGATGCAGGCGATGTCCTCGGACATGATCGACATTCCGGCCCGGGTGGCCCGGCCGACCTTTGCCTATGCGGGCGCGGTGGTGCTGGGCGCGGCGCTGGGATCGGTTCTGGTGGTGCGACGACGGCTGGACCGCGTCGATATCGCCAGCGCCCTGAAACAGAGGGATTGAGGCATGGCGGCAGGACGTTGGATCATGGGAGCCGTGGCGCTGGCGGCGCTGGGCGCGGCGGCGGTCTGGGCACTGCGCGACGATCCGGTGCCGGTCGATCTGGCGCTGGTGCGGTCCGGGCCGATGGAGGTCAGCGTCGCCGCCGAGGGCATCACCCGCATCCGCGAGGTCTATGCCGTCACCGCCCCCATCGCAGGCACTGTTCTGCGCGCGCCTGTTGCGGTGGGCGATCCCGTGGTGGCCGGTGTCACGCTGCTGGCCGAGATCCGCCCCGCCGAGCCCGCCCTGCTTGACGCGCGCGCCCGCGCGCAGGCCGCTGCGGCGGTGGCCGAGGCACAGGCAGCGGTGCGCCTCGCCGAGGTGAACCTCTCGCGCGCGGAATCCGACCTCGCCTTTGCCGAGGCGCAGCTGGCGCGCAACCGCGATCTGGCGGCGCGCGGAACCATCGCACAGCGCGTGCTGGAAACGTCGGATCAGGCGCGCACCAACGCCCGCGCAGCGCGCGAAGCCGCGCGTTCGGAACTGGCGCTGCACCGCGCCACCCTGGCGCGGACCGAGGCCCTGCTGGTCGCGCCGGGCGACGGGGCCACGACCAACGGCAGTTGTTGCGTGGCGATCCGCGCTCCGACGGATGGCGTGGTGCTCAGCCTCGACGGCGCCTCGGCCCGCCCGGTGCAACCCGGCGTGCCCTTGATGACGCTGGGCGACCCGACCGACCTGGAGATCGAGGTGGACCTGCTCAGCGCCGATGCGGTGCGCGTGACCGAAGGCGCCGCCGCCCATGTCACGCGCTGGGGCGGCCCCGAGGTGCTGGCCGCGCGCGTCCGCCGGATCGAGCCGCAGGCGTTTACCCGCGTTTCGGCGCTGGGGATCGAGGAACAGCGCGTGCGCCTGCATCTGACGCTGCTGAGCCCCCCCGAAGCGCGCCCGGGGCTGGGCGACCGGTATCGGGTCTTCGTGCAGGTGGTGGTCTGGTCGGGCGATCCGGTCCTGCAACTGCCGGTCAGCGCGCTCTTTCGTCATGGCGAGGGTTGGGCCGTCTTTCGCGCCGAAGCAGGCCGCGCGGTGCTGACCCCGGTGGTGACCGGTCAGCGGATGGAGGCGCAGGTGCAGATCCTGGACGGTCTGAGGGCGGGCGATCAGGTCGTCGCCTTTCCCGGCAGCCGGATCGCCAACGGAACCACGATCGAGGCCCGCGCCGGGCAGACCGGCGACTGAGCGGCTGAGGAATGGCGGGCCCGGAGGGTCGTCGCCGACGCGCTCAATGCGCGTCGGCAGGACGATTGCGGGTCATGAAACGCCGGACACGGCGCGAGAGCGCATCGACATAGGTCAGGATCACGGGCACCACGACCAGCGTCAGCAGCGTGGACGAGATGAGGCCACCGATGACCGCATGCGCCATCGAGGCGTTCTGTTCCGCCCCCTCGTGGATGGCCAGTGCCAGCGGCAGCATGCCAAAGATCATCGCCAGCGTGGTCATGATGATCGGACGAAAGCGCGTGGTCCCCGCCTGCACGAGCGCCTCGCGCACCGGCAGACCGGCCATCATGTGGTGGTTGGCATTGTCCACCAGCAGGATCGCGTTCTTGACCACCAGCCCCATCAGCATGACGAAGCCGATCATCGAGAACATGTTGAGCGACGAGCCCCAGGCCATCAGCCCCAGCAGAACCCCGATCAGCGACAGCGGCAGCGCCGCCATGATCGCCAGCGGTTGCGCCAGGCTGCCGAACTGGCTGGCGATCACCAGATAGATGAACACCACCGCCATCAGGAGCGCCGCCCCCATGTTGGCCGAGGTCTCGGCCAGCATCTCGGCATCGCCGCCGAACTGGATCGCCACCCCCGGCGGCAGGTCCAGTGCGGCCAGCCCGGCGGTGATGTCGGTCACCACATCGCCCAGGATGCGCCCCTCGAAATTCGAGGTGATGGTGATCACGCGGGACAGGTTCTCGCGCTCGATGCGGCCCAGTGTTGCGCGCAAGGTGGCGACCTCGCCCAGGGTGACGGCAGTTCCGGCGCGCGGGCTCTGCGCCACGGGCAGGAAGGCGAGCCCTTCCCGCGCGTTGTTGCGCAGTTCTTCCGGCAGGCGCACCACCACGGTCGAGGACGTTCCGTCGCGCTGCCTGAGTTCGGACACTTCCTCGCCTGCGATGAACACCCTCAGCGCCCCGCCCACAGCGGCCGGGTTGACGCCCAGATCGGTCGCCACCTCGCGGTTCAGGATGAAATCCATCAGCGGCTGCGCCGACTCGGTGCCCAGTCGCGCATCCACCGTGCCCGGGGTGGCAACCAGCAGGTCCAGGACACGCGCGGCTGCCAGTTCCAGATCGACCGGGTTGTTGCCCGTCACCTTGATCGTGATCGGGGATTGATCGGGACCGACCCCGCCCCCCGAGGTGACGAGGATCTCGGCGCCGGGAATGACGGCCAGCGCCGCGCGCACCACGGGAACCAGGTCGTTGGCCGACAGCGCGCGCGCGCCCGGCTGGACAAGGTTCGCCACGATCACCGCCTGGTGATCGCCCGTCTGCGTGCCCGCCGCGATCGAGGTGTAGACGCTTTCGACCTCGGGGCGGGTCATCAGGATGCGGGTCACCTGCGCGGCCTTGATCGTGGTGTAATCCGCCGATGACCCAACCGGGGCGTTGACGTTGATCTGAAGGCGGCTTTCGTCCAGCGGCGGCAGGAACTCGGCCCCGATCAGCGGCACCAGTCCGAAACTGCCGACGAACACCGCCAGCGCGCCCGCCAGCGTCACCTTGCGCCAGGACAGGCACCAGACCGGCTGCCAGACGCTCGAACCCGTGCTCGAACCGGGCGACCGCCCGCCCGACAGGACCGCGCTGCACACCGGGACGCGAGGCGGGGTCATACCAGATCGACGACAGCATCGGGTCCAGCGTGAAGCTGACGAACAGCGACACCAGCACCGCCACCGACACGGTGACGCCGAATTCCAGAAAGAACTTGCCGACGATTCCCTGCATGAATGCCAGCGGCATGAACACCGCCACGATGGAAAGCGACGTGGCCAGAACCGCGAACCCGATTTCGGCCGTCCCCTGCAGGGACGCCTCGATATGGGACTTTCCCATGTGCAGATGGCGGGTGATGTTCTCTCGCACGACGATGGCGTCGTCGATGATGATCCCGATGGACAGGATCAGCGCCAGCATCGTCATCGTGTTCAGCGTGAACCCCAGCAGCGCGATCACCGCGAGCGTGCCGAGGATGGAGATGGGCAGCGTCAACCCGGTGATGACCGTCGAACGCCAGGAATTGAGGAACAGGAACACGATCGCGGTGGCCAGAAGTCCCCCCTCGATCAGGGTCGCCTGAACGGTATTGAAACTGGCCTCGATGGGAGTGGCAGCGTTGCGCAAAACATCGATGCGCGCGCCATCGAGCAGCGTGCCGGCCTGAAGGCGTCCGACCGCAGCGAGGACCGCCTGCGCCACCGCGACGGTGTTGCCGCCGTCCACCTTGACCACGTCGATGGCAAGCGCGGCAATTCCGTTGCGAAACGCGCGCCCCTCGGGCTCGGACACGCCCCAGCGCACCTGCGCCAGATCCCCCAGAACGATGGCCGCGCCGCCCTGGCGGGTAACCACCATCGCGCGAAGTTCCTCCAGCGTCGAGACCTCGGTGTTCAACTGCACCGACTGCACCAGGACGCCGTCGATCACCGAACCCGCGGGCAGGATCAGGTTGTCGTTTCGCAGCGCATTGACGACATCGCTGACACCCAGGCTGAACGCGCGCAGGCGGTCGGGGTCGATCAGGACCTCGACCTCGTCCTCGACGGCGCCAACCACGGTCGCGCTGCCGACACCGTCGATGGCGGTCAGCGCAGGGACGACGACATCCTCGGCCAGACGGGTCAGGTCGGTCAGGGTGCGCGTCGGGTCCGAAATGGCCAGCGACAGGACAGGCGTCGCGGTCGGGTTGAAGCGCACTACTGTCGGCGCCCCGGCATCCGATGGCAACTGATCCACGACTGCGGCGATGCGGTCGCGCACGTCCTGCGCGGCGATCATGCTGTCGGTGTCCAGATCGAACATCAGAACGACCGTGGAATGGCTGTTTTGCGAGGTCGAGGTGATCGTGTCGATCCCGGCGAGCGTGTTCACCGCCTCCTCGATGACGGTGGTGATCTCGGATTCCACGGTTTCCGGGCTGGCGCCGGCCCAGGGCGTCAGGATGGCCACGACCGGGAAATCGACGTTGGGATACTGGTCGATGGGCAGGTTGCGATAGGCGTTCACGCCAAAGACGCAGATCGCCACCATGACCATGGCGGCAAAGACCGGTTGCAGGACACTGATGCGCGTCAGGAACATGGATTCAGTCCTCGATCGTTACGGACTGGCCGGCATCGAGCCCGCGCAGGGCCATGGCCACGACCAGATCGCCAGGGGCCAGCCCCCCGGTGATCTGCACCAGAGCGCCTGACGACCAGGCGGGACCGGTTGTCACGGGTTGGGCGAGGGTGCGCCCGTCGCGCACCAGCAGCACCTCTGGCCCGGCGGGGCCGGTGCGCAGCGCGTCGCGCGGAACGGCCAGTTCGCCCTCGGCCACGCGCAATTCGACCGTCCCGGTCACGAAGGTGCCCCCGCGCAGGAAACCGTCGGGATTGGGCAGGCTGAGATAGAACTTGATCGAGCGCGTCCCGCTTTCGGCAACGGGATTGATCCGTTCCACCGTGGCACGCAATGGCGCACGCCCCTCGCCGGGCGGCAGAAGGATCGCGGATTGCCCGACCGCAAGGTCCAGCGTGTCGACGAGGGGGGCGACGGCCTCGATGGTGACGGTGGACAGGTCCACCAGCGAAACGACCTGCGTGCCGGCGCCGACCAGTTGACCTTCCTCGACGGCGCGTGACGAGACGATCCCGGCAAACGGGGCGCGGATCGTGGCCCGCGCCAGGTTGGACTGGGCCAGCCGCACCTGCGTATCCAGCGACCGGGCCGAGGCCGAGAGCGCATCGACCTGTGACTGCGCATCGTCCAGCGCGGTGCGCGAGGCCACACCTGAGGCCGACAGCATGTTCGCCCGTTCCAGCGCGGCGCGCGCGGATTCCAGTTGCACCCGGGTCGATTCCAGGCTGGCCTGCTGGGCCTCGAGTTGCAGGGCGAGGTCGGCAGTGGCGATCTGCACCAGAACCTGCCCCTCGCCCACCGAATCGCCCGCGCGGACGAGCACCTGTTCGGCGATACCCGACACCTGCGCCGACAGGTCCACCTGCCGCGACGGGGCAACGGTGCCCGAAAAGCGCACGGTCTCGGTCAGGCGCATCGGCGCGATCCGAACCACCTCGGACGGATGCAGGATCATGGCCGGTTGCGCCACGGCCGCGGCGGGCAGCCAGAACATCAGGCCTGCGGTCAGGAACAGCGCAGCCAGCGGGAGGGGTGGTCGGATCATTGCGGGGTCTCGGTCTGGAACGGGGCCCGCACGGGGCGGGCGGTCAGGGGGCGGCACTGGGGACGAACCTCGCCAGAGGAGTGCGGCGAGGCGGCATGCTATGGACTTCAGACCGGGGCGACGGCCAGCCGCATGCGGAGGACGAGGCCGACCCCGGTGGCGGGCAGATTGGTCGCGGTGATCGGGGCACCCTTCAGATCATGGCCTTGCCCTCTGGTCTGGGTCAATGTCGGCCGCCTTTTCGTCTTGCTGCGCGCCGTCTCGGCGCTGGCGCGAATGCGGAAGCTGTCGGTTCCGGTCTCGGGGCTTCAGACTTCGGTCACCGGGCCGCCGCGGTCAAGCCCTTTCGGCCGCACGATTTCGCCAGCAGAGGGGCGGTTGGGTCGAGCCATCCGTCCTTCGCCGTCCTCAAGGGCTTCACCGCACCCGAAACGCCCTTCACCGAGGCGGGCGGACAGGTTTGTCGGTGAAACCGGCAGGCCCGCGTTTGACCCGATCTGTGCAACCGAGTTCACCGGGCACAAATCGCTTGACCTCAAAGCGCCCGCAGCCAAGGTTCGGGTGCGTGGACCGGCATGCGGTTTTCACGCAAGCGAGGTGCGGTCGATGGGCGATACTCTGGTGGACCAGAACAGGCTCAGGGTCGTGTGCAACCCGTCGGTCTTTGCGTTCGAGACGACGTCGGACCTCGCGCCGCTGGACGGCCCCGTCGGGCAGGACATCGCGGTCGAGGCCATCCGGCTATCCGCCGACATGCGCCACCCCCGTTTCAACCTGTTCGTCGATGGGCCGGAAGGATCCGGGCGGCATTCGACGGTCCTGCGGATCCTGCAAAGCGTCGCCAGCAACCGACCCGTCCCCGGCGACTGGGTCTATGTCAACAATTTCGCCGAGCCAGACAAACCCCTGGCGATCAGCCTTCCGCCCGGCGAAGCGCCAAAGCTGCGGGATGCCGTCGCGGCCCTGGTCGAGGATCTGGCCAGCCGGATCCCCGCGGTGCTGGTGTCCGAAGATTGCCAGACACGTCGCGCAGCCATCGAGCAGGAATTCTCGACGCGCCGGGAGGCTGCCTTCAAGGACCTCGCCGAAAGCGCCCGAAACCGCAACGTGGCGATCCTGCGCACGCCCATGGGGTTCTCGCTGGCCCCCATGCACGAGGGCGAAATCCTGAAAGCCGATGCCATGGAGGCCATGGTCGAGGAAGAACGGGTCAGGATCGAGGCGGATCTGGAAGCCACCCACGAGGAACTGGAGGATTTTCTGGTTTCGCTGCCCGAACTGGGCCGCGAGCAGCGAGAGGCCCTGGCCGCCCTGAACGCGCGCATGGCGGAAAGCGCCGTCAAATCGGCGATGTCGCGCATGAACCGCGGGTTTGCGCGCAACCCCGCAGTGAAGCCCTATCTGGAAGCCTTGCACAAGGATCTTGTCCTGAACGCGGACCTGTTCCTGGCCTGGGAGCGAAGCAGCGCCGAGGCACCCTTTCCGCGCGGACCCGCCGCCCTTCACGACGACCCGAGCTTTCATCGATACGCCGTGAATGTGGTCGTGACACATCAGGACGCCTCGGCCGCCCCGGTCATTGTCGAGACCATGCCGACGCTGTCAAATCTGACCGGCAGGATCGACTACATGTCCCAGCAAGGGGCGCTCGTCACCGATTTCACCCAGATCAAGCCGGGGGCCCTGCACCGGGCGAACGGCGGTTTCCTGCTGCTCGATGCCAGGCGGGTCCTGACCGAACCGTTCGCCTGGGATGCGCTGAAACGCAGCCTTGAAACCCGGGCGATCCAGATCACCACCGCGGCTGACCGGCTGGGCCTGATCGCGACCACCACAATGGAACCGCAGGCCATTCCGCTGGATCTGCGGGTCGTGCTGGTCGGCGACCAGCAGTTGCTTCTGCTCCTGTCGGAACTGGACCCCGATTTCGGCCAGTTCTTTCGCGTGGCGGCTGAATTCGCCGACGACATGACGCGTGACGCACGCTCGATGGAGCTGTTCGCGCGGGTTCTTGCCACGGTGGGGCGGCAAGAGGGGCTGCGTCCGGTTGCCCGTGATGGCGTCGCAGCCCTGATCGACGCCGCATCGCGCGCGGCGGAAGACCAGCAGAAACTGTCGCTGCGAACCTCCGAGGTGCTCGATCTGATGCGGGAGGCGGATCATGGCGCCTCCGGGGACGGGTCTGCCGTCATCACCGGTGCCCATGTCGCTGCGGTGATCGCCGCCCGCGAGCGTCGGCTTGGCCGGACACGGGAAAGCATGCTGGAGATGGTCCGCGGCGAGAAGATCCTGATTTCTACCACCGGCAGCGTCGTCGGTCAGGTCAACGGCCTGACGGTGGCCGAGATCGGCGAATTGCGCTTTGGCATGCCGGCCCGGATTACCGCCCGGGTCAGGATGGGATCGGGCCGCGTCGTGGATATCGAACGCGAGGCCAGGCTGGGCGGACCGATCCACTCGAAGGCCGTCCTCATCCTGTCGGGCTTTCTGGCCGCCCGCTATGCGGCGGATGTGCCGCTGTCGCTCTGGGCCTCGCTGGTCTTTGAACAGAGCTATGGCCGGATCGAAGGCGACAGCGCGTCGCTGGCCGAACTGTGCGCGCTGATGTCGGCGCTGGCCGAAGTCCCCATAACGCAGTCCTATGCGGTGACAGGCTCGGTCAACCAGCTGGGCGATGTGCAACCCGTCGGCGGCATCAACGAAAAGATCGAGGGCTATTTCCGGATCTGCGCCGAGCGGGGCCTGACCGGGCGACAGGGCGTGCTGATCCCGCGCGCGAACCTGTCGAACCTGATGCTGCGGGACGAGGTGGTCCAGGCCGTGGCCGCCGGACAGTTCCAGATTCACGCCGTATCCCATGTGGACGAGGCGATTGCCCAACTGACGGGTCTGCCCGCAGGCCAGCGAACCGCGAATGGCGAGTTCGAACCCGGCTCGATCAACGCCAATATCGAGGTGCGGCTTCTTGACTTCGCGGATGCGCGGGTCGGGCAGATCGGGCTTCTGGCGGACCGCGATACCGCTGATGGCTGAAGTCTCGCTCAAGCGCAGGCTGGGTCTGGTGCAGGTCGTTCTCTACGGGCTGGGCGTGACCATCGGGGCCGGGATCTATGCCCTTGTGGGCAGCCCGATTTCCCTCGCGGGTGTTCACGCGCCGGTGGCCTTTGTCCTTGCCGCCCTTGTCATGGTCTTTCCGGCCGCCTGCTTTGCCGAACTCACCGGGCGGTATCCCTTTGCCGCGGCCGAGGCGCGCTTTGTCCGCGAAGGCTTCCGGTCCCGTGCCCTCTTCGTGCTGGTCGGGCTTGGCGTGACACTGATCGGGGTCGTCTCGGCCGCGGCCATCGCGCATGGCGCCGTCAGCTATCTGTCACGCGTGATCGATCTGCCGCCGCCGGTGCTGCTGTCGCTCGTCATCGGCGGCAGCGCGATCGTGGCGTCGCTGGGCATACAATCCTCGGTCGGCATTGCAGGCGCACTGACCATCGTGGAGGTCGGCGGCCTGCTGCTGATCATCGGCGGGGGGATCTGGGCCGAGCGCGACATCCTGGGTCAGGCAGCCGAGGCGGTGCCGACCACCTTGTCAGTGCCGGTCTGGGCCGGGGTCATGGCCGCGAGCCTGCTGGCCTTCTTTGCCTTCATCGGCTTTGAGGATATCGATTCGATCGCCGAAGAAACGAGGAACCCCCAGAAGACCCTCGCGCGGGGGATCTTCCTGACCCTGCTGATCACGACCCTTCTGTATCTGGGGGTGGTGCTGACCGTGCTGGCCACCAACGAGCTGACCGAGATCGCCACCCATCCGTCGCCGCTGACGCTGACCTTTGTCCGCAACACCGGCCTTTCCGAGATCGTGTTGGTGTTGATTGCCACTGTCGCCACCCTGAATGGCGTCATCGTCCAGATCCTGATGGCCGGACGGGTCGTCTTTGGCATGGCAAGGGACGGTGAACTGCCCGGCGGACTGGCCCGTCTGTCTGTGCGCACCGCGACACCCGTGCGGGCGACAATGGCCTGCGCGGCTGCGACCCTGGCCCTGGCCCTGGTCTTTCCGATCATCCGACTGGCGGAATTCACCTCGGGGATTACGCTTGCGGTCTTTACCCTCGTCTGCCTTTCGCTGGCCCGCATCCGGGCGCGGGGAACGCCGGCGCCCGCAGGAACCTTCCTCGTCTACCGCTGGGTGCCGATCACGGGTGGGCTCGCCTGTCTTGGCCTTCTCGTGGCCGGTCTCGTGGCATAGCTTTGGGGATCGCGTGCCTGGCGGCGTCGCCAAGGTCGCCCGGATCAGCGGCCGCGCCTTGGCGAGCAGCCGCATCGAAGGCGCCGTGGTAGGCCCGGAGGGACTCGAACCCCCAACCAAGGCGTTATGAGCGCCCTGCTCTGACCATTGAGCTACAGGCCCGGCGTTCCCTGCCTAAGCAGCTTGGGCCGGAGGGTCAAGCCATCCGCAGCGGGTCAGGGGGTTTGGGCGAGGTGGCGAAGAAGGCTGATCCAGGTTTCGCCGTAGCGGCGCTGGTCCAGAAGGTCGAACCCCAGACCCGCCGGTTGCGGCGCGTTTTCTTCCCACACCACCACCGCGCCGGGGGCGAGCCACCCCCCCACCTGCGCCGAGGCCAGCGCGCGCGCGCCCAGCCCCAGCCCATAGGGCGGATCGAGGAACACGAGCCCGAACCCCGGTCCGCGGTTCTCGCCGAGATCGGTCGCATCGCGCCGGTAAAGCCGGGTCACCCCCATCGCGCGCAGCTTTTCGATATTGGCCCGGATCAAGGCGCGCGACGCAGCGCCATCATCGACCAGCGTCACCTGCACGGCCCCGCGCGACAGCGCCTCGAGCCCCAGCGCCCCGGTGCCCGCGAAAAGGTCGAGCACCCTTTGCCCCCTCACCAGATCGCCCCACCTGCCCTGACAGAGCATGTTGAACAACGCCTCGCGCACGCGGTCGGTCGTCGGACGCAGATGCGCTGACGGATCCCCGGCGCCGACCTCGGCCAGATGAGTCCCCCGGTGCGTGCCGCCGACGATCCGCATTCAGCGCCTCACAACAGCGATTTCAGGTCGGTCGCGGGATCGGCGAGCGCCTCGGCCGCGGGCTGCTTGCCGGTTTCCAGCAGGCGCTTGCCCACCATGTAGCCGCGCGGATCGTTCAGCGCGTCGACGGCAAGGAAGGTCTCGCCCCGGAAATACCAATGGCTGCGCGACGCCCCCGAAATCCGGGTCACGACCCGGTCATAACCGGTGTTCAGCCCGGCGATCTGCAGCTTCATGTCGTATTGGTCCGACCAGAACCACGGCATCGGCAGGTAAGGCTTGCCCGCACCCAGCATGTTGGCCGCGACGGATTCAGACTGGTCGATGGCGTTCTGCACGCTTTCCAGACGGATGCGCGAGCCCTTGTAGACAAAGCTGGCGCAGTCGCCCGCCGACCAGATCGCCGGGTCCGAGGTGCGCCCGAAAGCATCTGTGGCGATACCGTTGTCGATCACCAGACCGGCCTCGCGCGCCAGACGGTCACCCGGCAGGATGCCAATGCCGACGATGGCAAAATCGACCGGGATATGGCTGCCATCAGCCAGATCGGCGCCGTTCACCCGCCCGTCGCCGGTCAGTCGCACCAGACCCAGCCCCTCGCGGATGGTCACGCCGTGGGCGGTATGCAGGGCGCGCATCGCATCGGCCGTTTCAGGCGCCGCCACGCGACCCAGAATGCGGGGGGCGGCCTCGATCAGGGTCACGATCAGACCCTTTTTCGCCGCGACTGCGGCGGCTTCGAGCCCGATATACCCCCCGCCCACCACCAGAAGCCGCCGACCCGCCACGAACTCGGGGACCATGGCGTCGATGTCGGACAATCGCCGCACACCGTAAACGCCGACCAGATCGCCCCCGATCGCCGCAGGCAGGCGACGCAGGTCGGCCCCGGTGGTCAGGGCAAGCTGGTCATAGGCCAACGCCTGATCGCCCAGCCAGACCTGCCGGGCGGCGGGGTCGATGCGACTGACCGTGGCCCCGGCCAGCAGGGTGATGCGCTGTTCGTCATACCAGGCGCGCGGACGCAGAAAGAGACGCTCCAGTTCCATCTCGCCCATGAGGTATTTCTTCGACAGCGGCGGGCGCTGATAAGGCGGCACGGGTTCGTCCCCGATCAGCGTCAGGTCGCCCGCATAGCCCAGCGCCCGCAGCTTTGCCACCAGGGCCGACCCGGCCTGACCCGCCCCCACAACCACGATGCCGCCCATGTCCCTCTCCCGCCTTGCAAATCGCCGAGGCACACTGGAACGTGCGCCGAGGGGGCTTATATCGCACCCGTTCGTCCAAACCCAGACCAGGAGAGAGTTTCCATGTCCATTTCCGAAGGCGCCCGTCTGCCCGACGCCGCCCTTGTCAAGATGGGTCCGAACGGGCCCGAGGCGGTCAGCGTTTCGGCCCTGACCGCAGGGCGCAAGGTGGTGATCTTTGCGGTGCCCGGGGCGTTCACGCCAACCTGCCACACGGCGCATATGCCCGGTTTCATTGCGGTCAAGGACCAACTGGCCGCCAAGGGCATCGATGAGATCGTCTGCATCTCGGTCAATGATGCCCATGTGATGCGGGCCTGGGGCGAGGCGACCGGCGCCACTGCGGCGGGGATCACCCTGCTGGCGGACGGAATGGGCGAGTTCACCGACAAACTGGGCATGACCTTTGACGCTGCCGTGGTCGGCATGAAAGGGCGCTCGAAGCGCTACGCGATGATGGTCGAGGACGGAGTGGTCAAGGTCTGGCACCCCGAGACGACGCGCGGCTGCGAGGTTTCCGGCGGCCCGGCGATGGTGGCGGCGCTGTGATGCGGGGGTGGGGTGAAACCCCACCCTACAGGTCGGCGCGTAGGGTGGGATTTCATCCCACCCTAACCGGCAAAGCGGTCCATGGCACGGGCGAGCGCGAGGTCCAATTCGGTCAACCCCTTGGCGTCGTGCGTGGTCAGCACCACTTCGACCCGGTTCCAGACATTCGTCCATTCCGGGTGATGGTCGAGCTTTTCCGCCTCCATCGCCACGCGGGTCATCCAGCCAAAAGCTGCATTGAAATCCTTGAAACGAAAGGATTTCTGCAGTGCATCGCGACCCTCGGCCAGCGTCCAGCCGTCTTGTGCCAATGCCTCCAGTGCCGCCTGCCGCGCGTCGCCTTCCAACCGGTTCGGCCGCGCCATCACGAGTCCATCTCGAGCCCGCGCAGACGCGCGGGGCGGTCCTTGAGGCGGTCCCAATAGGCGACGAAGGCCGGGCGCACCGGCAGGGTCTTGAACATCATGCCCCAGCCCACCTGACTGCCGACATAGACATCCGCAGCCGTGAACCTGTCCCCGGCAACATAGGGGCTGGCCGCCAAGCGCCCCTCCAGCACCGCGACGGCATCCTCATAGGATCCATAGCCGACCATGCCCCTGCGCTCGGGCGGAATGGTGAAACCCAGGGTGTTGTTGACGACCGCCGACTCGATCGGCCCGGCGGCAAAGAACAGCCAGCGGTAATAGGCCGCGCGCTCGTTTGGGCGGGGTGCAAGGCCGGCCTCGGGGAAAGCCTCGGCGAGATAGGCGCAGATCGCCGCCACCTCGGTCACCACCTGCCCATCGTGGACAATGGTCGGCACCTTTCCCATCGGGTTGATCGCCAGATAGTCGGGCGCCTTCATCGTGGTCCCGTACTCCAGCACATGGGTCTGGTAGGGCTGGCCGATCTCCTCCAGCATCCAGCGGGCGATCGCCCCCCGCGAGCGCGGATTGGTGTAAAAGTCGATCATTCTGTCTCCTCCTCGGCCGTGCTGCGGCGAAACGGGCCGCATGCAGCGAGCGTTTCCATATCTTGCCCGACTGCGCGGGCTTCGGCGGCCAGGTAATCGGCGACTGCATCCTGAAAGCGGGCATCGGCAAAGGCATGCAGCGAATGCACCTCGGCGGGCAGATAGCCGCGCGCCAGCTTGTGCTCGCCCTGCGCGCCGGCCTCGACACGGGGCAATCCATGGCGGAGCGCCCAGTCGATCGCCTGATAATAGCACAATTCGAAATGCAGGCAGGGGTGATCCTCGATGCAGCCCCAGTAGCGGCCAAACAGCGTCTGGCGCCCGATGAAATTCAGCGCGCCAGCGACCGGGCGCCCGTCCCGTTCCGCCAGGATCAGCAGGATATCGCTGCGCATCGTGGCCTGGATCTCGTCGAAAAAGGCGCGGGTCAGATAGGGGCGACCCCATTTGCGGCCGCCCGTATCCTGATAGAAGGTCCAGAATGCGTCCCAGTGTCCGGGCCGCAGATCATCGCCGGTCAGGGCCCGGATCGTGCCGCCAAAGCCCTGCGCCACCGCGCGCTCACGTCGGATCGTCTTTCGCTTGCGCGACGAGAGCGCGGAAAGGAACCCGTCGAAATCGCCGTACCCGGCGTCCTGCCAATGGTATTGCGTGGTGACACGGTGCAAGAACCCCTCGGCGGGGCCCAGCGCGGCCTCGTCAGCGGTGCAGAAGGTGACATGGGCCGAGGACATCCGGTTCCCCGCCATCGCCTCGCGCAGGGTGGCCAGCAGCGTAGCCCGCAGTCCGGGATCGCCCAGCAGGCGCGCCCCGGTCGCCGGGGTGAAGGGCACGGCGGATTGCAGCTTGGGGTAATACCGCCCTCCCCCCCGCGTCCAGGCATCGGCAAAGGCGTGGTCAAAGATGTATTCGCCCTGGCTGTGGCTTTTCACATAGAGCGGCATTGCCGCCACCAGCCGCCCGCCCCGGCGCAGCACCAGATGCTGGGGCTGCCAGCCTGTCCCCGGCCCGACCGACCCCGAACGCTCCAGTGCGCTGAGGAACCGGTGCGTGGTGAACGGGTCAAGCGGGCGGGCCCCCGGCGAGGTCAGCGCGTCCCACTCGCCCGGGTCGAGCGACTCCATCGCGGTCACAATCTGGGCCTGCATCCTGTCCCCCGGGCGCTGATGCGTGCAAAGCTGGTGGCCGCCCGCGTCCCGTCAAGGGGCAAGAGCTGCGAGGTAACCCTCGAAGGTGATGTTCTGGGCAACCCGACGGGCAATCGCTTCGTCCCGGGGGGAAGATATTGTCCAACAGAGCACCGCGGCGCCCTGTGCGCGCAATTCGGCTACGCGCGGACGTTCAAGGTCGCACCAATGGTGCGAGATGAAGCTGGCTCCCACCGCGTCAAAGTCTCGGATCGCTGCCAGGGCCTGCCAGTGCGCCGACAGTTCGGGACCCGCGTCGGCGGGGAAATCCTCGGCCGGGAATTCATAGGTGGTCAACCCGCGCGGAATCCCGGGGGAAAGCCGTTGCATATGCGCGACAGCCGAAGGGTTGAAGGACATCACCGCCACCGGCCCGCCGTAGCCGTCGAGCGCGCGCGCCACCGCGGTTTCGAGTACGCCATCGGTCGGCCCCATGACGCCGGACTGGTCCTTGATCTCGATCAGCAGCGGGACGCGGCCCGCGACGGCCTCCAGCACCTGGGGCAGGGTCGGGATCGGCGCATCGCTGTGGCGGACGACAAGGCGCTGAAGGACCGCCCGGTTGTGCGCCCGGATCGGTCCGGCACCCTCGGTCAGCCGGTCGAGCGTATCATCGTGAAACACCATCGCCTCGCCATCGGCGCTAGGTTGCACATCGATCTCGATTGCATAACCATTTGCCAAAGCGGCGTGGATGGCAGGAAGCGAATTTTCCGGGCGACGCTGGGTCAGGTCATGCAGGGCACGGTGCGCGATCGGCAGGCGCAGAAGACCCTCGGGCAGGGCGGGACGCATCAGGCAATCTCGAAGATGGCTTCGATCTCGACCGCGACGCCGAGCGGCAGCGAGGGGGACCCCACGGCCGAACGCGCATGGCGCCCGGATTCCCCCAGAACCGCCACCAGAAGGTCCGAGGCGCCGTTGATGACCTTGGGGTGTTCGGTGAAATCGGCGGTGCAGTTGACAAAGCCGGTCAGCTTGACCACCCGCCGCAAACGCGACAGGTCACCGCCCAGCGCCGCCCGGGCCTGCGCCAGCAGCGACAGAGCGCAGGCCTGGGCGGCGGCGGCGCCGGCCTCGGTCGACAGATCGGCCCCCAGCTTGCCTGACCTGCCCCGACACATAGATCAGCCCCCCTGAAATCACCCAGGGCACGTAGTTTGCCGCCGGCGCCGGCGCGTCCGGGAGTTCGAGACCGAGGGCGGCAAGGCGGGATTCGACACTCTGCGTCATGGAGAGACTCCTTTCAGGATGGTGCGCAGCAAAGCATGTCTGGCGGCGAACGAAAAGCCCTCAGCCCTCGCGCAGAGCCCGACGCAGATGGGTGGCAAGCGGCGCCACCAGATAGGCCAGCGGTGTGCGCTCGCCGGTGGCGATAAAGGCCTCGACCGCCATCCCGGGCACCAGCGGGCGCAGCGCGACCTGCGCAAGGGACTGATCCGAAAACAGGATTTCCACGCGATAGTATCGCTGGCCCGTGCGGTCGTCGAAAAAGGGCGCGGGCGAGATCGCGGTAACTCGCCCGTCAAAGTCCGGCAGGTCGCGTGCCGCCAGAGCCGGCAGGCGCAACCGCGCGGACTGACCGACATGGACGTGATCGATGTCGTCGGGCCGGACCCGGACCAGCAGAACCGGCCGGGGCTGGGGGGCAAGGATCTGCATTGCCTCGACCGCCGGACGCAGCACGCCCTCGGTGCCAAAGGTTGCCAGGCCGTGCACGATCCCGGCCGCAGGGGCGCGCAACACCAGCCCGTCGCGGCGGTCCCTGAGAAGGGCGGCCCGAGCGGCCAGCTCCAGCCGTTCCAGCGCAACCTGCGCGCGCCCCTCGGCGGCTTCCTGCCGATAGCGGGCTTCCAGCGCCTCGATCTGAAGGTCGATTTCGCCCAGCCGCTGATCGATCTCGGCACTGCGCGCGGCGATGCCGACCAACAGCGAGTCCAGACGCGCAGCTTCGCGCGCGAGGTCGGCGCGACGGGTTTCGGGCGCGAGGCCCTGCGCGAGGAGACGCTCGATCCGGTCCAGTTCGTGCCGAACCAGGGCTTCCTCGACCCGGGCGGACTCTGCCTGCCGCCACAAGCCGTCCCGTTCGGCCTCGGCCTGTCGGCGACGTTGTCGCAACTGCGCAACGTCACGCGCCAAGGCGGTCCGCCGCGCCTGATAGAGAATCACCTGGTCGGCATGCGCCTGCGCGAGCACCGGATCGGGCGAGGTGTCAGGCGACGGATAGGGCGTCGTGTCACGCTCGGCGACCAGACGGGCTTCGCGGGCCTCGGCTTCGGCCATGCGGGCCTCTATCAAGGCAAGTTCGGTGTCGATGGCGCGCGAATCCAGGCGGATCAGCACGGCACCTGCATCCACCGACTGCCCCTCGCGCACCGCAATCTCGACGATGGGCCCGCCCTCCGGATGCTCGACCGGATGGCGCAGGGGCGTCGCGTCGACCTCTCCGACGGCGATGACCGCGCCGGTTATGGTGACCTGCGTGGCCCAGCCCCCCAACCCCACGACCAGCAGCAGACACAGGGCGAGGCCTCGCCACAGCGGTGCCCGGACATCGAGCGCCCGTTCCACGGTCATGGCGCCCCTCCCGCGCGGGCGCGCACGACTTCGGTGTGACGCCGGACAAGGTCACGCAGCACCGATTCGCGCGGTCCGAAGCCGGTCTGCGCGCCGGCGTCGAGCACCAGGAGGTCATCGCATTCCGCGATCGAGGCCGGTCGATGCGCGGTGACAACCACGATCGTTCCCAGGGCCTTGAGGGTGCGGATGGCGGCATTGAGCGCGGCCGATCCGTCGGCATCGAGATGGGCGCTGGGTTCATCGAGAATTACCAGTGCTGGGTCGCCGAAAAAGGCCCGCGCGAGGCCAATTCGCTGGATCAGCCCGGCGGGAAGGGGGGCACCGGGCGGACCGGCACGTGTCTGGTACCCTGCGGGCAAGGCGACGATGGCGGCATGCGCACCAGCCAGCCGGGCAGCGCGGCAGATGGCCTCGGGATCGGCCAGCGGGTCATGGCGGGCGATCGCATCCGCAATCGTGCCCGACCAAAGCGCAACACGCTGAGGAAGATAGCCAGTTCGGTACGGGGGGAGCGCAGCCAGCGGAGTGTCGCCCAGACGAAGCGATCCGGCGCCGGGCGCGACGGCCCCCGCCAGAACGCGGGCGAGCAGGCTCTTGCCCGCACCGCTGGGCCCGATGACGCCAAGGGCGCGACCCGGGGTCACGTCGAAACCGCCAAGGCGCAGCAACGGTCCGGTTCGGTCTGGCCCCGGAACAAACAGGCCCCGGATCCGAAGCGGCGCGCGGATTTCGGCGGTCGGCGCCGGTGGTGCGGCGTCGGCACCCTCGTACAGAGTCAGGCGCAATCGGCGCCACCCGGCGATGCCCGCCAGCAGCAGACCCCACTGGCTGGCAAGTTGTTCGACCGGCGCGAGGGCGCGCCCCAGCAGGATCGACGCGCCCACCATCATCCCGGCCGACAGCGCATCCTGCAACACCAGCCAGGCGCCCGCCGCCAGCGCAGCCGATTGAAGGAACAGCCGGAAAGCCCGGGCCTGCGCGGTGTTGCGGGCGCTCCCGTCGGCGACACGCACCTGCGCCACCAGGGCGGAGGCGCGAAAGCCCTGCCAGCGGTTGACAAGGCCCGGCGACAGCCCGGCCACCAGATCCGGCCCCGCCGCGTCGATCTCGGCGCGCAAACGCTCGGCGTTGTCGCTTTCGCGCCAAGCGCGCGCCTGCGGCTGACGCTGGGCCAGATGCGCAACCGCAGCCATCACCGCCAGCGTCAGCGCCCCCCCTACTGCCAGCCATCCAAGCAGCGGGTGAACCAGCGCAAGCAGGACGACAAAGGCCGGGGTCCAGGGCAAATCGAGCACCGCGAGCGCGAGGTTGCTCCCCGCGAGGCGCTGCACGGCGTCGATGTCGCGCAGCGCAGCGGCAGGGCGCGGATCCGGGGGATCGCGCAGATGCGCATGCAGACTGGCCTCGAACAGGCGGGGCTCCAGCCGCTGACGCAGCCGCGCACCGAATCGGACCAGCAACTGCGCCCGCGCATTGTCCAGGCCCGCCATTGCCGCAAAAAGGGCGGCGACGAGCAGAAACAGCGCGGCAAGGGTTTCGACCGAACGCCCCGGCAGAACCCGGTCATAGATCTGCAGCATGAACATGGGTCCGGCCAGCATCAAGAGGTTCGACACGGCACCAAATCCCAGCACGGCCAGCCATAGCCCGCGATTGTTGCCCCCTGAATGATCCGACCCGGCGCCCACCTGCCCGCTCCTTGCCATCAGAGGTGTCAACGGTTGCCCTGCCGTGTCGGCCCCTGTTAACATCGGGCTAGCACATCATCTGCTATCATCCGGTAAACGACCGATGGGAAACTCTGGCCTTGACCCTTGTCCTTCGTCCTCTCGTTCTGGTTCTCGGCCTCCTGGCGACCCTGGTGGCCTGTACCGCGCCGCCCCCTCCGCCCGGGGTCAATGACCCGTTCGAGGCGACCAATCGCGCCCGGTTCGAAGCCAACATGGCCCTGCTTCCCTCGGCACGCGCCGAGGCGCCCCCGCGCCTCAATCCATTTCGCCGCGCAGTGGCCAATGTTGGCGACCTGCTGGGAACACCGTCGAGTATTCTCAATGATGTCTTGCAGTTGCGCCCCGACCGCGCGGTCGAGAATGCCTTGCGCCTGACCATCAATGCCACGGTCGGTCTGGGCGGGATTCTGGATCCGGCCGGGCATCTGGGCATCCACGGGCGCCGGAGCGATTTCGGCGAGACGTTGCATCGCTGGGGTGTCGGCGAGGGGGCCTATGTGGTGCTGCCGCTGTTTGGCCCGTCGACCGAACGCGATGCCGCAGGCCTCGTCGTCGATCTGGCCATCGATCCGCTGCGATTCGTCCTGCCCCCGCGCGAATTCGGCTGGAGCCTCGCGTTGCGCGGTGCCGGGCAATTCGCCAGCGCGGCCGAAAATGCCGACCTGCTCGACGCGAATGTGATGTCGACCGCCGACCCATATGCCCAGGCGCGTCTTCTCTACCTTCAGTCGCGGCGCTATCATCTCGGGGTAGAAACCGAGGATGAGTTCATTGACCCCTATGCCGATTTCTGACCCGAGCCGCCGCACCTTCCTCCTGGGGATGGCCTTTGGCGCACTGACAATGGCCGGTCCCGCTGCGGCATTGACCCAGGCCGAGTCGCGGACGTTGATCGACCGGGTGATGGGCGAGGTACAGGGGATCATCAATTCGGGCGCGCCGGAGCCCCGCATGATCGCGCAGTTCGAGGAGTTGTTCCAGCGCTACGGCGACGTGCCGGCCATCGCCCGTTCGGCGCTGGGGCCGCCGGCGCGCGCTGCATCCGCGGCGCAACTCAGCGCCTTTACCAACGCGTTTCGCGGCTACATGGGCCGAAAGTACGGGCGCCAGTTCCGCCGCTTTGCAGGCGCGCGCGCCGAGGTTCTCGGTTCGCGCGAAGTGCAGGGCTACTGGGAGGTCATCACCACGATGACCATGCGCGGCGAACCCCCGTTCGAGGTGCGCTGGCAAGTGAGCGACCGCAGCGGGCGGCCGCTGTTCTTCAACCTGATCATCGAAGGGGTGAACCTGCTGGCCGCCGAACGCCAGGAAATCGGCACCATGCTGGAGCGCCGTGGCGGTAATCTGGACCGGATGATCCAGGACTTGCAGCAGGCGGGCTGAACACGGTCGTCCGAGTCAGCCCCCACCCAGGATCCCTTCGAGTAAACCCCGCACAGTATCGGATATGCCCCCGCCCGACCCCTGCTGGCTTCCCGGCGTCCCGCGGGTGGTGGGCGGTTCCAGATCCGGGCGCGTGGGAACGCTCATCGGCAGCGGATGCATCGGCGTGCCGCGATGAATACGAACCATGGTCTCGCTCCAGATGTCGGCAGGCAGCCCCCCGCCGGTGACCCCGGTCAGCGGGGTGTTGTCGTCATTGCCCATCCAGACACCAACGACATAATCGGCGGTAAACCCGATGAACCAGGCATCGCGGGCCGAGGTGGTCGTGCCCGTCTTGCCCGCCGCCTGCCGCCCGTCAGGCAGCCGCGCGCGTCGACCGGTGCCATAGGGCGCCTCGATCACCTGGGTCATCATCCAGACCAGACGGTGGGCGGCCTCCTCGCTGATCACCCTCGCGCCGATGCCCGATCCAATGGTCATGAGGGGCGTGCGTTCCCCCGCCAGGGTCAGCGAGGTGAAGCCGTAGGGGCGCACCGACGAGCCGCCGTTCAGGAGCCCCGCATAGGCTGCGGTCATGTCGAGCAGGGTCGCCTCGCTCGATCCCAAGGCCAGCGAAGGGCCCTCGGCCATTTCGGAATGCAGACCGAAGGCGTTAGCGGCAGCCCGCACGCGTGCCCGTCCCATCGCCTCGGAGATGCGCACCGCAGGGATGTTCTGCGAGCGGGCCAATGCCTCGGCCAGAGTCATCATACCAAGGAAATCATTGGTATAATTGCGCGGTGTCCAGGCGCCTGATCCGGGCACGTTGATGGTCAGCGGGGCATCCTGCACCATGTCGTAAGGCTGGTAGCCGTCCTCCATCGCCAAGGCATAGACGAAGGGTTTGAAACTGGACCCGGTCTGTCGCAGCGCCTGAGTGGCCCGGTTGAACCCGCCTGTCACATAACTTCGTCCACCGACCATGGCCCGCACCGCACCGTCCGCCGACATCACGATGATCGCCGATTCGGCAACCGAACCGTCGCGCACCCGTGTGGCATAGACCTCGGCCAGGGCCTCTTCGGCGGCGCGCTGGACATGGGGGTCCAGCGTGGTCTGGATCATCACGTCCTCGGTCGTATCGCGGGTCAACCAGGCCGGGCCCGTCTGCATCACCCAATCGGCAAAGAACCCCCCGGTCGGACGCTCGGCTGCCTCGTGCAGCACGGCGGGCCGGGCGCGGGCCTCGGCCAGTTGGGCGTCGGTCAGATAGCCCTGCTCGTGCATCAGCCCCAGAACCACCCCCGCCCGCCCCTGCGCACGTTCCAGATTGCGGGTCGGCGCGTAATAGGAGGGCGCAACCAGAAGCCCGGCCAGCATCGCCGCCTCTGCCGGGCGCACATCGGCGGCCGCGCGCCCGAAGTAACGCTGCGCCGCGGCCTCGAAGCCGCGCGACCCAGCCCCCAGAAAGGCACGGTTGATGTAGATGGTCAGGATTTCGGCCTTGGTGAACCGCAGTTCCAGCGCAAAGGCATAGGGCAGTTCCTGCAACTTGCGCCAGACCGTGCCGCGGCGGCAATCCGCCTCGTACTCGGCTTCGCTGGACCAGACCGCAGGATCAAAGTCCCGCCCCAGGCACAGAAGTTTCGCCACCTGTTGCGTGATGGTCGACCCTCCCGCCCCGCTGAACGG
>ERZ761602.3052-NODE-3052-length-24650-cov-205.026062_pt1 | contig 24650 bp, 17 predicted proteins | sample MGYA00512165_ERZ761602 | MGnify/ENA primary metagenome ERZ761602 (study PRJEB28899, sample SAMN02445085) | bioreactor sludge metagenome | biome: EBPR sludge; isolation source: Thorneside wastewater treatment plant | place: Australia: Brisbane, Thorneside...
CGCATTTACAACCCAAACGCATTGGTATTTACTCTATGTATGGCACTCATGTTGACTTTTGGCAAGATTTTAATGCCTGCCCTGCCACTGCCAATACCACTAATCTTCCTGATTTGGTGAATGAAGGCTCTACGGTGGAGCACATTACCTATGCACCCTGTGCACAAAATACAGCAGTTGAATTACTGAAAGTAACCAACGGTGGGCATACATGGCCTGGCGCTACCGGCACATCGGGCATAGGTAATACTAATCAGGACATTAGCGCAAGCGCCGAAATATGGTTTTTTTTCAGTCGGTTTGTCAACCCTATTGTTACCGGTTTACAACCTTTGCAAACACTGCACCAAGAAAACCGCCTGCACATTTACCCCAATCCGGCAAGCCGATACATAGTAGTTCGGGGCAATGAGTTTGCTGCATACAACATATTAAATGCTATGGGCAAACCTGTAATGCAAGGCACACTAAACCCAATGGCTACACAAATAGACATTAGTGGTTTGGCGGCAGGTTTATATTTTTTGGAGGTAGAAAATCATAAAACACAGGTTTTTAACGTGTCGGGTATTGGGCGTTGATAAAGCGCCGGGGCTTTTGTGTATGCCATACCGGCAAGGGTAACAAAAGGGAAATGCAACAACAAACAAAATAAAGTAAAACCAATATCGGGTAAAGCGCCCGATATTTTTTACTTTTGCGTGATTTTTCCCTTAAAGCCCTAAAAATGAACACATCGCTAAAAACTGTACTAATTTATGATAATGCTGCAAACGAAAAAACAGGGCAGCATACCTATCCTACTGCCGACCAGCTCAATGCCCAACAGCGGTTGTTTATGGTGTGTGCCGGTATGGGCGATGATGTTCATGCAGCACAAGTTACCGATATTTTATACCAAAATTTTGCCGAGTCAATAGCCAAATCGGAAAAACTGCTTACCACCCGATTGGGGCAAATTCAGGTAAATGATACCCTGCGCCATGCCGAGCGCAAAATTCAAACATACATCAACCGGTTTCCCCGCCTAAAAGGTGTAGGGGGGGTACTGGCTCTGGCACACATTAATATTGATGGCAGCATTACCCTGGCATGGGTAGGCAACTGCCGTATTTACCACATCAGGAACGGTAAAATTATATACCAAACCGAAGACCATATAATAAACCTGATGCAAGACGGGAATATAACCACTCAACCCAGAGCCGTAAATGGTAACGAGCCTGCATGGGCAAGTGTTTCTACCATTACCAATATACAACCCAATGATATTTTACTGATTGCCACACCTGCAATAATAACCCAGTTGGGCGAAATTGCTATTGACCAACTCATTGTGCAACATCTAAACGCCGAAAACCTGCATAGAGGCGTTTTAGCCAAACTCCAAACCATAGCCCCTAACCCTGCCGAAGCACAAGGTCTTTTTACCCTGCAAATTGAAGACTCGGTACTTGCCAATACACGCCCCAATTTACAACAAGGCAACCAAAGCCTATCGTCCTATGCCGATATACTCAGCGCTGAACAAAACGCACAAGGTATGGGTATTAAGCGCAACCTCATTCTGCAAATTGGCATAGTGCTAACTGCCCTGCTCATCCTTGCCGGTGGTTCTTATCTGCTTTACCGCTACTTCCAAAATCAACCCGAACGCACTTTTAACAGACACCTTACAGAGGCACAAGCGCTGGCTGCCGAAGGCAACTACGAAGCAGCCATTAACAACCTCGAAAATGCCCTCAAAATACAGGAAGTGGAAGACCCCGAACTGCGCAGCACCGCCGGTTATATGCTACAACATATGCAGCAATCAGTATTGCTCCTCCAAGCCGATTCTTTGTTAAATGCCGGCGCTTATATGCAAGCCAAAGCTAACTACGAAAAAGCCTATAATATAGATACCGATAACACCGAAGTGCGCACCAAAGTGACCGAAGTTACCAAAATGTTTGACCTTGCAAAACGTACCCGATTGGTTAAAGCCGATAGCCTGCTCGCCGTTAAAGATTATACAAATGCCCGAAACCAGTTTTACGAAGCCTTGTTATACGACCAAACTAATAAACGCATCTTGGAAAAAATAAACCTTTGTAACGTAAAACTTAAAAAAGACACCATATCTCTTTTGCAGGCTGTTGAAAGAGCCGATGCCTATTTACAATCGTTGCAAGACACGTTAAAATAGCCGCTTTCGTCTAAAAAACCATACTATAATAGTAGCCAGTACAATAGATAACAATAATATCTCCAAAAAGGCATACGGATTATCTTGCCCCCATAGCGGAACATTCATTCCATAAAAACTTGCTACCAGCGTGGGTACCATTAGCACTATGGTTATAGATGTTAAGCGCTGCATAATGGTGTTCATATTGTTAGATATAATAGAAGCAAATGCCTCCATAGTGGCATTTAATATATTGGTATATATTTGCGACATTTCTTGTGCCTGATTCATATCAATCATAATATCGCCAAAAAAATCCGATTCCTCTTCACGGTCTTTAATGTTTAAAAAATCAGTGCGTTGCATGCGCAGCATCATCAGCTCGTTATCCCGTAGGGTAGTAACAAAATACACCAAACTCTTTTGCAAGCGCATCAGCTTAGATAACTCCTGATTTCTGATGGCGTTAAACAGTTCTTTTTCGTACAAGTTGCGCTGGTGGTTCATGTTTTTGAGGAAGTGCAAAAAGTAGTGTACGGTTCGCTCAAAAAATAACAACACAAAAAGACTGTGGTCTTTGGTATCAAAGCTCTTTACATCGGTTAGCAAAAAATGGTCCACCACTAAGTTTTTAAAAGCCGAAATGGTAACTATATAATCATCTACTTCTACAATACCAATAGGGGCAGTGAGGTAAAGAGCATCATAGCTGTTTTCAGTGTCTGTTTCATTTTTTATGGGTATGTTTACCACTATAAAACGCACCCCATCTTCCTGCTCATACCGCGAGCGTTCATCTATATCGAGCGAATCAATAAAAAAATCGGTAGAAATATCTAACTCTTCGCTAAGTTGTTTCAGCTCCTCGTGTGTGTATGGCGGATACACGTTAATCCAAGCGCCTTTTACCGGTTTACTTAGCTCTTTGAGTTGCCTGTTTTTGTCTTTTATGTAATACTTAATCATAGTGTTTAGTTGTTTAAATATACTTAAAAACCGGTAATAACATTTCTGCGGCGTTGCACACAGTTGGCTTTGCAAATGCGCTGCTGCCAACATCAAAACTCATTTTAGGCGTAAACTGAGCAAGGTTACGGCATAAATATCAGCGCAAAATCAATCCGTCAAAAACATGGGTGGCTGGTCCTTTAAGCCATATATCGGTAAAAAAAAGGTTTTGGTGATTGGTAAAGCTAACTTCTAAAGTTCCTCCTTTGGTAACTATGGGACAGGAAACGTTGCCTATTTTGTTTTGTTGTAGGGCATAAGCAATTCCCGATGCTACAACGCCCGTACCACACGAAAAAGTTTCATCTTCAACCCCTCTTTCATAAGTAGCCACTTGCAAGGCATTGGTTGTAGGCTCTACAAAATTTACATTAATTCCCTTCTCTTTGTAGGGGGGGCTGTATCTTATTTTAGCTCCTTCAACCGGTACGTTAATTTGCTCTATGCCGGCAGTAAAACAAACAAAATGAGGTGAGCCCGTATTGAGTACATAATTGCCCATAACCTGCTCTACTTTATTTACGGGCTGCATGAGCAACCAAATCCAGCCGTTGGACGCTATAACTGCTTCATGCGCTCCATCGGTTGCTAAAAACGATGTTCTGTCGGTTGTAAAAAAGCCAATTTTGTGGGCAAAAGCTACGGCGCAGCGTCCGCCATTACCACACATAGAGCCCTCGTGCCCATCTGCATTGTAATAAACCATTTCAAAATCATAACCTGTGGCGGGCTGCAATAAAATAACCCCATCTGCCCCCACACCAAAACGCCGGTGGCACCATTGCGCATATAAATCGGGTGCATACCGAGGTAATTGAGCAGAGCGGTTGTCAATCATGATAAAATCATTGCCGGTGCCATGGTATTTTGCAAAAGAAACAAACATGAGTACACAATAAAAGTAAGCCTAAAAAAAATAACCCAAACACGTAAAATAGCGATGTGGTACATTAACAAACAAACCGTAGCAAAGGCTCCCGATACGCAAAACCGGCGTAAAACAAGCCCAATGGCAAGCATCGGAAAATTTTAACGCTGTAAAGATACAGCTCAACTTGTTTGTTTGTTAGACTAATATCCGGTATCTTATGCCAAACGGTAAAAATAGTTGCCAATGGTTAATCTTAGACAGCCAAGTTTGGCATAACAGAAGTATTAAACATGGTTGTAAGTACACCCTGCCACATACTACACACACAAACTTAAAGAAAACAACAATCCTTTGCGTTTTTGCGAGCCTAACCTGTGTTTTAGTTACAAAATTAGGCTACATAGTGTATAGGGTAATAAGCCCCAACCCCCTTCTGCTCAAAAAATAATTAAAATTGCACGTGGGGGAACTAAAATTCAATAACTCGTGTTACCTTTGCAGCCTCAATGCGGGTGTGGCGAAATTGGTAGACGTACCAGACTTAGGATCTGGCGCCGTGAGGCATGGGGGTTCGAGTCCCTCCACCCGCACACTAAACTACTCGCAAAGTAGTTTTATTTTTACCCCCATTCATGTATAACTGAGTGGGGTTGTTTTATTTTAACCATTTACCCCTTTAAAACACAACCATGTCTGTTTCTTATATCGATATTGACAATGCCTCTTTTGAGCTCCAATTAACGCTCACCCCCGAAGAATACGCGAAAAAATTTAAAAAAAATGTAAATAATTTTGCCCAAGGAGTAGCCATGAAAGGCTTCCGCAAAGGTTTTACACCGGTGGGCATGATTATGAAACTGCAAGGCAACCAACTGCTTACCCAAACGCTCATGGAACTTATTGATGAGCAATCAGAAAATTATATAAAGGAGAACGACCTACTTGTTTATATTTCCGGCAATGTGAGTAAAAATGCTTTTGACGAGGTTGATTACACACAACTCGATAAAACATACATTTTTTCAATAACTTATATTAAGTACATTTCTTTTGATTTAGCTGAATTTGCAGAAACCGCTAAACACACATTTAAAAAGTACGTAGCCCAAATTACCGACGAAGATTTAAATAAAGAAATAACAGGATACCTTTTTCGTGTAGGTGAAGTAGCGGAAATGGACAATGATGTTCCGATAGAGGAAAATGACATGGTAAATGTGGCGTTTACTGCATACGATAAAGACAACAATAAAATAGAAGAAGTTAGTACAGATACTGCTTACTTACTGCCAAAATTGTTGGTTGATGAATCTGAAAAGAACAAATTGATAGGGAAAAAACTGCAAGAATCGGGCACTATAAATTTATTAAAGGCATTTGATAAAACAGATAAAAAAGTGGTTGCACTTCAAGTGCTTGGCTTAAACTTAACCGATGAAGAAACCATTCAAAAAATGCCCGATGAATATCAGTTTACCATAACCGGAATCCGCCGCAGAGTACCCGCCCAACTAACAGAAGAAGTCATATTTGCCGCTTTTCCTAAAGCAGGAGCAGAAACCGAGGAGGAGTTCAAAGCTCTATTTAAAGGTTATTTGGAAAATCAAGCTTACCAGCATTCAAAGCAATTACTTAAATATCAACTGATTACATGGATGCAACATTCTAACTACAATTTTCCGGAGGAAATTTTGGAAAATAACTACAACAGAGTAAAGGCTACTGGAAAAAGTAAAGACATGTTGCCATGGGAAGAGGTAAGAGAGTCAGAAATGAAAAATCTTCGACTACATTCCATAGTTCAGAGCATATTACGAAGCCAAGATATTAAAGTAACCGAGGAAGAATTACTTGTACATACTGCGGCAGATTTGAAGTACAGACTTGTGCAGGCGGGTTATCCGGAATCGCTTGAGATTGAGGAAGAAATGGCTATTAACTACTTGAATAGTGATAAGGAATATGGCAGTACAATGCTACGTCATATTGCTACCGAAAAAGCGCTTGATTACCTAATAGATGAAGTATTGGAGCCCGAAATAGTGGAAGTTAGTTTAGATGAACTAATGAATAAGTAAACAAACGCTTGTATTCAAGTCTGTTTTTGTGTGCATACTATTCTGCTAACAGCAAAGCGCACTACACAACCTTTATGCCCTTGTAAATGTTTACAATGGCAAAATAAGGCTGCATAGCCATTGATTAACCACTAAATTTATTACTACCATGGATTTTGGCGCTGAGTTCAGAAAATACGCCGTTAAACACAAAGGTTTAGGCGGCATACATGTAGATAACTACATGGAAAATTCACTTGCCGGATTACCGGTAAATTTTACCCCCAACATCATTGAAGAGCGCAATATGAACGTTGCATTAATGGACGTTTTCTCCCGCTTAATGATGGACAGAATCATCTTTTTTGGCGTACCGGTTACTGACTATACTGCCAATATCGTGCAAGCCCAACTGCTGTTCTTAGAATCTACCGACCCACAGCGCGATATTTACATGTACATGAACAGCCCGGGAGGTTCTGTTACCGCCGGTTTGGGTATTTATGATACCATGCACTACATTTTGCCCGATGTGGCTACCATTTGTACCGGATTAGCTGCCTCTATGGGCGCTGTACTGCTGGCTGCCGGCACTAAAAACAAACGTACTGCCCTTAAACATGCCCGTATTATGATTCATCAGCCTATGGGCGGTATGCAAGGGCAGGTGAGCGATATGGAGATTTCTTACAAATTGGTTAAAAAAATGCAAGACGACCTCTATAATATCCTTAGCCACCACACCGGTAAATCATACGACCAAATTACCAAAGACTCTGACCGCGACTACTGGATGACCTCCGAAGAAGCTAAGGAGTACGGTATTGTAGATGAAGTGCTCGTTAGGTCAAAAAGAAGCAAAGACCAATAGCCTTATTGTATCAAAAAGACATTATAGTTTGCCCAATACAAACACTTAAAATAAAAAACTGCTGTGCAATTAGCGTTTTAATAGTCTGCACAGCAGTTTTTTATATGTAATGAACCAATCCTAATGTTAATTGGTTGTAAAAGCTGAACAACAAACCCCACAAACCAAATACTTATTTGTAACATGGCACGTACCAAAACTGCTGACCATTGCTCTTTCTGTGGCAGAGGCAAATCGGAGGTAATTATGCTCATAAGAGGGCATGAAGCCAATATCTGCGAAGCCTGCGTAGAACAGGCACAAGAAATTATCCAAAATGAATTGAAGCACTCTAAGAAAAATTTTAAATTTGAGCTGCCCAAAATGCTCAAACCACAAACTATAAAAACCTACTTAGACCAATATGTTATAGGACAAGACGAAGCTAAAAAAATCTTGTCGGTTGCAGTATATAACCACTACAAACGCCTAAACCAGCCCACTACCGCCGAGGTAGAAATAGAAAAATCAAACATCATTATGGTGGGGCATACCGGCACCGGTAAAACACTGCTTGCCCGCACTATTGCCCGGTTTTTAAATGTGCCTTTTGCCATTGTTGATGCCACCGTTTTTACCGAAGCCGGTTATGTGGGCGAAGATGTAGAAAGTATTTTGAGCCGGTTGCTTCAAGTGTGCGACTATGATACAGAGGCTGCCGAAAAAGGGATTGTTTATATTGACGAAATTGATAAAATAGCCCGAAAAAGCGACAACCCCTCTATCACCAGAGATGTATCGGGCGAAGGTGTGCAGCAATCGCTGCTGAAACTGTTAGAAGGTTCTGATGTGTATGTGCCACCGCAAGGCGGACGCAAACACCCCGACCAGAAAATGATTAAGATAAACACCGAAAAAATCCTCTTCATCTGTGGCGGCGCTTTTGACGGGTTAGATAAAATCATTGCCCGCCGTATCCAAAAAAGCGTAGTAGGTTTTAAAACCGATAACCTTGTAAGCCATAGCCAATCAGACGAGAGCTTGCTGCGTTATGTAAGTCCCCAAGATATCAGAACTTTTGGGTTAATACCGGAGTTAATTGGGCGTTTACCCATTGTTACCTATTTAGAACCGCTCGACCGCGCCGCCTTGCACGATATTTTAATTAAGCCTAAAAACGCCTTGATTAAACAGTACCAAAAACTGTTTGAAATGGAAGGTATTAAACTCACCTTTACAGACGAGGCTATTGAGGCCATCGTAAACAAAGCCGTTGAGTTTAAATTAGGCGCGCGCGGATTGCGCTCTATCTGCGAAGCAGTTATGACTGATGCTATGTTTGAGCTGCCCTCGCAAACCAACATTAAAACGTTTGAGGTAACAGCTAAATATGTGCTTGAAAGGTTAAGTCAAGACAAAATTAACACTTTGCGTCTTGCCTCTTAACAAGACGTGAGGTTGGAGTTGTGTGCCTGCTCAAAGGCTTACTGCAAAAGGATTTTAACAGGTGGGGTGATATATTTCGGTGCGCTGCACCATGTTAATCGGGCATTTAACATGGTGGTTACCTATATTTTGGTGCGCTGCACCTTTCCAAGACCCAATGCCTCATTTTATAGGTGTTGGTGAGTAACACACACAAGGGGCAGCGCCCTGTAATCTTGGTAGAACAACAACAAACCGTATTAGAAAAGGTGCAGCGCACCGCCATCTGTTGTCCATTTTAACAAGTGTACCTAAACTTTACGCAGGCTTTACCCATCGGGCGTTCATTTTCTCACTAAGGTTTACCTGTGGCTTGGTAGGTAATGCGGTAAATGGCGTTTGCATAATCATCGCTCACCAATAAAGAACCATCGGGCAGTTGGAGTAAGGCTACCGGTCGTCCCCATACTTTGCCGGAGGCAGGCAGCCACCCTTGTGCAAAGGGCTGGTACGCTAATGCATTGCCATTTTGGTCAAGGGTTACAGTGGTAATGCGGTAGCCCACTTTGCTGCTTCGGTTCCATGAGCCATGTTCGGCAATAAAAATCCGGTTTTTGTATTCGGGCGGAAACATATTGCCGGTATAAAACAGCATGCCCAGCGGCGCTACATGTGCGCCCAAGTTTTGCGCAGGCGGCGTAAAATCGGAACAGGGTTGCTTTTTACCAAACTCAGGGTCAGTTATGGTGCCGCCGTGGCAGTACGGATACCCAAAGTGCATACCGGCTTTGGGGGCATAGTTCAGCTCGCAGGGGGGCAGGTCATCGCCAAGCCAATCTCTGCCATTGTCGGTAAACCAAAGTTCACGCGTATTGGGGTGCCAGGCAAATCCTACGCTGTTTCGCACGCCGTGGGCAAATACTTCGGGGTTTGTGCCATCGGGGTTTATGCGCATGATAGAAGCAAATCGTTCATCTTTTTCTTCGCATATATTGCAAGGCGCGCCTACCGGCACATACAGCTTGCCATCGGGTCCAAAAGCAATATATTTCCAGCCATGATGCTCATTGGTAGGAAACGAACCGTTTACTAATACGGGTTTGGGCGGTTTGCGCAGGTTAGCTTCTATATTATCGTAGCGCCATATTTTGCTCACCTCTGCCACATATAAAGCGCCATCTTTAAAAGCCACGCCGTTGGGCATATTCAGCCCGGTGGCAATAGTATAAACTGAATCGGCTTCAAAATCGGCATTGGTATCTTTAATAGCATAAACATTGCCCTCATTTCGGGTGCCTACAAACAGCGTACCGTTATCGCCCATGCACATGCTTCGGGCATTGGGTATATTCTTAGCATAAAAAGAAATGGTAAACCCTTCGGGCATATTAATGCTGTCGATAGGTTTTTTAGCAGTTTTGATGAGCGGCGGCGGCGAAACATTACAGCCCGATGTGCCAAACAAAAAAATATAAAGAGCAATAAACAAAGCGGTTGCAGTGCAAAGTTTCATAAGGCAAAATGTTATAGTGCGTAGCTAAAATGAGCTGCCATAAAGCAACTAAAAAATAGGGCAAAGGGTTGTTAGTTTTGTCAAATTTGTGCTACTAATTTATTGCAAACTATCTCAAAACAGTCTGCACTTTGTTAACCTGCCTCATTAACCACTATAAACATGGTAAAAACCCGATTTAAACGCGCCAATATCTTCTTTTTTATGCTGCTTACGGCGCTCATTCTATATTTTTTTAACCGAGAAAAAGTAGATAACCAACTAAAAACGTGGGGTATTGTAGCTGAACAGCAACCCGCTGAACCGGAGTCCGAAATACTGCCCCAAGCCGATACAACTGCCCTAAACATGCCCGTTTTGCCCGATGAAGTAAACATGCCCGCTCTGCCACAATGGCAAATTTTAACCCCAAACGGTAAACCCGAGTTTTATGCGGGAGGCAATAATAGGTTTGCCATAGTAACACACCAGATTCCTATAAAACAGGTAACACCGGTGGTAAACGGCAGCGCTGTAACCATTGAAACCATAAATGCCGGCAAAGGTTTGTATGAGCTGAAAACTGCCCATATAGGCGCAGCCGATATTTCATTGTTTTACACCAATGAACAAGGTATTGCCGATATACTGGGAAGCACTGTTGTTAACATTTTGCCGGCTTCTTCATTGGCTAAAAGTAATTATACCGATTTATTGTGGAATATAACAGCCGCCCAGCCCGATACGCTGTACGCCAATAGGTTTAACCCCCTGCTCATAGCCGTAAACGGATTAACATATCCCGATATAACGCCTGTTATTTCGGGTGCAGGCAATTATATAGAGGCGGTTGATGCTGCAAAGGGTAGTTACAGAGCTTATATTGCCGCAAACAATGAGGCAGTGGCAGTTACCATTTCGGTGCGAACGGTAAAACAAGGTAACAATATGACCATAGGTTCTAAAACTTGGGCGATAAGCGGTGCGCCCGATATGACAGAAACATCAGCCCTTAGCCCAAACAGCCCGATATTGTTTACCACTGCTCAACCTTATGTGTTATACGCCGGTATAGCTAACAAGGTGCAGTTATGGACACCCAATCACCTGCAAAACCTGAACATTAACACTAATAATGGAGCTGTTACCCATTTGACCGCCGGCGTATGTACGGTAACACCTGCCAACACAGGCACACTTACCTTAACTGCATACTCCCCTGCCAACCCTCAAACACCAGTTGCACAGCAAATCTTTGAGGTAGCGCTTACGCCTAATCCTACACCGGTTATTGGCGGCATAACCGGTGGTAGCATACCGGCAGCCCTTGTAAGGCAGGCTACTCTATTGCAATTGCAGCCGGTAAAGGGTTTTGAGCAAATACCATTTAACGTTACCGGTTTTGAGGTGTATTTTTACAACGCCGGTAAAAGTTTGGTAAAACTGCCCAATACCGGAGGTGATTTTTCGGACGAGTTGCGGCAAGTACTCCAAGCCGCCCAAGTTTCCGATTTGCTGTATATAACCAACCTTACCGCTGCCGATATGAACGGCAACCGCCGCACCCTGCCCGATGTTACTTACATGGTGAAGTAATGGGGTAAAATAGCACAAGTTTGTTAGCAGGCATACAACCCAAGTAGGCTTTCTATTGTCTTGTGGGGGTATTAGCGCTGCGTATGGTTTGGAAAAATTTTTACTTGCAATATATTGAGCCACTGCTAACCCTGTTGTTGCACATCGGGTTTATGGTACTGCTGGCATCGTTGCCCCTTTCAAAGGGTACTTCATCGGTAACATTGGGCATTATGCTGGGGTTTTGCGTTATACGGTGGCTGCACAATCCTGCACAATTGCAAGTGGCAAGGCAGCAAATAAACGCGCTTAGTGTAAGCATGTGGCTGTTTTGGGCGGCTTATTTGGTAGGCTTGTTATACACTAATCATTTTGGTGTGGGCATCAAAACCCTATACAAACAAAATGCCTTTTTGCTGATACCTATACTCATAATGGCAAACCGCCAATTAGTGCTGTATTATGGCGCTTTTTACCTCAAATGGTTTGTTTGGGGTGCGGCTTTTGCCGGCATGGTCATTATTGCGCTATACAGCCTGCCTGCCGATGCCCTGCAAAACATAGCGCCTAAATTACCGCGCTGGGGGCTAAACAAGTTTCCGGTAGGGGTACAGGCGCATAAATTTGGGTTTTACACCCCATTTATTGACCGGTTAAGTATGGGGTATTTTATTGGGTTATCTGTATTGTCAAGTTTATGGCTTTGGGTATCGGGAAGGTTTTGCACATGGTTTACCCTGTTGTTGTTGGGAATATTTTTTATGGCAGCAACAATACTGGGCGGCAGAGGTGGTCAGTTGGCTTTGTTGGCAGCCCTTAGTGCATGGGCAGTTTATGGAGCGCACTACCTGATTACGGGTGTCTGGAATCTGCCACGCCGTATAGCGCTACCTATACTGGTAGCAATACCGGCATTACTCATACTGCTACTGCCTTGGGCGCTGTTTACCTACGTGCCGGTGGTGTGGGAGCGTTATAACCAATTGTTTTGGGAGTTGTCTATGTTACAAAACAATACTTACCAACAATACAATTATGAGCATTTTACCAGTTTGCGCCGCATTTACTCATGGGTAGGCAGTTGGGAGCTGGTAAAAAATGCACCTTTACTGGGCGTAGGCACCGGCGATTACCGTTTTGCGCTGGAAAGTGTATATAAACAAAATGGCTGGAATGTGCCGGTAAATGCCCATCATCAGTTTTTGCAAATTTGGGCAACCATTGGGTTGTATGGGTTGGCTGCATTCATTGGGATAATGGCAGTTTTTTTGCGTCGCCTTTTTACTTCTGTGTCAGGTAGTCTGGTCTGGATTTTTGGCGTATCGGTAGTAGTGTTTTACTTGGTTATTTTTCAGTTCGACTCGCCACTTAATATGCAAGCCTCCGGCATGTGTTTTGTGTTGCTGTTGTGGTTAATATATTTACAGGCAACTAAAAGAGTATAAAAAAAAGCGACACGTTGAGTGTGTCACTTTTTCTTGTTAAACAACTGTATAGCGTTTTTTGTGCTGTTTCTTAGGATATTTACTGTTTTACAATTAGCCTTCCGGTAGAAACTCTTTCGCTGCCTTTTACTAAGAAGTAAAAATACATGCCTACTTCTAAATCGGAAATATCAATTTCTACCGAGCTGCCGGCTATATTTTCTACTACGCGCACTTTATTGCCTATTACATCATAAATCTCAAGGCGGAAAGCATCGCGGTTATTGTACTGAAATTTTAGGGTAGTTTTATCTTTTGCAGGATTGGGCGATAAGGAGGAGCTTATTTGCTTTCCGTCTCCTCCGCCATACAGCGATTGGGCAGAAGCATTTCCACTTAAAGCCACCAATACGGTTAAAGAGGCAAATAATATGTAGGAGTACAATTTTTTCATGGTGCAAGTTGTTTAATTAGTTAGTACAATTGTTAAACAAGAAATAAGCAGAAGGGTTTAATGATGCGTTGCAAAAACCTTACCAAAAAAGGTTAAATTTTTGCCGAGCATACTTTACCCACGTTGCACAAAGGTAAATTTTTTTACCCAAATTGACAACCCTTCATCGGGCATTTTTTTCCCGTTTCTCCTGTCTTAATATATTCCGATTAAATTTTTTGTTTATTTTGCTGATTATTAGGAACTTACAGTTTATATTCAGTTTAATATTTTGTCGAAGCACATGCCATTAAACTTGTTTAACCATATTTAACCTAACTTGTTTTTAGTTTGTTTAACTTACTTAATTTTGCAGGCGTATGAAAGTGAATCGTTTTTGTTGGTTGATTTTGTTAGTGGTGGCTACTGTTCAGGTTTTATCTGCTCAGGGTGTAGCTACTTTTACCGATAAATTTGGTCGTTTTTATGTTTTTGACAAGGGTAGGATAGAAGCCTTAGAGCCTCGGCCGGTAAATAACTTGCAAATGGGCGGCGATTACCTCCTTTATACCGATGCGCTTAATCAGATTATTTACTACGGCAACGGTAAGAAGCAAATTCTAAACTATATGCCGCAGATGAACCTGTATCAAGCCACCCGATATTATTTGCTTTCGTTAGAAGGGGGCGTACTGCGCATTATTGCCAACGAAAAAAAACGCGACCTTGCCCTGGGGGTAAATACTACCTATGCCCTTGGCGACAGTATTGTGGCTTTTGTTGATTTTGACCGGTTTTTAAAGGTTTTTTATAACAATGAACTCTATGAGGCTACCAATGAGCCCGTAAGAGAATTTAGAGCCAATGATAATACCATTACCTACCTAACCGAAGGTGAAAATTTTTATATTATTTACCAAAACCAAACTACCCTCATAGATAATGCGCCGCCCAATGAGTATAAAACCGGTAATAACTTTGTAGCTTTTTTGAACCGCTTTAATGAGTTGTATGTGTATGACGATGGTGGCATAGAACAATTAGAAACCGTAAAACCACAATCATATAAATCCGGCGATAATATATTGGCTTATGTGAGCAACCTGAACGGGTTTAATGTTTACTGGCAGGGCAAAACCCGCGAACTGCTGCCCGTGCCGCCCCGTAGCTACGAAATTTTTGATAATACCCTCATGTATATTGATGAGCGCGGATTTTTAAACGTGTTTTACAATGGTAAAAACCAGGTAGTAACCACTTTTACCCCGCCCGCCGTAAAAATGTTTGACGGCGTGGTTGCTTACACCGATTTTGATAACAGATTGTATGCTTTTTATGAGGGCAAAAAAGTTACCGTTTCTGACCAAATAGTGGAAAACTTTGAGGTGCAGGGAAAGGTTATAATGTATTACATCTTAAACGGTGAAGCCCGATTTTATTACAATGGCGAAAATTACTGATACTTTTGCCCCAAAACTACCCCTCTGTGCAGCTCAACTATAAATCTTTTGGCAATAGCCACCACTTTCCGCTCATCATTTTACATGGCTTGTTTGGTATGTTAGATAACTGGCAAACCCTGGCTATCAGGTTTGCAGAAACGCATCGGGTTTTTACCATTGACCAGCGAAACCATGGCAAGTCTTTTCATTCACCCGATTTTAACTACCCGCTGCTTGCCGATGATTTATTTGATTTTATGCACCACCACCACCTGCCAAAGGCACATATTATAGGCCATTCTATGGGCGGTAAAACCGCTATGCAGTTTGCTGTTTCGCACCCGCAAATGGTAGCTAAATTAGTGGTGGTTGATATAGCGCCCAAAGATTACCCCGCCGGACACGATGCCATTTTTGATGCTTTTACCCAATTGCCTATTTACCAAATTACCTCCCGAAATGAGGCAGACGAGCTAATGAAACCCTTAGTGCCCGAATGGGGAACCCGTCAGTTTTTGCTCAAAAACCTCACCCGACACAAAGACGGCACCTACGGCTGGAAATGCAACGTGCCTGCCCTGCAACAACACTATAACCAAATTTTAGCCAATAGTCTTACTCCTTTTGATACAGGAGTTTGCCCGGCTCTTTTTCTCAAAGGCGAAAAATCGCCTAAATACATAGAATTGCCCGAAGACGAATCCACTATCCGACACTTTTTTCCTAACTCCGTTATTGAAACCATTGCCAATGCCGGACACTGGATTCATGCCGAACAGCCCGAGGCGTTCTACAACGCCGTTAGCCGGTTTCTGAGCCTGCCGTAACCTGCCCAAATGCCTCTAACCGCACGCCATATAAGAACTGTATTTACTGCCTTTACCATACACTTAATTTGCCACCCATGATATCCCGTAGTATTCAATTTTTAGACTGGGGAAATATACCATACAAAGAAGCATGGGACAAACAAGAAGCCCTGCTCAAAAGTATTGTGGATATTAAAATAGCCAACCGAAAGCTCGAAGCCCACCAAACACCGCAGCATACCCCCAATTACCTCATTTTTTGCTCGCACCCGCACGTTTATACACTGGGTAAAACAGGGTCATTGACCAATTTATTGCTCAATACCGAGCAACTCCAAGAGCAGGGCATAGCGTTTTTTCATACCAACCGCGGCGGCGATATAACCTACCACGGACCCGAACAAGTAGTAGGCTACCCTATTTTAGACCTTGAAAACTTTTTTACCGATATTCACCGCTACATGCGCACGCTGGAAGAGGTGATTATTTGTACTTTGGCAGACTATGGCATAACCGCCGAACGACTGCCCGGCAGCACCGGCGTATGGCTTGATGCCCAAATACCTCACCGCGCCCGAAAAATTTGTGCTATGGGCGTAAAAGCCAGCCGATGGGTTACCATGCACGGCTGGGCTTTTAATGTAAATACTGACTTGTCGTATTTTAACAACATTATACCCTGTGGTATTACCGATAAAGCAGTAACCTCCCTCCACCTTGAACTGGGTGTAAAACATGTAAATATGGAAGAAGTAAAAAATGGGTTATTGCGCCATTTCTGCCGTTTATTTGAAGCAGTTCCGGAATACTGATTTAGGCAAGCTTGCAACCTTTGTTGCACTTGGCACAATTCATGTTTGTTATTAGGGGTAATAGCCTTCTTATGTACACACCTCTAACCCTTTTGCAGTCTATGACTGATGCCGAAAAAAACCGATTTCGGGAGTGGCTGCTTATATCACATGCGCATTTAGTACCTTGTTATGACAAACTTGCCGCCAATCAATTGGCAAAACCAGTTTTTTCTTTTTCGGGTAATGCAACCCAAGAAACGGCAATAGCTTTTAATACCGATGCCCAAGAGAAACTTATTGCACTATTACCCGAGTTTTATGCCAATACTTCTGCCTCTCCTATTATTCAACTTTACCACCTGCTGGCGCAAATACAGGTTTTGTTTGAACGAAACCAAATGCAGTATTATACCGATTTAATTGCCCGAGCAAAAGCCATAGCACAGCAACATTTTTTACTTCCCGAATTAGAAAAAATACTCCAATTTGAACAAAAACTGTTAGAAAATTTTAATGATAATGCTACTTATGACGCCCAAAGTAAAACCTTGTTTTATGAACAAAGCCAGCTTTATGAACAACTCAACAACCTGTGGGCTTACAAAGAACTGTACCTTAAAGTGAGCAACTGGGGGTATTTGGCATCGGTAAAAACCGATAGGGTAAAGTGGTTAATGCACATTGTTGACCATCCGCTTTTACAATCTGAAAGAGCTGCTTACTCACTCAATGCCCGTGTACTGTATCACTCCATAAAAGCCATTATCTTTAAAAATTCCGATAAACCGCGCGAGGCTTTTGTACATACTAAAGCCCTTATGGAATTGTTTTACCAACATGCCGATTATGCCGAAATAGAATGGAACGCCTTTTTGGCTGCCCTGCAACAACATGCCGATATGGCGCTGCAACTGCACTACTACGACGATGCCCTTATGGTGAGCGATTTTTTAAAACAGATAGATGCCATTTACCACTTTGCCAATATCCACCAGCTCCAATCAGACCTGCGTATCAGAGCGCTGTTAATTGAACTTAGGTACTACAAAGAAACAGTTCTTTTTACCAATGCACTCAACCTAATTGCAGTTATTGATGATATTTTACAGCGCGATATTGCCACGCTTACCAATGCTTACTACACTACCCATATTCTTGCCGAAATTGCTCAGGTACTTTTTATTTCGGGCAATTTTGAGCAGTTAATGGTGTACATCAATAAAATTTACGGCATGGCAGAGGTTTGCCCCGATATTGCTATCCAAATGCAAGCACAAATGCTCCACGCACTGGCTATGTATGAAACCGGCAACACAGGTACCATTATGGCAGAGCAGGTAACACGCATGAAACAGTTTTTTAAGGATAACCATATTTCTCTCCGGTTTGAAACCCTGTTTATAGATATGGTTAAAAAAATGGGGTTACAACAGACCAATACGGCGCAGGCAATAACAGTATTGCAAAATTACGCCATTTTATTTGATGCCGTAAGAGCCAACAAAGATACCTATTTCCACCTGCTTATAATGGCATGGATTGAGAGCAAACTCCAAAACCAACCCCTAACCCAATTGTTGCCCAATAGGGCTAATGCTGAAATGCCGGTTGCTAAAACCACAAAACAGGCAGTTTACCCTAAATAATTGGCAAGGCTGATGATTTCGGCAAATACGCCGGCGGCGGTAACTTCGGCACCCGCACCGGGTCCTTTTACCACTAAGGGGCGTTGCCGGTATCGGGCAGTAGTAAATACTACCATGTTATCGGAGCCCGAAAGCTGGTAAAACGGATTATCTGCCCCTACTGCCTGCAAAGATACGGTGGCTTTATGCTTATCTATACCGGCTATAAACCGCAGTTTTTTACCCTGTGCAAAAGCTGCCGCCTGCATTTGGGCAAAATGGGGGTTATATTGTTCTAACGCCGTATAAAAATCAGCTACCGATGGCGCTTGCATACACGCATCGGGCAAAATGTTTTCAATGGCTATGTTTTCTAACTCAATGGCATGACCTATTTCGCGCGCCAGTATCAGCACTTTTCTTGCCATATCTTTGCCACTGAGGTCATCGCGCGGGTCGGGCTCGGTATAACCCAGTTCTTGGGCTTCCTTTACAATGCTGCTAAACGGCGTATCGGGCGTAAAATGGTTAAATATGTATGACAATGACCCCGATAGCACGGCTTCTATCTGCAACACCTCATCGCCACTTTTGAGCAAATCGGTAAGCGTGCTTATAATGGGCAGCCCGGCACCTACATTGGTTTCGTATCGGAACTTTCCGCCCCGTTTTTGCGATAGTTTTCGGTAGGTAAGGTAATTGGGATAACTGCCCGAATTGGCAATTTTATTGGGCGTAACCACCGATACGTTGCCCGATAAAATGGTTTGGTAATGCTCTACCGGCGCGGGGCTGGCGGTACAGTCAATAAAAATACTGTTGGGCAAGTTCATGCTTTGCATAGCGGCTACAAATTGGGCTAAATTAGCCGTTTCGCCTTGTGTTTGCAGGGTTTCTATACACTCATGCAGGGGTATGCCGTTTTCGTTGAGCAGCATTTTTCGGGAGTTGGCTATACCCGTAAGGCGCACTTCTACCTGTTGGTGTTGCAGTAAATAGGCTTGCTGCTGCTGTATTTGCCTGAGTAGTGTAGCGCCTATGAGCCCGGCGCCTACCAAAAACAAATGAAGCGAAACCGTATCAGACAAAAAGAAGGCTTCGTGTAGGGCATTGAGCGCCTTGCTCACATCGGGCTGCGGAATAACGGTAGAAATGTTTAGCTCTGAAGAGCCTTGTGCAATGGCGCGTATGTTAATGCCATTAACGCCCAACGCCCTAAACATGCGCCCCGATACGCCCACCGAGTTGCGCATATTTGCCCCTATAACCGCCACCACTGATAACCCTGTTTCTACATAAGGCGGCTCAATGAGTTTGGTGCGCATTTCGAGGGCAAACTCCTGCTCAATGGCTTGCTGTGCCTTTTGGGTATCTTGCGGTTTAATGGCAAACGAAATAGAATGCTCAGACGATGCCTGTGTGATGAGAATAATGTTTACCCGATGCCTTGCCAGCGCCGAAAACAACCTGCCTGCAATGCCCGTAACCCCAATGAGCCCGCTGCCCTGCAAACTGAGCAAGGCAACCTCAGCAATAGACGTAATGCCCTTTACCGGATGCTCATCTGCCACCGGCTGGGCGCTGATGAGGGTGCCGGCAAAGGTAGGATTAAACGTGTTTTTTATGCGCAGCGGTATTTTTTTGTCTAACGCCGGCTGTATAGTAGGCGGGTGTATAACCTTTGCCCCAAAATGCGACATTTCCATAGCCTCTTCATAGGTCATTTGCGGCAACGAAAACGCCTTTTTTACCTTGCGCGGGTCGGCGGTCATTACCCCGTCCACATCTGTCCATATTTCTATTTCAGTGGCGTCAAGGGCAGCGCCCACAATAGCGGCGGTATAATCAGAACCGCCTCTGCCCAGTGTAGTAACCACATTTTGCCGGTCGGAGGCAATAAAACCGCCCATTACATACACCGTTTCATTGGGCTGAGTAGCTTGCAGCAGCAGGGCATTAGTTTCTTCAAAATGAACGCCGGCATTGCCAAACTCGCTGTTGGTTTTAATAACCGCGCGCGAATCTATATGCTGCACCTGTGGTATAACCTGTTTAAAACAATGTGCCACCATAAAAGCCGATACCGTTTCGCCATAGCTCATAATGGTATCTAAAATGCGGGGCGAAAGCTCCTTAATAAGTGAAACGCCATAGAGCAGGTTTTCTAAATTTCGGGTTTGCTCTTTTATAAAAGGCTGCACCTGTGGTAAATATGCCGGCTCAAACAGTTCTTCGGCAGCTTTTCGGTGGCGGTAGTAAATTTCTTCTAATGCATCGCGGTAAGCGGCATCGCCTTTTTGCGCTTTTTGGGCGGTATCTATGAGGGCATCGGTTATGCCACCCATTGCCGATACCACCACTACGGTTTTTGAGCAGTGTTGAGCAGTATGCACTACTATGCTTTGCACCTCTTTTATCCGAGCAGCGCTGCCTACCGATGTGCCGCCAAATTTGAGTACTTTTATCATGCGTTTAGGTTGCTTAAAAATATATTGCCATGCTTAGGGCAAAAATAAGCCGCAAAGATAAGTACTTTTTACCACTTACGGGTAGTTTGGGGCAGGTAATGCGCAGCGGGCTTTTGTTGTCCTTAAATTTGTGCGTTTTATATTATATGTTGCGCCTTTAACCCCTATTGGCATAGGGTTTGGTAAAGTTGGCATTATTTATTGCAAAACAGGCATCAAAAAATGCCCGGTAAAACGATAAACTCGGCTTAGGCGAGTTGCATGGTTTTTTGAAGCCACGCTCCTCTGCCAATCAAAGGGTGGGTCAATATACTCCTAAATGGTGGGTCAGTATGAGCCGAATTATGCACGTGCTTCCTTTTTTACCCTAAACCGGCACGCGCAAGTTGTGTTTTAGGCGGTTGTTGGTTGCTTAATTACTCGTTGTTCACCTTTTTAAGTTGCTGGCGGTAAAGGTTAGCCGAATCGGGGAAATTTAATTTCAGGTAAGCGTCAATAATGGTTTGTAGCGCCTGTTTATCGGCAGGGTCAATGGCGGCGGCTTTTTGTGCAGTGGCAAGGGCAAGCCTGTACTGTTGCCTAAGCAGGTAAAAATGGGCGGAAAGGGCAAAAAAGTGCGATTTTTTTGGGTAGCGTATTGCACCTTGTTGCAGTATGGCTTCGGCATCTTCGGTTAGTCCGAGGTTAAAATAGCTCCATGCCATATACCGGTAGGCTTCGGGAAAAAAAGGTTCAAGGGCAAGGGCTTCTTTAAAATAGGGAAGCGCTTGCTGGTATTGTTGTTGTTCGTAATAATAAAAGCCGAGGTTAAAATGTGCGGCGGGTTCTTTGGGGAAACGGTTTAGGGCATTGGTAAAAGTGGTAAGGGCATCGTTGTATCGGGCAGTTTGGAGGTAAAAGTTGCCTAAGGTTAACAGGGCAGACAAAAAATTGGGGTAAATTTCTAAGGCTTTGAGTTGGGCATTTTCAAAACGGCGTGCGTACTCTTGTGCCTCTGCGGAGTGGGTGGCAGCGGCAAGTTTGTTTTTCCAAACCGATGCGTAAAATACGTAACCCATAGCATTATCGGGCATATTTACTATATCGGAACTAAAAAGGGTTTCGTTGTTTTTCCATACTTTATTTCTATCTATTGTTTTACCGCCATACAGCAGCAGCAGCAGCATGATAGAGCCGTTAAAAATCTGTTTCAGCATGGGGTTGTTAGCCGGTTGGGCAGAAGTCAGTTGTTGGGTAAGGTAGCCTATTACATACACCATTGCTAAGCAAAAGCCTGCGGAGGGCAGTAACAAAAACCGTTCTGCCAGTGTATCGGGCAGGGTTTGGTAGAGGGCGGCGTTTATTTTAAGTTGGTAAGAGCTGCCTATTGGCAGGATTATTTCGGGAGGCGCCAGCGCGGTTATATGGCTGTAAACCGATAGGGCAATAAAGTAAAATGCAATACCAAAACCGGCTGCGTTTTTTCTTTTAAGCCCCATAACCATGAGCCACAACAGCCCTATATGCAGCCCTATGCTAACCCAAACTAAGGGGTGGGTAAAATTGGCAACCGGCAACTGTGCATAACCGTAGTGGTAAACCAATATTATAGGAAAAAGCAATAATTGGAGGTATTTACCTAAAATGAGCAGTATGGTAGCCACTAATTGCGCGCCGGATTGGGCGGCTAAGAGGATATTGTTTAATGCTTGTACGGGTTGTGCGGGCGTGGGCGGTTGGGCAATAGTTTCGGCAACTGTATCAACGGCAACTGCCGCCATATACTGCCCTATGCCCCATGCCACTAACAACAGTACCATGCCGGTAAGCGGAGCGGCTGCCTGTTTCCATTTACCTGCCCATTTTAGCCCAAAACTAAGCGTTAAAAAAGGCAGTAATAGGGCAAGGTTATACAATGCCATTTGTTTGGTTTGCAGGGTAAGCGCCAGGTAACACAGGTACCCTGCCATGAGGGAGGTAGCAAGCAGAGCGGGTTTGTGTTTTTTCCACCACAAACTCAGTGTAGCCCTTGGGTGCGCCGCTACATAGTAGGCTACTAAAACCATAATGCCTAATAAGGTAACGGCATTTTCTTTGCACAATGCGGCTGCGGTAAATGCTATTAAAGCTAACCCTATGTAGGGCAGTTTTTGGGTTTGCAGTCCTTTTACCCACGCCAATAATGCCCCCAACCCAAAAAATAACATGAGCAGCTCATCTCGGCTTTTTATGTTGGCTACTACCTCAGTGTGTACGGGCAAGGCAGCAAACAACAGGGCAGCCCCTGCCGGCAGCCAAATGCCCAAATTGGCAAAAAGCAGATGAAAAAGGTAAAAAACCCCAACACAAGTAGCTGCATACAGCAGTACGTTAAAAATATGCGCCGGCATTGGGTTGTTGCCATACAGGGCAACTTCGGCGGCAAAGGTGGCTTGTGTAAGGGGGCGGTAAACTTCCCTATCGGGCAGGTAGGTTTTTTGGGTAAAAATTTGGGGTATTCCTTGCCAGCCTTTTTGGGTGGCGGGGTTATCTACTATTACCGCATAATCGTCATAGCAGTAATGGTGCCCCAACGTATTGGCATATAATAATATGGCAATACCGGCTACTAATAAAGCATAATAAAAGGGAGTTTGAAGCCGGCTGTGTGGCTGTGCGGTTATTGGCTTTGCCATAAATAAAGTTGAGTGGCGCGGTAGGTAAACAAACGGGCGTTAAGATAAGACCTTATCGCAATAAAATCAAACCAACCGTGGTAGTGAATGGTGAATGTTTATTGCCGAAATAAATAGCGTAGCAATTCAAAAACGCAGAAGGCGCTTGTTCTCCCGATTCCCGATGTTTGGGCATAGGATGGTAAAGCCACAAAAATTGCTGAAAAAATGCTGCCCCGCCACAGCCGGTTCCCTTATGGGTAAAGGGCTGAGGTAATAACAACACAATTCTGATGACAAAAAATTTCCGGAAAAATGCTGAAAAATTTCATATATCATTTTAAAACAAAAAAAATGTATCTATCACGATAAAAAAAACGGTAAAACTATTGACTATTTTGCGTAAAATTGCGTTCAGATACACAGATAAACCCAAGTTGCATGGCAGATAAACCTTATGGGTTTTTAAAAACCTATAAGGTTTAAAAAATGTATTTGGGGCACAACCAATTTTTCTCTTCTTATCAAACCCATAAACTCACTTTTTCATCACAACAAAAACGATTTTGTATGAAAAAACTTCCACTTTCTCCGCCCGGTGGCAATGCGGTGTACCGCGCCCGAGGCATGTATGCCTTAGTAGCCGATGCCGCCTACAACGATGCCGATGCCTGCGCCATACAGGGTTTGCAGTACAAAAATGCACCCGCTGCCGCCAATGTAGCCGCACTTACTTTTGTGCCTAATCCGGCTACTAATGAGGTACGCATCTTACTGCCCGATGGCATAGACAAAAAAGGGGTTCTATATTTTTACAACACACTTGGGCAAGTTGTACTAAGTTTGCCAATAGATAACAGGCAAACCGATTTAACTGTTTCCATACAGCATCTTTCAGTAGGTTTATACTATGTGCAACTTACGCAAGAAGGAGGCATTAGGCTTACACAAAAATTAAGCGTTATTAGATAACTGCAAACACCCTGTTTAGTGGGCATGATTTATGCCCACTAAACAGGGTGTTTAAAAAATTGACATCATGTTTAAATTTAATTGTTTTTGTGGGCTGCTTGCATACCTATCTTTTTTTTACACTGTAAGCATCAGTGCCCAGCCCGATAGAGATGCACATAGAGACAGATTTTGGATACTGGGGTATGGTTTTGAAGATGTAGATCCAACAGGGGGCAATATGATCGGTGATTTCTCCGAACAGCCACTACAATTTGCAACCCTTTACACCACCATGAATTTTCATGAAGCCAATGCCTCTGTTTGTGATACTGCGGGCAATTTGTTGTTTTATACCAATGGCTACAGCCTGTACAACCGCGCCCACCAGCCCATGGCAGGCTGGGATACCCTAAATCCGGGGTATTTAGCCTCGCAGTGGTTTCCCCATGGGCAAAGGCTTCCACAGGGTACACTTATACTGCCACAGCCCGGAAACGACAGCATTTATTATGTGTTTCATACCACCCTTAACCTATTCCCTGAGTTTGAAGATTACATCAGGGGCGATTACCTTTACTACACACGCATCAATATGGCAGGCAACGAGGGTTTGGGGCAGA
>ERZ761602.3053-NODE-3053-length-24639-cov-4.841889_pt1 | contig 24639 bp, 18 predicted proteins | sample MGYA00512165_ERZ761602 | MGnify/ENA primary metagenome ERZ761602 (study PRJEB28899, sample SAMN02445085) | bioreactor sludge metagenome | biome: EBPR sludge; isolation source: Thorneside wastewater treatment plant | place: Australia: Brisbane, Thorneside...
GGCCCATGTCGGCCTCGCCGACATGGCGGAGCGGCCGGACGCCGTGCTGGACATGGCCGGGGCGCTGGGCTGCCGCTATCTGGTGATGCCCTATGTGCTGCCGGACCAGCGCGACTGGCCGGCCGTCATAGCGATCCTGGGCGTCTTCGCGCGGCGGGCCCGGGCGGCGGGTCTGAGGGTCGCCTACCACCACCACGACTTCGAGTTCGAGAGCACAGACGGCGTCCGGCCTTTCGATCGTCTGGTGGGCGAGACCGATCCGGACCTCGTCGATTTCGAGCTCGACGTCTACTGGCTCAAGAAGGGCGGCGAGGATCCCAAAACGGTCATCGAGCGGCTGACCGGGCGGGTGAAGCTGGTCCACCTCAAGGACGCGACGCCCGATGGCGGGATGACCGATGTCGGCGCCGGGATCCTCGACTTCGCAGCCCTGATCCGCGCCGCGGACGCCGCCGGCGCCGAACACTACTTCGTGGAGCACGATTTCCCGCCCGCCCCCTACTGGCCGAGCGTGGAGGCCAGCCTGGCCCATCTGCGCGCGCTACCGGACTAAGTCGACGTGCTTTTCCGAAGCGTGGCGCGCGCGCCGAATTTCAGCAGCGCCGTATCTCCGTGCGGACTGCAACGTCACTCCCAGTCTGCATGACCTCATAGCGTCCGCGGCGGGACGAGGGCGACCAATCGGGCCACATGCTCACATCGCCTCTCCGGCGGCGAAAGCAGACGCATCGGGCGCTCCAGTCCAAGCCCTCGCCCAGGCGTTCCGCGACGCCCATGCCGCCGTCCACAGCGTCTTCGACCTCAAGCTCCACCTGCTCCGCCGGCCGACGATCCGCCGCCCTCGGGCGAAGGTTCATGGGACCGGGGCGATTGCGGCGGCTGCCGCATGAACCCGTGATGCGGGCAGGAGCCCGCGACCGGTGACGACCGAGCCGACATCGTCTAAATTTCCTTGGCAATGAAGCCTCGCTGCAACGGCTGGGGTCGGGCGGCGAAGACGATTCCGGGGAACCGCACAGGAAAGAGCCATGGGCGTCGTCATTGCTGTCTATCAGGTCGTTGGCGGACACAGCACGGTCGACAGCCGGGTCGCGGCCTTCATGCCCCGGCGCGGCGGAACCGGCGATATGGTCTACCGCGTCGGCTGGGGCACTCAGGACACGATGGAAGCCCTGTTCAGCGCCATCTGCCGCGCGGCCCCCATCGCCAACCGCAACGGCGTCGATGTCGTCAACATCGTGTCGAACGATCTGGCAGCCCACTTCGTGGCGCTGCTGGCCCAGCCGGGCGCCCGCGCAGCGCTGCGCGGCATGGTCACGCGCTGCTTCAAGCCGGGCACGATCATATATTTGTTGGTCTCCGACGCCGTGATGACCAGCCTCCTGAGCCGCGGCACGCACTACCAACAGACCTTTCAGGCGGCGCGATCCGCCAACGCCCACATCCGCCTCTCCGACCACAGGCCCCGTGTTCTGGACGTGAACGCCCGATGAAGCGTTCGCCTTTCGCCAGGTCCGGAGTCCCTTCCGTGGGCAACCCGGCCCTTTCGGGAGCCACGAACGCCGCATCGCTTCACCGTCGTTGTGTCTCGCGCCTGCTGCAATCCAGCCGGCGGCGTCCGGACGCATCGACGGGCCGGGGTCAGACGGCGCCGGCAGCCCGCAGGGAACGCTCGAGCGCAGCGAGGCCCTCCTCCAGCGTGGCGTCGCCGACGGTGAGCGGCACCAGGATGCGGATCGAATTGGCGTAGAGGCCGCAGCCGAGAAGGAGGAGGCCGTTGGCGCGGGCGGCCTCGATGAGGCGCTTGGCCATCTCGGGATCGGGCTCGCCGCCGCCCCGCGTCTTCACCAGATCGAAGGCGACCATCGCGCCCAGACCGCGCACGTCGGCGATCGGCGGCAGGTCGTTCTTGGTCTGGAAGCTCTTCAGCCGTGCAACCAGCTTCTCGCCGAGAACCGTGGCGCGGGCGAGGATGCCCTCCTCGTCGATCACCTTCAGGACCGCAAGGCCGGCCGCGCAGGCGAGCGGGTTTCCGGCATAGGTGCCGCCGAGGCCGCCGGGCTCGGCGGCGTCCATCACCGAGGCCCGCCCGACGACCGCCGAAAGCGGCATGCCGCCGGCCAGCGATTTCGCCGTCGTGATGAGGTCGGGCGCGACGCCCGAGTGCTCGATGGCGAAGAGCCGCCCGGTGCGCGCGAAGCCCGACTGGATCTCGTCGGCGATCAGCAAGATTCCGTGTTTGTCGCAGACGGCGCGCAGATCGCGCAGGAAATCGAAGGGCGCGGCATAGAAGCCGCCCTCGCCCTGGACGGGTTCCAGGATGATCGCCGCGACACGCCCCGTTTCGATGTCGAACTTGAAGAGATGGTCGAGCGCATCCAGGGCGTCCGCGCCGCTCACGCCCTGGCTCTCGGCCGGGAACGGAAGACGATAGACATCGCCGGGGAACGGCCCGAAGCCGATCTTGTAGGGTGCGACCTTGCCGGTGAGCGCCATGCCCATGAAGGTGCGGCCATGGAAGCCGCCCGTGAAGGCGACGATACCCGGGCGCCCGGTGGCGACGCGGGCGATCTTGACCGCGTTCTCCACAGCCTCAGCCCCGGTGGAAAGGAAGATCGTCTTGGCCGGCCCTTCTATGGGGGCGCGGGCGTTCAATTCCTCGGCGAGCGCGATGTAGCTTTCGTAGGCCGTCACCTGGAAGGCGGTGTGGATGGAGTGCTTCAGCGCCTCCTCGATCGCTGCGACCACCTTGGGGTGGCGGTGGCCGGTGTTCTGCACGCCGATGCCGCCGACGAAGTCGATATAGCGCTTGCCTTCCGAGTCCCAGATCTCGGCGTTCTCGGCACGCACGGCAAAGACCGGATGCGCGGTCGAAACGCCGCGCGGCACCGCCGCCTGGCGCCGGGTGAGCAGATCCTTGTTCGTCGTCATTCCTGTCTCCTCAACTGCCTAGACCGCCCATCGCAACATACTTGGTCTCGACATAGTCCTCTATCCCGGCCCGGCCGCCTTCTCGCCCCAGGCCGCTTTCCTTGACCCCGCCGAATGGCGCCACTTCCGTGGAAATCACGCCTTCATTGACGCCGACCATGCCGGCTTCCAGAGCCTCGGCGACCTGCCAGGCACGGCCGAGATCGCGGGTGTAGACATATGCCGCGAGACCGAACGGCGTGGCGTTGGCCAAGGCAATCGCTTCGCGCTGGTCGCGGAAGCGGAAAAGCGTCGCGACAGGACCGAAGATCTCCTCCCGAGCGGCGCGCATCGCCATGGTCATGCCAGTGAGAACCGTCGGCTGGTAGAAGCGCCTCCCTGCGGGGTGCCGGCTGCCGCCGGTCACCAGGGTCGCGCCGTTATCCAGCGCGTCGGCTACCAGCGCCTCCACCTTGCCGACGGCACGGTCGCTGACAAGCGGTCCCTGGGCGGTGCCCGGCGCGGCCCCGTCGCCGACAAGCAGGTCGGACGCGGCCTTCGCCAATCGCGCAGCAAACGCTTCGTGGATGCCGTCCTGAATGTAGAAGCGGTTCGCGCAGACACACGTCTGGCCCATGTTGCGAAACTTGGAAGCCACGGCGCCGGCGACTGCCTGATCGAGATCGGCGTCGTCGAAGACGATGAAGGGCGCATTGCCGCCGAGTTCGAGGCTGACCTTCTTGACGGTGCCGGCGCACTGGCCCGCGAGCATCTTTCCGACAGGCGTCGAGCCGGTGAACGAAAACTTCCGGACGCGCGGATCAGTGGTGAGGATCTCGCCGATCTCGGCCGCGCCCGTACCCGGCACAACGTTGAGGACTCCGGCCGGCAGACCGGCACGGCGTCCAAGTTCGGCAAGCGCCAGGGCCGACAACGGCGTCTCCGCCGCCGGCTTCACAACAAAGGTGCATCCCGCAGCCAAAGCCGGCGCCGCCTTGCGGGCGATCATAGCCAGCGGGAAGTTCCATGGCGTGATGGCGGTGGCAACGCCAACTGGCTGCTTCAGGACCAGCAGGCGTCGACCATGCGCGTTGGCCGGAATGACCTCGCCATAGAGGCGCTTCGCCTCCTCCCCAAACCACTCGAAGAAGCCTGCGGCATAGGCGACCTCGGCCCGCGCTTCGGCGAGCGGCTTGCCCTGCTCGGCGGTCATCAGGCGCGCCAGATCTTCCTGGTGGGAGAGCATCAGGTCGTACAACCGCCGCAGACAGGCCGCGCGCTCCTTCGCCAGCAGGCCGCGCCATGAGCGGAATGCTGTCTCGGCAGAGGCAACGGCATGCAAGGCATCTGCCGCGGAGCAGTCGGCCACATCCGAAATCCGCTCGCCGGTTGCGGGATTGACGACAGCGAACGTCGCCCCGCCGGTTGCGGATACAAACGACCCTCCGATAAAGGCGCGCGTCTGCAGGATCGCCGGATCTTGAAGCATCATGGGAGAACAGCTTTCAGTGCGTGGCGCGGCGGCGGTCCAGCCACCAGGCAGGCGGCAGCGCAGCGACCGCGCAGACGATCAGAACCAGTACGGCGGCGTCGATGAGCAGGGGGTAGTTCGCCTCGCCCAAGAGACGACCCCCGATCAGCGGGCCGGTGGCAAGGCCCATTTTGGAGCAGAAGCCGCCGAGCGCCGCCGTCTGGCCAGCCTTGTCGAAGCTGGCGCACATGCCCAGCAGATAGGGGATGACAAAAGCCCAGGTGATGGCTGTCAGAATGTTCGCTGCGATGAACACCGTCGGGTCGCCAGTCCAGTGGAAGGCGTAGTTGCCGGCGATGGTCAGCGCCATCGAACCGAGAAGCGGCCAGAAGCGTCCCATCCTCAAGCCGAACACGATCACCAGCACCGCGCCGGCGATGCCGATCCATGTTGCGATGCCGATCGTATCACTGATGAAGCCTGTGCTGAGACCGTGATGCCGGCCGAGGCCGAAGAGATAGGCGGCGAGCGCCATGTTGCCGGCCTGAAAGAGAAAAAGAGCAAGCAGCGTGGCGGAGAGCGGACGCCACTTGATGCGATCGGCCGCCGCCGGCGCGCCTGGAAAGCGCGGCACGATGGCATAGTCGGCGAGGAAGAACGTCATGGCCAGCGTGATCGCACTGAAGGTCGCGAGCGCAATGAAGAGGACTGGCGTGCCGTAGACGGGCACAAGGCCCGGCAGAAACATGACACCAAGACCACCCAGGCCGAATTGAACCACGAGCAGCATGCCGAAGGTCCGGTCCGGCACCCTCGTGCGCGCGATGACGCCAAACGCGATACCGACAAGCATGCCGCCCAGCAGACCGTGCACGGCACGCAGAGCGATCAACGGCTCTGCGGTGCGGAGGAGCATCGACGCCAGATCGATGGCTATGAGCCCGAGCAAAAGGGCCGTCGCCATCAGCCGCCATGGCATTCGCCGCACGATGAAGACGGCGATCAGGCCGCCGGCAGCGGCGCCATAGACATTGACCGACCCGACCAGTCCCGCATCGGCCTGGGCGAATCCCAGACCATCGACGAGGCCCGCGACCAAGGCGGACATGATGTTGACGTAGAAGAGCCCGGCCGTTGCCAGGAAGGCCAGCATGACACTTGCGGTCATTCCGTCGGGGGAGGCCTTAGGCAGCGACATGCTCAGGCCTCGCAGAACGGTCGAATGGCATTGGCAGCCGCCGCACCGCGCGCCCAGGGAATGTCTGCCCCGTCGCTGACCCTGTAATAGACCATGCCGTTCGGCAGCAGCGCGACGAGGATGCCGCCATAGCCGGCGAGAAAGGGTATCCATACTTCGCCCTTGCAGCCGAGAGCGGCGGCGGCGTTCCACGCCCACATGCCATGCTGATAGCGCAGGTCTTCGGATCCCGCCGGAAGACCTGGAGCAGAGGGATCGCGCTGCAGCGCCGCAGACAACATCCCGGCGTCGATCAATGTCTGGCCGCCCGCGACTCCATCGCCACGCCCAAGAAAGAGGCCGAGCCGGGCGAAATCGTCGCGCTGGAAAGTGATGCCCCAGCCCGTGAAGGGCTGCCGCACCTCGTCATATGTGCGCCGAGTGACGAGAGCCGCGGGGCTGATGCCGACAGCGTTCCAGACCGGCGCGACGAGCGTGTCAAACATGTCGGTTGCCGCGCCCCACCGCGCGCGCGCGAACGACGCCATTGCGGTCCCAAGAATGTAGGTGTCGGTCGTGTGGTAGACCCACTTCGTCCCTGGCGCGGCACGGCGCTTGTGCATCGCACATGCCTGCGAGATTTTCGCGGCGTGGCTGAGCTCGGTCACGAAGCGCGTGAAGTCCGCCGCATCCTCATCGACCTGGTTTGCATCCGAGGTGTAGTTGCCTGTTGCCATATCGAGGGCATTGGCAAAGGTCACGTCGGCCCAATTGCCGTCAGCCAGGCAGTCGGGCACGTAGTCGGCGACGATCGACCTCGACGCGCCCGGATAGAGCCGCTCCAGCCGCATGAGGCCAATGCCTGCGACCAGCGTCTTGGCGGTGGAGTAGGACGGCAGGCTGATTTCGGCGCAGAAAGGATAGGCGCCATACCTTGTGCCGCAACCGCCGTCATAGAGAACGCCTTCAAACACGACGCCGAAGGTCGTCATATTCCCCGGACTGACTTCGGACGGCGACCCGAAGCCTGAGGCGGCCGGATAGCGCGCCACGAGGTCCGAGATCGGCTTGACAGGCAGCCGTCTTGCGCGAAGCGCCCGGTCGTCCGCGGCAATTTCCGTCGCCCGGTCCACAGCGCCGGTCCGATAGGCGACCGCCGCGTCGCCCCACATGTCGAACTTGAAGTAGAGACAGGTCTCGCTGCCGATCTGAATCGCCGCGCGGGAGGTTTCGCCGGTCGCCTTGAACAGAAAGGTCAGCACCCCGTTGTGCAGGCAGTTGGCGTTCTTCTCCTGCAGCGAAAAGGGGATGGAGGCACGCGTGAAGCCCTCATCGCCCGGTTCGTCCCAGACGGCGCCGGGCTCAAGCACAAATTCCCAGTACTCGTGCGCGCTGGCGATGGGCCCCCGCTCTGCCGGGATCAGCCGGGAGCCATCCTGTACGAAGGCGAAGGAGAACGGCGGAAGAGTCTTCCAGCCGGCGGTTGCCGGGGAATCATAGTCAAAGGCATCGGCAAGCAGGCGGGTGGAAACACGGACATCGCCAAGAGTGACAATGCCCTGAAGCGTGGCCGCCGGCACTAGAGCGGCGTCCGGCGGCGCGAAGGCGGCGGTGTCGACCGGCGCGCCGAACGGCCTTGCCAACGCATCTCGCGTGAGCAGGCGCCGGCCGCTGGCTGCCTCTTTCCTGCTTGGAGTACCCGTCAGGCGGATCGCATCGGCCCAACAGGTCGCCTCTGCGCTTCTGGCGCGCACCGACAGCCGGATCAGAGCGCGCGGCAGATTGTCGATCTGCGAAACCGCGAGCTCGCCCCGATGCATCGTGACGCTGTCGTCCTGACCGTCGGTCAGGCTGAGAAACGGTATCCAGCTCGCGCCATCGTCTGCGGATATCTCCGAAATGCAGACATCGCCGGGCGACAGGTTCATCGCCGCGAAGGCCGCCGACGCCGTGATGCTGACATAGCCTTCGGTGGTGAGGGCGAGAACGGCTGTCCCGTTTGCGCTGAGGCGCAGGGAAACGTTGCCCTCATAAGTCGTCAGGCGGAGATCGCCCCCGCTGCCTCCCCAGCCATCGGCTTCGCCGTCCTGGAAGTCGTCCTCGAAGATGATCTCAGCCGGCGCCGCGGCTGCGGTCGACACTGCGCTTGCGAAGAAAAAGGAGAGAATTGCGCGCTTCATGCCAGCGCGTCCTCAGGCACGCCCGCTTTGGCCAGCGCGGCGCGCAGGGGATCGAGGGAGGCTCCGAGCCGGCGCCAGCGGCCGACCGCCTCACGATAGATCGGCCGCCGGACCTGGACGGCGCTGGCCGTCGAAACCGGAGCCTGGTTCTGGTGAAAATCGAGACAGGCATCCTGCCAGTCGAGACCGCAGGCAGCGACCAGACGGCGGGTCTCGCCCTCATGATTCTCGACCAGGTCCTCGTATCTGACTTCGACCAACCGCCCTGGCAGCACGCGCCTCCAATGCTCCATCAACCGGCGATAGGCGGCGTAGTAAGCGGCGAGATCGCCGAAATCGTATGAGAACGGATAGCCCATCCGGAAAAGGGTCTTGAACATGGCAAAGCAGCTGTCCATCGGGTGGCGGCTGAGGTGGACGATCCGCGCCGATGGCAATGCCCGCGCGATGAGCCCGATGTAGAGAAAGTTCAGCGGCGTCTTGTCGATCAGGTAGGGCGCCTCGACCCCATAGGCACGCGTTCGGGCGCGATAGTCCGCGCCGATGGCCGCAGGGTCTGCGGCCGCCGCGCGCCGGACGACTTCACCCTTGTCCGCCGCCTGGCCCGCCCCCCTCACTACGGCGAGCGCCAGGTCATTGACTTCACCGAGGCTGGCGACCGCGCTGTGCGAACTCAGGATGCGGTCGACCAGAGTCGTTCCGCTGCGCGGCAATCCCAGCACAAAGACCGGCCCCTCCGGCGCGAGTTCCGCCTCCACCCCCGCCAGAAGTCCGGCATCGAACGCGGCGGCGATGTCGCGCATCGTCGCCACGTCGTCTTCGACACGATAAGCGAGCAGGGAACGCCGCCGCGCCGCGCCGCGCTGCAGGGCCGCAAGCGCGCCGGCATCGTCGCCCAGATCCTCAAGCTCTTTCGCCAGCGCATAGCAGAGCGCCGTCTCGCCACCTGGATGGCGCAGAGGGCGCGCCAGCATGGCCTCGATCGACGCGACGTGGTTGCGGGTCGGCGTCTGCTTGCGCAGCGTCGCGCGATTGTACCAGGCGTCGTAGTCGTCCGGAGCGAGCGCCAGGGCCGTGTCCAGCGCATCCTCGGCCTCTCCAAGACGCCCGATCGCCAGCGCGGCGGTCGAGAGGTTGTAGAGCGCGCGCGGGTCGCCGGGCATGAGATCCCTCGCGCGGCGATAGCACCGATAGGCCTGAATCGAGGCACCGAACTGGGTGTAGGCCTCGCCGATCCGCTGAAGCGCTTGCGGGTCGGAGGCCACATCGCACTCCAGCGCGGCAAGAATGGGTGCGGCGCTGCCGGCGCGGCCATCGAGAATGTCGGCCTCCGCCTGAAGCAGCCGGGCAAAGACATGCCCAGGATCGCAAGCCTGCGCCCGTTCGGCCGCAAGGCGCATGCCGGCCAGGTCCCCGCGGTCCTGCCGCAACCGCGCAACCAACAGCCAGACATCGACGGCACCGGCGTCGGCTGCCAGATGCGCGCGGCACAGCGCCTCCGCCTCTTCGAGGCGCCGGGCCCGGCGCAAGGCGGCAGCGCGCTCCAGTATCGCTCTGCGCTGACCTGCCACGATGCTCACCACACCCGCTAGCGACCCATCCCGCCCGACCAAACGCTTCCGGGGAGTGGGCATCCGAACCCTGCCGATCAGTAGCGGTAGCTGACGGAAAGGCCCAGCGTCCGCGGCAGAGCGACCAGTTCCTTGGAGCCGTTGCCGAAATATCCGTTCGCGGGGGATGTCCCCATGTATTGCTCGGTATAGATGCCGGTCACGCCGTCGGCGTCGAAGACGTTTTTCACGAAGAACGTCATGTCCCAATTCTCGCCGGCCAGCGTGGCCGACGCGTTCCAGAGCTGGAACCCCGACAGGGAGCGGCGGAACAGGGCCGACCGGCTGATCGCGTTTTCAGTTCTGGACTGGTAGTAGCCGTCCGCCCGGGCGGTCAGGGAAAGCCCGTCGCCAACCTGCCACGTGTAGTCGCCGGCGATCGTGAAGGAATGCTCCGGAACACCCGGGATTCGGTCGCCCTTGTTGGCGATCGGCGTGACGGCATTGATGGGCGAGAAGAAGTCTTCGCCCAACTCGGCATTGTTGTAGGCATAGCCCACACTGTAGTTGAAGCCCTCGCCGAGGGTTCCTGCAAGCATCAGCTCAAGGCCGTACACTCTCACGTCGCCGGCATTCTGGACGACGAAGAAGCCCCAGTTCGGCGTTGCCGTGTTCAGCTGGGCGTCTTCCCAGTCGACGTAAAACAGCGCGGCGGTATAAGTGATTCCGCCGGCGCGGCCCTTCACGCCCGCCTCGTAGTTGGTGACCCGGTCCGGCTCGTAGACCTGCCAGCGCGGGTCCTCGGCGAAGAACCCCGCGAGCGGCACCGCGTTCGAGCCTCCGCGCCGGAATCCCTGCGAGACCGTACCGTAGACGAGATTGTCCTCGGCAAACGTCCAAGAGGCATTCAGCTTGAACAGCGTTCCCGTGTCGCTCGACTCGAAGAAGGCGTTCGTGGGGTTCGATAGCGATGTATAGAGCGGTATGTCGATCAGCGTTGTATTGTCTGACTCGTTGTCGAAGTAGCGAAGCCCGCCGGTGATCTGGAGCGTGTCGGTGACGTGCCAGGTCAACTCGCCGTAGAGCGCCCGCTCGGTGAAGTTCTCGTCGCGGCGATAGATGAAGTCCTGGTCGCCCGAAACGGCGCTGGTCGCGAAGGGAAGGGCCAAATCCCACCAGCGCTTGAAGCCGCGCAGGAAGCTGTCCTGCGAGGCGAACCGGCTCTGCTGCTGGTAGTAGGCACCGAGGATATAGTCGATCGTCGTGCCGGGCTTCGAGACCAGCCGCAACTCCTGGATGAACGCCTCGTCGGCATAGGTGCGCACTGCCGAGGCCATCGGCCTGGGATAGTTGTAGTAGAAGGACAGGAAGCCGGATTGAGCGTAGAAGCCTGTATTCTCGCTGGTGCTGTCGCCCTCGTGCTCATAGTAGGAAGAACTTGACGTCAGCGTTGCGAAGCCGAGGTCGATATTCGCCTCCAGTGCGGTCCACGTCACATCGCGCGCGCCGGGTTCAAGCTGCACCGAGCCGTTCTCAAAGCGCTCATAGGGCCGGCCGAAGCCGTCACTGCCCAGCGTGTTGCCGCGCCGGCCGCCATACTCGTCCTTCTGGTAGGCGACCTTCACGGTCGCATCGAACCAGTCTACCGGTTCCCACAACAGCGATGCGCGTACGAACTGCGTGCGCAGGAAGTCGGCGTCCCGCTCCGAGGTATACGCCGCCGCCGGGTTGAGCACGCCGAGCGGCGCCGCAGGCGCGCCGGTCGCGTCGAGCTCATAGAGGTTCACGTAGTCGGTGACGCCGGGATAGTCCAGAATGGAGCCGGTGACCCGCAACGCCAGCTTTTCGCCTATGGGCAGGTTGATCGTCAGGTCTCCGGCCCAACCAATGCCGCCAGAGCCGTTGACGTTCGACATCGTGGCGCTGGCCGAGACCGACGTCTCTCCCAGCTGAGGCTTCCGGCTCAGATACCGCACCGTACCTCCCAGCGCGCCGGAGCCGTAGAGGGTGCCCTGCGGTCCCAGAAGCACCTCGACCCGCTCGATATCGCGAAGGAGAAAATTGGCGAACAGCGGCGTCTCGTCGACATAGGTCGCGACCGCCGAGACCGCCGATACGGCGTAGTCGCCCAGAGCGGCGCTGTCGGTATTGACGCCGCGAATGCGGATTCCGTCAACGACGGCCGCGTTGCGCGCGCCGCGGTCAACATAGTTGACGCCGGGAACCCCGCGCATCAGCTCCGGCGCATCGAGTATCTTCTGATCCTCGATCTTGGTCCCAGGGATGGCGGTGATGTTATAGGGAACATCCAGCACGCGCTGGCTGCGCCGCGTCGCCGTCACAGTGACCTCTTCCTCGGCGCTGGGTGCCGCGGAATCGGCCGTGATCGGCACGGCGTCCTGCGCCAAAGCGTCGATGGGTATCGACCAGTAGAGCGCGGTGGAGCCGAGCAGAACAGCTGCAAAAACCGGCAGTCGGCGCGACGTTGTCTTGGTTGGAGCGGTCATGTGCGATCCTCGGCGTCGGAGGCGGTGGGAAACTCTGGCGGGCGCTCAAGCGGACCCAGCCGTTCCAGTGTCTGCGAGTTGCGGGCGCCGGGGCGGTACTGGGGATAGTCGATGGGCGTGTCGCGGAAGCTCTTGAGCACTTGCCCGATCCCGTTCCAGCCGCGCTGGCGTGCCAGGCGGACATGTTCGAAATCCAGTTCGAGGGCAAAGGGCTCGTGGCCCGAACCAGCCGCGTGCAAAATCTCGCCGCCAGGCCCATAGGCGCAGGACCTGCCAAAGCCGAGCCGGCCGGCAACATTGACGTCGATGAAGTAGAGCTGGTTCTGCGCAGCGCTTGCGCGCGCGATTGCCAGTTCCGCATCGCGGTCAATCGTGTTCGTCATGGTGGGATGGATGACCGCCTCTGCACCCATCCATGCGAGGGCCCGTGTCGTTTCGGGAAACCACATGTCGTAGCAGATCGACACTCCGAACCGGGCAACGCCCGGCACGTCGAATACGCAGAACGCGTTGCCCGATGCCACGCCGGCCTCGTACGGTGCGAAGGGATACATTTTCCGATAGCGGGCGATAACCTGGCCGTTCGGGTCGATGACCGGCGCGACATTGAAGACGTGCTCCCCCTCGCGCTCGTAGTACGATCCGGGCACCAACCAGATCCCGTGACGGCGTGCGATATCGCAGAAGGCCCCCTCGGCCCTGCCGCCCTGGGGTTCGGCGTTCTCAAGGCCCGGTCCATAGGCACTGAGTTCGCCCAGGACGACCATCTGCACCCACGGCAGCCGCGCTTTCAGCAGCCGCACCTCTTCGGCAAGCTGCTGCAGATTGTCCTTCTTGGTCAGCACGAGCTGAAGCCCGGCGATCGCGAAACGGCGCATCTGTCCCCCTGCCCGCGCATGCGGGCGTCATCACAGTGTCAAGAATTGCACTTGGGGCTTAGCGCCAGATCGCGGCTATCTGTTGGTCCAGATGGGTATGGCGCGCCACAGCGCGCAAACTGGACTAATCCGTCCGGGCCAGCACGCCCGCATCGACAAGCGAGCCACCTTCCGGCCTGAACCACTCTATCCGGTCGCCGGTTATCCTGACGCGCAGTCGGGAGACCTCGCCATAGGCCCAGCTGGTCCACTGTCGGCACCACAGATCGCCCTCGACCCACCACCGGCCCGTGTCGATGTCCTCGCCGTCGGCGCCTGCGCGGCCCGACATGGCGCCATCAGGGGCCAGTTCGATCGTGCAGGGGTCCCCGTAAACAGTTCGGCACAGGAGTGTCGCGCCGCGCATTGCCTTGCGAAGCGCTGGTCCCCGAAGACTCCCGGCGCCGTCCGCGGGCAACGCGGCAGAAACATCCATAGTCAAGGCTCGTACAGCTTCGGAAAGGCGGGCGACGCCCTCTCGTATCCGATCCTTCTCAATGCTCGTCACGCCGACGCGAAACATGTTTCTGGGCGGATCGGCCCGGCCGAAATAGTCGTCAAGCGGCTCGATCAGGACGCCACGCGCCGCTGCCTCATTGAGCAGCGCCGCACTGTCGAGATCCGGGGGGCCCTGAACGCAATAGGTTGTTCCCTCACGAATCGGCGGAATGGCAACCCATTGCGGCAGATAGTGGTTGAGCGCGTCGCGCAAGGCGAGCAGTCGAAGGCGCAGAACGCGCGACAGGCGCCGCATCACGGCATCATAGTGCCCAAGGGACAGGAAGAGTGCTGCTGCCCGCTGGTTGTTCAGCGGAGGGTGGCGGCTCACCAAGGTCCTGAGGCGGCGCGCCGCTTCAATCATTTCCGGTGGCGCTACCATGAACCCGAGGCGCAGAGCCGGCGCCAGAATGCGCGAGAGACTTGCGACGTAGATCACCCGCCCATCTGTCTGCATGCCGGCAATCGCCGGATACGCCCGGTCGAGATAGTGTGTCTCGCACTCGAAGTCGTCCTCGATGATCAGGAAGTCGTTCTCGCGCGCCGAGTCGAGCAAGGCCCGTCGTCGCGGCATGCTCATTGTCGCCGCTGTTGGTCTTTGGTGGCTGGGCGAAACATACACAATGTCGGCACGGCTCAGACCTGCGTTGACCACCAGCCCTGCCTCATCGACAGGCTGAAGCTGGAGTTTTGCACCGCGGCGCGCCAACAATCGGCGCATGTCGGGATTGCCGGGCTCTTCGACCACGGCATGCGTTGAAGGACCGGCCAGCAATTCGGTCGCGAGAAACAGCGCCTGCTGTGCCCCGGCTGTCACGAGGATCTCCTCGGGCCTCGCACTAACGCCTCGACGCGGCAGTATACGGGTGCGGATCTGCTCGATGAGCAGCGGATCGTCCGCCTCACCGGCCGACCCGGTCAGACGATCCATCTCCCGAACGCTCAGCGCATGCCGCTGCGCTTCTCGCCATTCGCGGACGGGGAAAAGTGAGCGGTCGAACTGGGCCGTCAGCAGCGGAAACGGGTAGCGCTGCCAGTCCGGGGGCAACCGAAAAGCCGACCGTTCAATTTCGGCGGAACGAAACCGGCCGCGCCATGCCTGATGCGGGTTCGCCTCCGATGGCCCGCCTATGGTCTCCAACCTCGGCGCCGGCGTCCCGCCGTCCTCGGCGACATAGAGGCCACTGCGCGCACGGGCGGACAAGACTCCATCGTCCAGCAGCGTCTGAAGAGCCAGCACGACCGTATTGCGCGCGACCCCAAGCTGTCCGGCGAGGACGCGCGATGAGGGCATGCGGCTACCGGCGGGCAGCGTGCCGGCCTCGACTGCCTCGCGCACGGCGCGCCGAATCCGGTCCTGCAGGGTAAGCCCCGGCTCGGTGCTCAGGACGATAAGAGGCAGGCCCGCCCGCGTCGTTCGGGTGGCGGCACGTCTCTTAGCCACGCAGCGCACCTCCCTGCATGTCTCCTCCTCCCGGCCGCGAAGCTGCCAAGGTTCGGGTCAAACCTTTCGCATCGCCAATGGGGAAGCATTGCCTGCCCTGACTGAGATGTCATCATTCGACGTCCCGCTCGCCGAGGGTGCTGTCAGGCGCACCATCCCTAGGCCAGTATCACCTTAGGTACGTGCGTGGATCGGCGAGGCTGTGGGCATGAAATCGCGCCAAGTGGCACCAATTCCCCTCACGGTCATGTGGCACGGCGTGCGGCTCAATTTCCGGCTCCAGCTAGCTTCCGAGACTTCGAGGAGCTGATGGTCCAGCGCAGAGCCGATGCGGCCAACGAAGCCCCACGATGCGCACCGAACAGTTGCGGCGCTCAATTCGCGGCCAGTCCAAGGTGCCGCCGCGCGACGAAGCATCTCCAAAGCGACGATTCAACTTGCTATCGCCACCCTGAGATTTCCCGGCGGCGCCGGTGACGAAGGCGCCCCTATTCCATTCACTCAGAGTTTCAGCGTCACCTCGACAATGCCCGGCTCCCCTGCCTTGTCCGCAGTCGTGAAGCCGAACTCCCTCGTCATCGTCAACATCCGCTCGTTTTCCGCCAGCTCGTCGCCGAAGATTTCCTTCAAGCCGCGCGTCTTCGCATAGGTGATTATCGCCTGCATGAGCGCGTAGCCCAGCCTTCGTCCCTTGAGATCGCTGCGCACGAATACCGAGTACTCGCCGCGCTCGAAATCGGGATCGCAGGCGAGGCGCACGACACCCGCCAAATGGTCAGGCGCATCCGCAGGTGCGGCCACGAATACCATTTCGCGGTCGTAATCGATCTGCGTGAGGCGCTGAGCAAGCTGGCGCGGCAAGGCTCTGAGCGCGCCAAGAAAGCGCATTCGGATGTCGTCGGGAACACTGGCCGCAATCATCGCTTGAAGATGATTCTCGTCGTGAGGCCGGATCGGCCGCACCTGATAGACGCCGCCCGAGCGCGTGGTGAGCCCGGATTCGAGCGCTTGGGGATAGGGAAGGATGGCGAAGCGCCGGTGATCGCCATCGTGCTCGGGTCGCAGCGTGATACGTGCATCCAGCGCCAAGACTCCCTCGGCGTCCGCCCACAGCGGATTAATGTCGAGTTCCGCGATCTCGGGGATGTCGGCCGACAGCTCAGCGAGCCGCAACAAGACACCGACAATGGCATCCATGTCGGCCGGCCGCCGGTCACGATAGCCCTTGAGCAGCCGAGCAACGCGGGTGCGCTCGATCATGTCGCGGACGAGCGCGTCGTTGAGCGGCGGCAGCATCAGCGCCTTGTCGCGCACGACCTCGACCGATGTACCGCCCTGCCCAAACATGATGACGGGCCCGAAGGTGCGATCGTCGGCAATGCCGCAGATAAGCTCGTGCGCGCCCGGCTTGGAGGCCATACGCTGCACGGAGAATCCCTCGATGCGCGCCTGGGGAACGGCCTTTGCAACGCGCGCGAGCATGCGCTCCGCCGCCACCTCGACATCGACCTCGGTGTTGAGGTTGAGCGCGACGCCGCCCACGTCGGTCTTGTGCGTGATGTCGGGCGAGAGAATCTTGATCGCCGCCGGAAGCCCGAGCGCGAGCGCCACCTGCCCCGCCGCCGCGGGCGTGCGCGCCGCGCGCGCCTCGACGATGGGAATCCGATAGGCGGCGAGGACCCGCTTCGCCTCGATCTCGGTCAGAAGCGTCCTCCCGCCAAGCCGCGCCGCCGTGATCGCCGACCGCGCCTGCAGGCGCGCCTCGTGACCCACCGGCTCGGGCGGCTCCGGCGCCTCCATCAGCAGCGCTTGCGCCTTCGCGTGCCGTGCGAGATGCATGAAGGCGCGAACGCCTTCGTCGGGCGTTTCGAACGTCGGCAGACGCGCCTCTTTGAACACCGAGCGCGCAGGGGTCGCGCCCTCGCGTCCCAGCCATACCGTGAAGACGGGCTTGCGTGTTTGAGGATTCTGCGCCGCGGTGATCCGTGCCACGGCCCGCGCGCCCTCCTGAGAGTCGGCGACCGCCGTCGGGCAATTGAGGACAAGCACGGCGTCGGCGTTCGGGTCGGCCAGCACCGCCGCCGTCGCTGCACCATAGCGCGCGCCATCCGCATCGCCGATGATGTCGACAGGGTTCGCCTGGCTCCAGGTCCTGGGCAGGACGGCGCCGAGCGCCGCGATCGTTTCGGGCGCTAGCGTCGCGAGACGCCCGCCTTCATCGACCAGCGTGTCGGTAGCGAGAACGCCCGCGCCGCCGCCGTTGGTGAGAATGGCGAGCCGGTCGCCACTCACCCGCTGCTGCGTGGACAAGAGCTCCACAGCGTCGAAGAGATCGGTCAGCGTCGTCACCCGCAACATGCCCGCGCGGCGGAACGCCGCGTCGTAGACGGCGTCCGATCCCGCAAGTGCGCCGGTGTGGGATGCTGCCGCGCGCTGTCCCTCCTCGTGGCGCCCCGCCTTGATGACGACGACGGGTTTGAGACGCGCGACGCGCCGTGCTGCCGACATGAACTTGCGCGCCTGCGTCACGTGCTCGATATAGAGCAGGACGCCGGTAGTCGCTGTGTCGTTCGCGTAGTAGTCGAGCAGATCGCCGAAATCCGCGTCGGCCATGTCGCCCAGCGACGCAAGCGATGAAAAGCCGATGCCTCGCCCGTCCGCCCAGTCCAGCACGGCAGTGATCATCGCGCCAGACTGCGCGGCGAAGCCGATGCCGCCGGCCCTGGGCTGCACGGGCGCGAAACTGCCATTGAGTCCGATGGTCGGCACGAGCAAGCCGAGGCAATTCGGCCCCATGATCCTGAGCGTCGCAGGCCGGGCCGCGTCCAGCATCCGCTGACGCAAAGCCGGCCCATCGGCGTCGTGCGACCCGAACCCCGCCGTGATGACAACCGCCGCGCGCGCGCCCTTCGCCGCCAACTGGGCGATAGCGTCCGGCACCGCAGGCGCGGGCGTCGTGATGATCGCCAGGTCGGGCACGCGCGGCAGCGCGGCGACGTCGGCATAGACGCGCTGTCCGGAGATGTCCTCCGCGTGCGGATTGACGAGGTAAATCTCGCCCTTGAAACCGCCGCCCAGAAGATTGCGCGCGACCACCGCGCCCACCGAGTGCTCCTTCCGGCTGGCACCGATCAGCGCGACGGAGGCTGGCGAGAAAAAGGCGTCGAAATTGCGAATGCTCATGGGGAACCGACTGGGACTTCGGACTGGTGTTCGGCAGAGAGGCCGGACATGGCCCTTCTATGACGCGATGCGGCGACAGATAAATGACGCGAACACCGGGGATGCGTCCACCATTGATCCACATCAACCGGCGCATCTCAGATGAGCCGGTTGCTGAGAGGAGCCTGTGGCGCTGCCAGGCGCGCGTAAACCTTGCTCCGGTGGCGGCCTGTGTCGTCGCCAATGCGGGGGCGCTGTGCGGTCAGTCTCGATCATAGGAAAAAGCCCCCCTCGGTGATCCGACACGCTGCTTGGTTGCACTTCCGATTCGCCCTCAGCCTTCGTGACGTCGAGGAGGTGCTCGCCTAGCAGCGTATCGACGTCACCTGCGAGACGATCCGCTGCTGGGCCAGCACGTTCCGGCCGCAGATTGCTGCCCATCTGAAGCGGCGCCGGCAGAACCCCTTCCCCCGCTGGCACCTTGATGAAATGGTCTGCAAGATCAAAGGCGAATGATGATTTCTCTGCCGCGCAGTCGACGACGAAGGCGTTGTCCTCGATCTCGTGATGCGGCGGGCGAGACAAGGCTGCGGCCCTGAAGCTGTTGCGCAGGCTTCTTCGCAATCAACCTGTGAAGCCGGAGCCGATCACCACCGACGGACTGGCGTCATACGGCGCCGCGCTCGGGGAATCTTGACTGCGCCATCTGCATCGCGCGGGGCGATTGCGAGAGAACAATCGTGCGGAGAACGCGCACGTTTCCATTCGCCGACGAAAGCGCAAACAGAAAGGTTTCAAGAGGCGATCATCCGCCCAAAGATTTCTCACAATGTACGCCGCAGTCGACAACGACTTCGCCACCGAACGCGATCTCAACATCCGGCGCTACATGCGCCAGCTGCGCGAGAGAGCTGCGCGGGAATGGAAGATCGCGGCCGCCTAGACCTGCCGCTACGTGATCGGCTTCATTTCCTGTCGACAACCTGACTGCGCCCCGCCTGCGGCCTCGCTGGAATGGTCTTGCTCCTGGAGCGGAATGGCTTTCAGATGCGTCATCATCTCAGGAGTTGCCGAATGTCCGCTCATCGCCTCACTGTCGCAGCCTCCCTGCTCGCCCTTACTTTTTGTTTCTCACAGTCTGCGCTTGGCGCAGAGGCCGCGCCAAGCGTCCTGCAGCCAATGGCCGACAATGACAGCATCGGTGATGCTACCGGGGTCGTGAAACTGGACACGATCCCCGGTCAGACCGGTGCGGCAGTCCGTCTGATCGGCATCGCGGGCAGCGACCCTGCCGCCAATGGCTTGAAAACCTATTTGGCATTCGTGACGCCCCACGATTCGCAGTTGTTTCTCATTGGCGATTTTCTGGACTATCGCGTCACCGCCTCCGCGCCTGGCCGCATCGAGTTGGAGATCGACGAGACAAGCGTCGATGATGCTGGAAACCTCGGTCAGGCCACGCGCCGTGCGAACGTGACGTGGGCGGAGATGCCCGACCAGGACGACCCCAACCCCGTGTTCCCGGCGACCGCAACTTTAACCCCGGTCAATTAGGGCGGACGTCGCTGGCTCCGCCTTGGCTCGCCGCCGCCTTGGCCAGCGTAAGCGTGCCGGTGCTGATTATCAGGGCGACGACGATCCGGTCACACCGCCCGCACATCAGGATGCTTTGCAAGCGGCCCTCCTCAACGCGCCGGTCGGTAGGGTCAGGCTGAACTGACCGGCCCACACTGAGTTGATCTTCCCCCTACCGGGTGGTCCGGAGCGTAATTTTGCTTTGGACCTGAAGGAGGCATGTCATGGGTGCTGTCAGGCGCGCGCAAACTCTGCTCCCGTGGCGGCCTGAGTCGTCGCCAATGCGGGGGCGTTGTGCGGTCAGTCTCGTTCAAAGGCAAAAGCCCCGCCCTCGGTCGTCCGGCACGCTGTTTGGTTGTACTTCCGATTCGCCCTCAGCCTTCGGGACGACGGAAATGCTCGCCGGCCGCGGGATCGATGTCACCTACGAGACGATCCGCTGTTGGGTGAACAAGTGCGGTCCCCAGATTCCCGCCAACCTAAGGCGTCGCCGGCACGAGCAGCTTCCGCGCTGGCACCTCGACGGAATGGTGCAGTATCAAGGGAGAGCGCTGATGTCTCTGTCACGCCGTGGATGACGAGGGTGTGGTCTTGGACCTGGTTGTGCAGCGGGATGGAGACAAGGCGGCGATAGATGGACTCTAGCTACGACATCTTCATCGGCCCGGACGATCGCGAGAGAATAACAGGGTCGGGAACTCGCATCTCCCGATCCGGCGACGAGAGCGAAAACAGCAAGGGTTCAAGAGCCGATCACCCGTCCAGAGACTTCTCACAGCACTCGCAGCCATTCACAGCAACTTCGCCACCGAGCTCATCTCAACAGCCGGCGATACATGCGCCGGCTGCGTGAGCGCGCGGCGCGCGCATGGAAGATCGCTGCCAGCTAAGATAATCTCTTGAAGATCGGCTTAGCCTCCTAACCGCAACCTGACCACGATCCCATGACAGCGTCAGCGACAGCTCGGCTAACGGAATTCCCTCAATACTTGAACGAGACAACCGCCCAGGCGACCGTCTTGTCGCGGGCGGCGGGCGTCCAGCCGCCGGCGCCGGTCAGCGCGCCGTCGCCCCGATAGCCGGCGTATTTCAGAAGCACGGTGAACTGCTTGTCGATCGCCACTTCGAGCTGAACGTCGACCTCAGAGCCGAGGGAGACGCCGGTGCGCTGCATTTCGAAGTCGTAGTAGTTGAGCGCGCCGCCGACGCTCTTCAGGCCGAAGGCGTCGGGCACGGCGTAGGCGAGCTTCACATAGGCGGCATCGAGCCCGTTTGTGGGCGTGGTCAGGAAAATGTCGGCCCAGCCGTTGAACGCATGTCCCGTCGCCAGCGGCGTGGAGAAGCCGACCGTCCCGTCCCCTTCGAGCGACTGGTAGCCGGCGAGCAGCGTCGCGCCCTTCCATGAGAGCCCGGCCTCGGCGAGCCAGTAGGAGAGATCGATAGTGAGCGGGTTGTCCGCATACTCGTTCTGATGGGCATATTCCGCGTTCAACAGAACGTTGAGGCCCGGCGAGGCTTCGAACTTGCCTTCGGCGCGTAGCCCCCAGGTGGAGGTGGAGAGCCGGGCGGCGGTCAGCGGCGACGGCCCGGTCTGGGCGAGGTCGAGCATGAGCCCGTAGGCTTCGAGCTTCACGCCCTTCCATCCCGTATAGGCGACATCGAAGACGTGGCTGTGGCTGTCGAAATGGGGTGCCTGGCCGGATGTCGGCACCGGATTGTCGTCACCGAAGATGCGATTGACGCGCGCGATATAGGCATAGGTCAGCGTCAGACCTTCGACCGAGGCGTTGACGATCGAGAAGGCGTCGAAGGTCTGTTCATGCTGCCGCCAGCCGACATTGCCGATGAAGCGCTGGTTGCCGAACGCGAGACGCTGGCGGCCGAGCGTGAAGACGGTGTCGAACGAGCCGGTGTAGGAAATCTGGAGGCGGTTGAGCTGCGTCAGTTCGGGGTCGGCGACGACCGGATAGAGCATCTGCCCGTTGCGCGTGCTGTTGTATTCCTCGTCGCCGAGGCTCCATATCTGGTCGATCTCGATGAGGCCGCCGAAGCCCTGCCAGGTGCCGGTGTCGTATCCGAGGCGGGCGCGCAGCGTGAAAGCCGTCGCATCGCGCCCGGCGCAGGCGGTGCAATTGGCGTCGTCCACCGTTTCGTAGCGCAGCCGCAGATCCGCCAGCCACTTGCCCTCGGTGTCTTCGGCTGCCGGCGCCGCAGGGGCGAGAAGAACGGCGGCGGCGGTCGAGGCCAGCACGCAATTGCGAATGGTGATGAAGCCGGTCATGGGTCTTTCCTGCGCCGGGCTTGCGATGCGGCGAATACGTCTTCGATCCAGGCAAGACCACGCATGGCCTGGCTCCAGCCGAGCGAAGTGATGGCGAGCATGGGAATCTGCTGCAGAGCCGCCGCATCGATGCCTTCGCGGCGGGCGCGACGGGCGTGGCTGTGTGTCGCGCCTTCCGAGCCCGAGCCGATCGCCAGGGCGATCTTGACGAGGCGTTGCTCGCGCTCCGTCAGAGGGCCGGCGGCAGCTGCAGCCTCGCCGAGCGCCTGGTAAGTCTTCCAGATGTCAGGGAAGCGCGCCGCGACGTCACCGGCGAACGAGGGGAGCGATTCGGACGCCTTCGGATCAATATCCGTCGTCATGGGCACTCCTCAGATTCGGCCGCCTCGTTGGGGTGGGAGGGTGAGGCCGGTTATTTCGGATTCTGCTGCAAGATCAGCGATGTACTGCGCGACGCCACGGCGCCAAGAGGCGGCGCCAAGGTCGTTGGCGACGGTTTCGGCTGCATCCTCGAAGGAAAACGGCCGCGCCGGATGGCGGCGGTCGAGGCGCAGGACGTGCACGCCGTAGGGCGTTTCAACCGGAACGGGAGATATCTGGCCCTCCTCCAGCGCTTCGAGGAAGGTCTCGATTTCCGGGCAGGTCTCGCCGCGCGCCACCTGGCCGAGCCGGCCGCCCTCGCCCGCCGAGGCGCAGGCCGAGTCGGCGCGCGCGATGGCCTCGAAGGCGCCGGGATCGTGCTTCAGGCGGTCGAGCGCCGCGCGGGCGCGGCGGCGGGCCTCGGCGCGGCGCTCGGCGTCGTCCGGAGGCGCGAGATAGAGGATGTGCGCCGCCTCGAAGAGGGCCGGCGCCTCGTAATCGGCCCTGTGGGCTTCGTACCAGCGCCGGCACTCCCCGGGGGTCGGATCGGGCGTGCGCATGTCGGCCGCCAGCACCGCCTCGATCGCCCGCTCCTCGGCGTCGACCGAGGCGCGGGCGCCGGCGATGCCCAGCAGCTCGGCCCGCTGCAGGAGCAGTTCGCGCACCACGAGGGCCCGCGCCGCCGCGGCCACCGCCTCCTCGGGCGAGGCGGCGGGATGGTACTGCGTCTCGGCCAGGACCGCGCCTTCGGCGATCTCGCGTCCGTTGACGAGGATCATGCCGGCCTCCGCACGCCGCTGGTGGGACGCCGGGTGCGCACGATCTGCCAGCCGGGGCGTCCGAGATACCAGACCGGCGCGCTCCAGATGTGAACCAGGCGGCTGAAGGGAAAGATGAAGAAGATGAAGAGGCCAAGGACGATGTGCGCCTTGTAGACGAAGCCGACGTCGCGGATCTCGCCGGCGGCATCCGGCTGAAGGGTGACGATCCCCTGGGCCCAGTGCGACAGCTTCAGCATGACCGAGCCGTCGCTGTGCGCGAAGCTGAAGGGCAGCGTGGCGAGGCCGAGGCAGAGCTGGGTCCAAAGGACCACGAGCACCAGGATGTCCATGCCGCTCGAGGTGCCGCGGATGCGGGCGTCGAACAGGCGGCGATGCAGCAGCAGCGTCAGGCCGACGAAGCACACGACGCCGAACACGCCGCCGGCGACGATGGCGATCATCTGCTTGAGGGCCGGGGTGAGCCCCAGCGCCATGTAGATCTCCTTGGGCGTCAGCAGCCCCACGAAATGGCCCGCCAGCAGGAGCAGGATACCGACATGGAAGAGGATGCTGCCCGCGACCAGCTGACGCCGCCTGAGGAGCTGCGAGGACCCGGAGCGCCAGGAATATTGTTCGCGGTCGAAGCGGATCAGGCTGCCGACAAGGAGCGTGGCGATGGCGATGTAGGGGAAGATCCCGAACAGCGCGAAGTGGACGATGTCTGACATCGGGGATCTCCTCTAGACGGCCGCGGTAGGCTGGCAGCCGGCGTCCGGCGTGAAGAGCACCGGCTCCTCGGCCCACAGGCGGTCGATCTCGTCGAAGGTCTCGGCGTCGGGCGTCTCGCCCTTCGAGATGCGCTCCAGCAGCGCCGGATCGGGCTTGCGCGCCGCCAGGGCGACGAGCGCCGCCAGCACGGCGGCATAGGGCGATCCGCGTCGCTGCAGCCGCGCGCGCAGAACCTCGAGGACGGCGGCGGCGTCGCCGAGCAGCGCCCGGGCGGCGGCGGGGGCGATGAGCGAGAGAAACTCGCAGAAGAGCGGCAGATAGTCGGGCAGCTCGGTTCCGTCATAGGCGCAGCCGTGGAGCGCAAAGACGGTCTGCAGCCGCACCATCGCCTGGCCGCGTTCGCGCGCCTCGCCCCAGACATGCTCGTACATGTGAAGCGACAGCGACCTCGTGTTGTCGAACAGCGAGAAATAGGCGTCCTGCAGATCGAGCAGATCGCCGTCTTTCAGGGATGCGAACAGCGGTTCGAGCGGGCGGATGTCGACCAGCCCTTCGGCCGCCAGGACCGCGCGCAACTCGTCGATCGCCGCGATGAGGTCGTTCGAGGGATGCGAGAGAAGGGCGCCCAGCGCGCGACAGGAGCGCATCACATCACCTCGGTCTGCGTATGGCCGCGATACTTCTTCATGCCGAACAGGCTGAACTCGCTCTGCCCGTCCGAGCAGCCATTGCCGAAGCTGAAGCCGCACGAACCGCGAAGGTCGTAGGCGTTCTCGGCGTATTCGCGGTGGCTGGTCGGAATGACGAAGCGGTCCTCGTAGGCCGCGAGCGCCATGATCTTGTACATGTCCTCCACCTGCGCGCGGGTCAGGCCGGCGGCCAGGAGCACCTCGTCGTTCTCGCGGCGCTCGACGTGGCGGGAGCGCATGAAGACGCGCATGGCGAACATCTTGCGGATCGCGGCCTCGACCGGTGCGATCTCGCCCGCGGTCAGCAGGTTGGCGAGGTAGCGCATCGGGATGCGCAGGTTCGACAGGTCGGGAATGCGGTCGTCGAACCCGATATGGGTGCTGGCGAGATGGTTCTGGATGGGCGAGAGCGGCGGCACGTACCAGAC